>Ga0307475_10000642_pt1 | contig 21000 bp, 14 predicted proteins | sample atmos_gasesECM1C_FD_203317 | JGI IMG/M metagenome (GOLD analysis project Ga0307475, IMG submission 203317) | Hardwood forest soil microbial communities from Morgan-Monroe State Forest, Indiana, United States - atmos_gasesECM1C_515 | ecosystem: Environmental > Terrestrial > Soil > Temperate... | reverse complement strand
GGCGCCAAAATACCCAGCCGCTCGAAGATGCGGGAATGCTTGAGCGGCAGTTCGACGATTTCGCGCACTCGCTCCACTTCGCGCTCGAGCCCACCGATATCTTCGTAGGAGACAGCCGGCGCTTTCGCGGCCGTTTGCTCTCCTTCTACTACGCGAATATCGGTGCGCTTCCCGATTACCACTGGGCCCGAAGGAATCGTACGCACCACTTGGAAGTTGACGGCCTTGGCGAACGTGGGCACTCTGACCACGCAGCCGGCGATAACCGGCACGTCCAGCAGATCCTCGAGCATCCGCTCGGGAGCGATGATTGCAGGCGCGGCACCCACCCACAATGGCGACAAACGAACAGCCACCGCCTGCTGGTGCTCAATCGGAGCGACAGTCACTCGTTCCTGCAACCCCACGCCACAATTGCTGCGGCATGTTCCATCAATCTGAATCATGCCTTCGAAACCGTTGTCGGAAATCTCGGCGCGTCCCACACCGGTCATTCCGCCGGTGATCTTCAGCACATCGCCGGCTCGTCCGCCCATGCGCTCCAAATCAGAAGGCGCCAGCCGCGCGATCGCGTGACCCACGTCTTCGACGCGCGCCTCCGCAACCCTCAACGTGAGAGTTGCTCCGGAAGATGGTTGGGTGATTTCCGCCATGGCGTGACTCTCAGCCCGTCCTGGACCCAAACTTCTCGGCCTAAAACTTGTTCAGTACAATCTCTTCCACATCCTCGATGTGCCGCCGCATGGCTGCTTTTGCTGCTTCCGCATCGCGGCGCCTGATCGCTGCCAGAATCCGCCGGTGGCCGGCGAGCGACTTCTGCGAGCGTCCCTTCACCTGCAAGGAACGTTCCCGCGTGTCGCGGAGAAGTTCCATCAAGATGTCAATCACCTTCAACACCACGCCATTTCCGGACGCGAGCGCGACGCTGTAGTGAAACTCCGCGTCTTCGGCGATCGTCACTTCTCCCTGCTCCTGCTTGTCCTGTTGTCGCTGCAGAATTTCTTCCATCTCCGAAATCTCTTCAGGGGAAGCGTTCATGGCGGCGCGACCAGCCAGGGGCGGCTCCAGCATCTTGCGAAAATCCAGGAGTTCTCCCACCGATTTCTGCCGGCGCTCAAGGGCGTCCGCAAACGGATTGGTTATTGATTCGGTTGCGAGCTCGCGAACGATCGTGCCGGCGCCTTGGCGCGGCTCGACCATGCCCACCAGTTCCAGGCCGCGAATCGCGTCTCGAATCGAACTACGGCTTACTTGCAGCATTTCGGCCAGCTCGCGTTCGGAAGGCAGCTTGTCGCCGGGTTTTAGTTTCTTTAGAATCAGGCGTTCGATTTGCTTGGCGACTTCTTCGTAGACCTTACCTTTGCGGATGACTTCGAAGTCGAATTTGGCGGGAGTTGGCACGTGTCAACTGGTCCGATAACCAGACCAGTTTATAAGACGGGGTTCGCTCCTTGTCAAGGGCCTATCCAAAATATTTATGGGCTCCATCATGACCTGCTTCGTGCCAGGGCTCTAAGTCAGGCGAAGGCTCAGCGAAGGTAGGGGGATTCCTTCGACATCTACCGTCCACTCGTCACCCGCGCCAGTGGCATGCCCGGCAGTCAGAGTCCCGGAGCTCACGATTTCCCCAGCACTCAAAGGCTCATCCGAAAAGCGTCGCGAAATGGCCGCGCTGAGTTCCGCCAGGCAGGACGCAGGATTCTTCAAAGCATTTCGCCCGGAACCTTCCTCCACGAAAGCCCCGTTCCGCGACATCCGTACTTTGAAGCGCGAAAGTTCGTCCACAAGCGTGGGGATAGACTCCTGCTGTATCGGCATTCTTTGGCCGACTACCAGGGCTGCGTGGAGTCCAAATGACGCAACAAAATCGCCGGGCTGAAACTTCCACTCGGGAAAAGGACAATCAATGATTTCGAATCCGATAGCCAGCCAATCGGTGTGAGCCAGCGCGGCCGCGGCGTCCGGCGGGTTTTCCGTTGTAACTGGCTCTTTCAAGCCGAAAACAATTTCGGGCTCAATCTTCAGCGAACGAGGATGCGCAACCGAGAGAGTAGCGGAGTTCGCGTCACTGTAATGGACCGTGTCGTGATACATGTGTGCCCACACCAGCGTTTCAAGCTTGAGAATGCGCCACATCGCCTTATTCGCATATCCGACTTTCCGGCCCACGGATTTGTGTCCAGCAGCTTCACGGAATTTCTTGAGCGTCCCTTCTACCTGGTAAGCCGCATCGAGGTCGAAACCAGGGCGCTCGGAGGGCGGAATATTAACCATCTGCCCCGTCTCATACGCCGACATAAGTTCTCGCGCTAAGCTCTTGATTTCATCCGGTGACATGGACATATCGTCTCGTGGTTTGGCCTTGCCGGCGGTCTGTCGTCGGCCGAGGCTCGTGAGTGTACACCGCATTTTTTTGTGCGTGGCAACAAATGGATGCTGAACCCAAGAGCAGAGGAAAAAGCTTGGAGGATTCCGCCGTAAGGATTGCAAATTCAGATGGAGAGGAACTGGGGCAGGGCAGCGAGCGATGCGAACGATCCCCGCGAAGGCGAAGCGGCGGCGGTTGAGTTGCCTCTAAAACTTGATCGAGAAGGCGCGCGAGCGAATCCGGTTAAGCCGTCGCGTTAACGGATCCTACGCTCGAACCGCCGCCGCTCGGGAACTGCTGAAAATCCTGCTGCAACGTGCTGTAGGCCTGCTGCGCGCTCGACAAATTTCCGGTTTGCAGCGCCTGCCCGAGCTGCGAGAAGAGCTGGGTCAAAGGTGACGTCGAGCTTTGCCCTGGGAACGCGTGATGGTGATGATGTCCACCGCTCTGTGTCGGCACTTGAGTCTGCGCATTCTGAAAATCTTGCTGAATGGTGGAAAAATCCTGTTGGGCAGCGCTCACATTTCCGGCCTTTAGGTCTTGCGCGAGCTGATTGAATGCCTGAGCGATTGGATTATTGCTAGCGCTTGCGCTGCTGCCAGTGGCAGTACTAGAGGTTGCGCCAGCGTGCAGAAACGGCGAATTCTGCTCCAGTGTCACTAGATCAGTTTGCGCCTGCGCCAAATTTCCAGCCTGCAAATCTTTTCCCAGCTGCTGGAATTCCTGCTGAAATTGTTTGAATTTTGATGGCGTATTCGTCGCCGTCAACGCGCTCTGAAGCACGCTTCCCAGTATCGCTCCCACAGACATCGTTCCTCCTTTTAAGATCGCGGATGAATCGTCTCCCGGTACTTAATCCGCCGCTCATCATCAACTAACCGTTACTATCGGTGCGCCTTTGCGAAGACTTTAGGATCCACGTCATCGGGCGTTTCAAAGAGCAACAGTCTCCGCTTGCGCTCTCCGACGCTTTCCTTAACTCACTAAACAGATAGCGACTCTCGACGTGCATGCCACCTTCCACTCACGCGCCCGATCCGATCTGTATCAGCGGCCGCGAAACCTACTTGCATTGATGAACTTGCAGGTTGCGCCCTCTATTTAGTCGCGTTGGCGCAGCAATTCCGTGCGGCATGGAGTATCCAAAACTGCAGATTTTGCAGGGTCGATCCACCTGCCGACTTCATCGTCATATGGGGGAATGCGGGAGCAGGCTACGACAAGCGGGCTAATTAATTCCACGAGGATGGTGGGCTTTTCCTAACCTAGAATGACGAAAGTTCCGCAGCCGCAATTTGATTCCGTTCCATCCGCCGCGCCAACGTCACCGTCGCATACCTTGTGCAAAGCGCCATCTCGCGCTGGGCCCATCCTGCGGCTGGGGGGAGAATTGCGTCGCCGATCGAGCTAGCCAACCGCAGTAGCGAATGATACGCGCTCACTGAGCTGAGTTTCCCGCCGCGTCGAGCCGTAAGCTCAGGGCATAGCTTTTCGTAGGCCGAAGCCTCCTCGAAGTCGCTAAGAACAATGTACTTAGCTTGATCTTCGGGGAGGTCGGCAGTCGCCACACTTAAGAAAGCAGCCCGCCACGTGAACGCTGCGAACTGAATCAGCGCCGCCAACGAGACTACGAGAATGAGTATCGCGACTAGCATCTTTTTTAACCATTCTAATTTTCGCCTCCACGCATGTCGCGTGCAATGGAACGGGAGTACCACCCTTGGGCTTGAAGCGTCGGGGGCCGAAGACGGAGCCAATTACGAATCCAACCATAGAGAAAGTACTGTTTACCAAATTGAAGCGCTCTGGCTCCAGTTCGATTGACTCTATTTTGCCCTCTGCCAAACTGGCTCAAACGGACCTTACTCAATCGAAATAAGGAGTTTCGTATGAGCCTGTTCAAGCGCTCTGTGGCGATGGTGCTGTGTTCTCTGATGACCGGGCTGCCGGCAATGGCGCAGCCGGGGGGCAGCAATGAAGTGGCAGGTCAGATTAATGCGTTGATTCCAGCGGCGACGCGGAATTCCCAGACAGCCAAAGTGAAAGAGGAGCTGAACTGGAATGATCTGCTGAAGACGGAGAAGACGGGTCGCGTTCGCGCCGGTCTAAAAGACGGCTCGATCCTGAGCGTCGGTTCCGAGAGCGAACTCCGAATCGTACAGCACGACACTGTGTCGCAACAGACCGAGCTCGAAATGGATTTTGGCAAAGTTCGCAGCCAAGTGACGAAGGTGACGAAGTCCGGCGGAAAATTCGAGATGAAGACGCCGAATGCGGTGATCGGAGTGATTGGCACCGACTTCTACACGTCGTTTGAGGGGAACAAGACGACGGTTATTTGTTACAAGGGCCAGGTTACGGTGACGCCCATTGGCAGTGCGGTGGCTGCGGGTGTTTCCGGCTCTGCCATCACGGTTTCGGCTGGTCAGATGGTGGTAGTCACGTCCGATGTGCCTGCTGCCGCACCATCGCAGACCCCTTCGGATGTGCTCGAAGCGAGTTTGTCAGCGACGGCAGTGGTAGCCGAAGCTCCGCCGCACCGTGGACATGTGGTGCGCAATGTGCTGATCGGTTCGGGACTTGCGGTGGGATTGGGTCTGGGCCTGTATTTCGGGACTCGCGGTGGCAATGGGACGTGCAAGCCCGGCAGTCCTAACTGCGGCTGAGTTGACTTGGAGACGAAGCAAAAGCCACGCTGGGCCGAGTGGGCCGGAAAATTCGCGCTTCGTCATATTGACCTCGGGCTCGCCATCGCAATTACGCTGGCGGGCCTGACGCTTTTTGCTTTCTCCGGGTTCCAGGGCAACCCGCATGCCGGCCTGGCCTTCCTCCAGAGCGTCGAACAGAGTTCTCTCGATTTGCGGTTTGAAATGCGCGGCCAGCGTCCGCACGATGATCGCATCGTGATCGTTGGAATCGACGAAAAGACACTCCAGGCGATCGGGTCATTCCCTTTCCCCAGAAACAACTACGCGAAGCTGGTGAATCAATTGAGCTCGGGCGGAGCGAGGGTGATCGCTTTTGACGAAACCTTCCCTGATCCCGAGAGCAATTCTGCGCAGCAATCGCTCGAGAGACTGAAAAAAGAAATCGGAGCAAACGCGACACCCTCGCTTATACAGCAGGTGAATGAGCTCGAGGTTGCGAGCGACCAGGACGCAAAATTTGCTTCGGCTCTAAAGGGTGCCGGCAACGTCCTGCTGGCGCACATTTTTCTCGATTCGCAGCCCAACCCGAAACTGGCGGAAGAATATTTCAACATCGTGTGGGCGCATGTGTTTCCGCAGGTGCTGAAAGTGAATAAACGTGGCGCAGCGGATTTCGACATGGGCCTCGCGTGGAGCAAAAATGGCGGAAGGGTGATGGCGGGCGCGGAAGCGAACATAACGAAACTCGCGGAGGCCGCTACATCTTTTGGATTCATCAATATCAAGCCCGACCCCGACGGCACTTTGCGGCATGCGCTCTTGATGATGCGCTATCAGGACCAGGATTTTTTTCCGTCACTTGATCTGGAGGTGGTTCGAGAGTACGAACAAATTCGGGACCAGGACATAGCGGCATACATCGCGCCGGACGGACTCGAGCGCATCCAGTTTGGCCGCCACACGCTGCGACATGCGCGGGACGGAAGTGCCCTGATCAATTACACCGGCCCTTATCACACGTATCAGCACTATCCGATGTCGGATGTGATTTCGGGTGCTGTGTCCCCTGAAACGTTTCGCGACAAGATTGTGTTGATCGGCCCGACCGCGCTTGGAATCGGTGATATGCGCAACACGCCCTTCGCAAACCAGGACCCCGTCTATATGGGAGTGGAAGTGCATGCGAACATCATCGACAACCTGCTTCACAACGAAGAGAAGGGACGAGGTTTTCTGCAGCGTACAAGCTATCAGGAAATGGCGGATTTGGGATTTATCGTGCTGTTTGGGCTTGGTTTCGGTTTGTTGTTCAGCCGCGTTACTCCTCTCTATTCGACGATTCTCGTACTGCTGACGCTGGCTGGTTATAGCTGGTTCGTCTATTTCGAGTTCGCGGAAAAGGGCCAGTGGTTCAGTTTCGTGATTCCGGCAGGCACACTTGCCGCAGGTTACGCGGCGATTACAAGCGTGCGCATGATCCGCGAAGAGAGCGAAAAGCGAAAAATCCGGAAGACTTTTTCGCAGTATCTTTCGCCCGGAGTGATCGAGCTGATCGAACGAGATCCGGAGAAGTACATCCGACCGGGCGGTGAAGAGAAGGAACTAAGTGTGCTCTTCAGCGACATACGCGGATTTGCGACGATTTCCGAAGGTCTCACGCCGGATGAACTCGTGCAGCTTCTCAATGAATACTTCGGAAAAATGACGGACATTGTGTTCGCCACTGATGGGACGCTCGACAAATACATTGGGGACGCGATCATGGCTTTCTGGGGCTCGCCTTATCCGCAGGCGGACCACGCGTTTCGCAGTTGCTCGTGCGCGTTGCAAATGGTGCGTGGGCTCGCGGAGTTGAACTCGAAGTGGAAGGCTTCCGGGCATCCGCCGATCGCGATTGGAATCGGCCTGAATACGGGGCTGGTGAATGTGGGAAATATGGGTTCCGCGCGCAGACTTTCGTGGACCGTGATGGGAGACAACGTGAATCTCGCGTCGCGTCTGGAGGGAATCACGAAGGAATATCACGTGCAGCTGGTGATCAGCGAAGCGACGTATCGTCATGTGGCCAGCCAATTCGTTTGCCGGGAACTCGACAAGATACGGGTGAAAGGGAAAAACCTGCCAGTGACCATTTACGAGTTGATGGACGTGGGCGCAGAAAAATCGACATACGAGCCGCTGCTCGCGCGATTTGACGAAGCTATGACGGCGTACCGCGGACAGAACTGGAGCGAAGCGGCTGCGAAGTTTGCCGACATTCTCGTGGAGTTTTCGGAGGATGGCCCGTCGAAAGTGTTCCTCGAACGGGCGATGGAATTCTCGGAAAATGCGCCGGAGGGAGAATGGGACGGAGTGTATGTGATGAAGACGAAGTAGCGACCCGAATCCTCGTTTGATTTTTTTTTGCGGGCTACTGCGCGGTGGCGTTGCCAGTTGACGCAGCCCCTGCCCGAAGCGTGAAACTTCCCTTGGCTGACTTCTCCTTGGTCCAATCGTGATAGGTGTGGCATTCGAAACAGCGTGATTCCGCCGACTCCGCGCCACGATGGTGACATTTCTCACAGGTCTGGACTCCGGGTAGCAACACATCCGCGGTGGCCTGGCTCGTCGTCGCGGCAGCGTGGCATTCGGTGCATTTCAGGAACTTGTGCGCGTCGTGGTCGAAAACCGCATGCGTGAACCATCGAGGCGGAATGTTGGATTTGGTGATCAACGGCAGCTGCGCATTCGGTGCGAGCGTCAAGGCATGACACTGCGGGCACGTTTTCCGCCAAAGAAGTTCTTCCGACTCTGCCACTCGCAAGGTGACCCATTCCTGTGCAGTGAGAACCCTCGAGGTTGTGGTCACAGGCTGTTGCGGAAGATTTTGATTTGGGGCTATCACACGAAGCTCGGCGGGATGGCTCGGAATGTACAGCTGAAATTTCTGAAGCAGGAAAGCGTGAATTACGGCGGGGGTGTCGTGAGGGACTTGCTCTTGAAAGCGCGGGTCAAATTGCAATCCATGGCATGCGCTGCAATGTTTCGCGTATGCGATTGGAACCATGTTCGCCCGGCCTGTTTGCCTCGAAGGAGGAACATCCTTCGCGTCCACTTGCGCGCCTGCGGGTATCGTGGAACCAAATTTCCAAGATTCCTTCGTGGCAGCGGTGCGATGGCAATCTCCGCAATCCAACTGAACGGAACCGGTGGGGCCTTTCAAATCGTGGCGCAAGTGAATTGCGTGGTTCAGCTTGATTGTCCCGGGATCTGAGCTGCCCGGGCGTACGGCGGCGAACTCGGGATGTCCGCCGTCAAAGCGAGTAATGTCATGCGCGAAGTGAGGCGATAGCCCGTTGTTGCTCAAGTTTGCGTGGCACTGCGTGCAGGTGGTGTCTGCGGTTGCTGCGAGACGCAGATGGCCGCGATGTTCCTGATGGCACGACGAACAACTTGGCTGCAAGGTTTGATTTGCGTGATGAATCGGCCCGTCGTGGCATGACTCGCACGCGCGATCGCTTGCCTTCGCGCTGAACGAGCCTGACTCCTTTAGATGGCACGCGCCACACTCTTGTGTGAGCACAGCGTGCGAGCGGGACAATGTGCCGCTGCTGTAGACACGATTGTTGCGGGCCAATGCATACCGTCCCAGCCAAATTAGCGCGAGCAGAGGAAGGCAGATGGACAAGATCGAGCGCAAGCGCCGGAACGGATGCGGGCGCTTGAAATAATCCATGTCGATGCGCTGTACGAGTTTTTTTGTTGAGAGCCTGGATCGAGGCACGATATCTCGCCCTTATTCTGATTTGTCAGTAGTGCAGCGCCATGATCGCGTGCGCGAAGCCAAGCAAGAGAAGCGCAAGAGACAATGGAACATGCAGCATGAGCCATCCATGGAGCCAATGATGAAATGTGACTTGGCGACGCAACTGCCGTTCTTCCTCGCAAATCTGCTCGAGGTTCCCGATCGTTTCGTGCATGTTGCCGGGCAGAAGCGTTCTTAGCCCGTCAAACATGGCGGTGGCTTTCGTCTCATCGGCGAGAGGAGCGGACACTTTGCTTTCGTTTCGAAGGAACGGGCGCAACTCGCCGCTGTAGAATTTACGCAGAGGAAGGGTTCCACCCGAGGCGTCGGGCACTGTGGCGGCGCCGACCGGCATGATTTTGGCAACCGCCGCAAGTTCCAGGATAGCGGGGCCGCACATCGCGTCGACCATTTCGTCCGCCTCGACTATCAGTTGTGCGCGAATATCGCCGATCTGCTCGAATATGGTTTCCATGGGCACTCGGTCGGTAACCATGCTGGGCATGTAATGCTGCAAAGCGGCGCCAAAGATGCCGCTCGCGACAACCACGATCAGCAGAATCATGAGCACGGTCGTCAGCAATCCGCCGAATCTGAATCCAGCGTGAAAGCAAATCAGCGGAAGGCTCAGTAGGCCGAGCCACAAATGGCCCCGCATCCACGTTTGCGCGCGGCCAAGCCTCCACACTGGCACTTTTTTTCGCGCGGCCAACAAGCCTGCGAACGCCATGCAAGCGGAGCCGACAATTCCGAACGCGAGTCCTATGGGGCTGCCACCGCTCGGTCCTGACGCGGAGTGAGTGGCGTAGATGACGTAAACGGCCGTCGCGGCGCCCAAACTCACGAGCGTCACGGCGAGCCAAGCTCGATGTGTGCTGTCGATGCGCAAGAGCGTTTACACTTTTGAGCTGGCTCGAGACGCCTAATGCGGCGAAGTCTTGTCCGCAGACTGTTGCAGCAAGCCAGCAAAGAATTTTCGCGGTTCCACTCTGTGAGCCGCGTCGTGCGGACAAGCGTAAACGCAGCTTGGCTCCGCAAAGTCGGAACAAAGGTCGCAAGACGTCGCCTTCTGCTTGATCGTGGCTTTTTTCTTGCCCTGTGCGTCGGGCAGATCCGCAGATACGTTGAACGGGTGCATGTTGATATTGCCGTACGGGCAATTTTCAGCGCAGAGGCCGCAGCCGATGCACCAGTCTTCGATAATTACTTCCAGCGAATTCCTGCGGCGAATCGATCCCACGGGGCACCCGACCATGCAAAGCGGATCGAGGCACTGGCGGCAGGAAGTGGCGACCAGGTAGTGGTCAAAACGCAGTCCTTCGCGCACGAGGCGCGTCACTCCGTCATGAGCGTCGGCGCAAGCGAGTACGCAGGCGTCACAACGCGTGCAGCTATTCAGATCCAGCAGCAGCAAGCTCTGCGCTTCCATCAAACCCTGTGTGAGAAAACTCTCGAGCGGCGTGCTGCTGATCACTGAGAGCCGGGTGCGGTTCATTTGCATCCTGGCTTCATTCGCCACTTCGAATTTTTGACGCACGTCGGGGAACAGCTTGGTCATGGTGCTGAAATCCTGCGCGCTGATTCGCACCACTTCCACGTGATCAAGGGCTGTGCACGATGCTGTTCGCACGTCTCCTCTCAGCAGTCCCGTTTCCCCGAAATAGTCGCCGCGAGAGAGATATGCGAGCACCATGTCTCCGCCCGGATGCGCTTGCGACACCTTCACAAATCCCACTCGCACAAGATAGAAAGCATCTGCGGGATCGCCCTGCCGGCAGATCACCTGGCCGGGAGCGAATCGCAATAACTCGACGTTTTCTCTGAGGCCGTCGATAAATTCACCTGTTAGACCGGCAAACACGGGCACGGCGCGAAGGTGGCTATCGAGAGCGCGTTCGCGGTAGGAACGATCAAGTTGCGCGCGGAAACTTTTGTTGCGCTGCATGATGTCGAGGACGTTGCGCAGCATCTCGAGCATCGTGCAATCGGTCGCAGCCTGAATAGTGGCCGAGCGCGGATACAAGCTCATGCACGTCATTTCTCCGCAGAGGTCACCGGGACCGAGCGTTGCGACGGGGTTGTCGTAACTCAGATCAAGCGGTGCGTCGATGTGAATCCAGTGCTGGTCTTTTTCTTCATCGCGCGCATCGTTTTGACGCTGCGTTAACCGGCTGGAAAGTTTGCCAAGGAACTTGCGAATCGTACCTCTAGTTTTGACATGAGCGATTGGGCTGGAGATCGAGACCTTGGCTTTTCCTTCCAGAATGTAAAAGGCGGTAGAGCCGTATTCGCCCTCTCGGCAAATAATTTCACCGGGTTTGAAATGCCGACGTACGACGGCGTTGCGGTTCAAGCTCAGAAATGTTCCCGAGACGCCTTGGAAAAACGGCAACTCCTGCAGCACTTCGAGCGGAACAGGCTCGGAATCGGGCGTCCTTGCGATGCGCGTCTGCGCGACGAGCTTGTTTGTGAGAGCGCCCGTTGGACAGGACACCATACACTCACCGCACGAAACGCACGAAGAATCGCCCATCGGCGCGTTGTTATCGAAAGCAATGCCGGCGGTGACGCCCTTGCCCATGCGTCCCAGAACAAAATTTTCACGGATGTCGCTGCAACCGCGGATACAGCGATCGCACAAGATGCAGGCGTCAAAGTCGACGGCGATGCTCATTGACGAATCGTCAGTGCCACGTCGGTCCGCTCGCGGAGCGTAACGTGAGGGGGGCACGCTTTCGCGCTTCGCAAGCGCCTCGAGTTCGCAATCGCCAGAGTGCCGTTCTCTGGCGCAGGGAGCTGGATGATCAGACATCAACAACTCGACCAGCGTCCGCCGAGCGCGCTTCACTTTGTCGGAGGCCGTATTCACCACCATTCCGGCTTCCACGGGGCGAATGCAGGAGGCTGTGAAAACGCGCGCGCCGACGTCCACGACACAAACGCGGCAGACTCCGACGGGCCGCTCGTTCTGTTGGTGACAGAGAGTTGGGATCGCTATGTCATTCGTCCGCGCGGCATCGAATACCGTGGTTCCGGCCGGAACTGAAACTTTCTTGCCATCAATGGTGAGTTCGATGAGCGGATTTGCGCTCATGAGCGCCCCAAGGTAGAGGCGGTGGATCTGGAGTTTCTTGTACCGCAAGCGCAAACGCCGGCAGGACATTGTCGCTTCGAGAGATGTGCATCCACTTCTTCGCGGAAATGTTTCAGGACGGACGCAATAGGAGCCGGCACCACTTGGCCAAGGCCACAGATGGAAGTAAGGCGCAGAGTGTCGGCAAGCTCGTCGAGCAGGGCGAGATCGGAGGGCGCGCTTTTTCCGCGAGTCCATCCGTCGAGCATCTCCACCAGCTTGCTCGACCCCACTCTACAGGGCACGCACTTGCCACAGGATTCGTTGCGATAGAATTCCGTGGCATTCAGCGCCATGTCCAGCATGCAGCGATCTTCCGAACACACCACGAGCGCGCCTGATCCGAGCATGGAACCGGCGTCTGCGAGCGCTTTGAAATCGAGGCGCACGTCGGCCATCGAAGCCGGCAAGTAGCCGGAAGAAGGGCCCGACGGTGCAAAGGCCTTCAATTTTCTATTGCCAGGAATTCCGCCGCCGTACTTGAAAATCAGATCAGACACAGGCGTGCCCATCGGCACTTCGTATACTCCCGGGCGCATCACGTCGCCGCTGACGCCGATAAATTTCAGCCCCGCAGCGCCGCCGACCCCCTGCGCCTTATACCAATCCACGCCTCGCACAAGAATCGGGGGAACGTTAGCGAAAGTCTCGACGTTATTGATAACGGTTGGCTTATTCCACAGTCCTTCCTGCACAGGAAAGGGTGGCTTGTTTCGCGGCTCCGCTCGCTTGCCTTCAATCGCTTCGAGGAGCGCTGATTCTTCCCCGCAAATGTATCCGCCGGGGCTGACAAAGACTTCGAGTTCGAAAGTGAGATCGCTTCCGAGGATGCTCGATCCCAGAAGCTTGTCCTTCTCGCAACGTTCGATCTCGGCATGCAGAGTCTCTTCCTGGTCTTCATACTCGTGGCGGATATAAAGGATGCCCTTCTTCGCGCCGGTAAGAATGCCGGCGAGGATCATCCCCTCGATCACAAGATGAGGAAGGTGCGTGAGGATGAAGCGGTCTTTGAATGTTCCGGGCTCGCTTTCATCTGCGTTGCAGACGATGTATTTCTCAGTGCCTGGAGCCTGGCGAACGAGCTGCCATTTCGATTCAGTGGGAAATCCGGCGCCACCCATTCCGCGGAGAGCGGCCGCTTTCAGGGTGGCGAACGTACCGGTCCAATCGCGAGATTCCACGAGCCGTTTCAACGCGCCATAGCGCTGGCCTTCTGGATACGGATCGGAGGCGCAACTTATCCGATCGTGCGCGGGAGAATGTTTCGGCAACGCGACGCCCGCTAGCGCGTTCGCAACCATGGCTTCCACTTGATTTTGCGAGACGTCGCTGAAGATATGCCCGTTGACCGCCACGGCAGGCGCTTCATTGCAACGGCCGAGGCAGGACACGCCCTTCACCTGAACTTCTGGATTTATAGATTCCCCGCATTTGGCATCGAGCCCAGCGCGAAGCTGGGCGGCGCCGCGAAGATGGCAGGACATATCCTGGCAAACACGCACGTCCACTTTGGGTGGCGGTGTGAGGTAAAAATGGGGATAAAAGCTTGCAACACCGTGGAGCCGGTAGAGAGGAAGGTCAATTTTGGTGGAGAGATTCTTCAACTGGTCGGCAGGCAAGTAGCCGAACTGACGCTGAATCTTCCTCAATTCGTCAAAGATCAACGGCTGGCTTCCTCCACGGGAGAGTATTCATTCGCGACGGTGAAAACAACTGGGAGCACGTGTGAGTGTTGCGTTTTCGACATAAGCGGAATGGACGTGGAGACGAGCTTCGATGCGGTTATTCTTCCGCCAAAAGGCCGTAACAAAACGAATCGGAGTCGACTGAATTCGATAGTATCGAGCGGAAGAAATTTGCAAATGGGTGCGGCTTTAGTGGTCAAGGCCACGTGCCAGCGTATGGCGCTCAACCAAATTGAAAATAAATAGCGATCCCGAAGCAAAACGCCGGCGAGTCGCGCAGCTACTGATCTCCTTGAGCGGGGTGACAGCCGCGACGGTGCTTCTGTCCTTCCCTGCGGGCGCCGAACGTAGTTACGTGCCGCGGATCGATCTGGTGGGGCAGCCCGGTCAGGTCGCGCGATACACGGGACCGGGTTCTTGTGCGTCGAGTGCCTGCCACGGCAGCGTAACGCCGCGCTCGGAAAATCGTGTGCTGCAAAACGAATACAGCACCTGGATCGTCAAGGATAAACACTCTAAGGCATACGCGTCGCTGAAAGGCACAGTCGGCGAGCGAATGGCAGCGATTTTGGGCGTGGGTAAGGCTGAGTCTGCACCGAAATGCCTAGCCTGCCATGCGCTTGACGTACCTGCAGCGGAGCGAGCTCGCACGTTTGATCTGAGCGAGGGCGTGAGCTGTGAAAACTGCCACGGACCTGCGGCGGCATGGCTTGGCCCACACACCGAACGCGACTGGACGCATCAAAAATCACTCGCCGCGGGGATGTATGACACATGCGATCTAACAAAACGCAGCGAGAAATGCCTCAGTTGCCATTTGGGGAGTGAAGAAAAATCTGTCGACCACGAAATGATCGCCGCCGGGCATCCGGATCTCTATTTCGAGCTTGACTCTTTTTCGGCCGTGATGCCGCGGCACTGGAGAGAGCCGGGTGAACTGGGCGAGACGGAAAATTCCGACCGGTGGTACGACGTCCGGGAACTGACGACAGGCCAGGGCGTGCAGTTAAGGCAATCGCTGCTTCGCCTCGCCTCTCGCACTCGAGGCAAAGCCTGGCCGGAGTATTCCGAGCTGCAATGCTATGCGTGCCATCACAATCTGACGCAGCCACAAGATAGCTGGCGGCAGGCGCGCGGTTATCCCGGACGCCGGCCCGGCGATCCGCCGTGGAATCCGTCGCGCTACACAATTTTTCACGAGGTTGTCGTGCAGGTGGATGCGGACAGCGCTGCGAGACTCGATTCTGAGCTCTCGCACCTCGCGCAATTGATGAGTCAGTTGAATCCTGATCGCGACGCCGTTGCAGCCTCGGCGAATAACTCCGCGAAACTTGTCGCCGATCTATCGGCAAAGACCAATTCTGCTGTCGGCGGCTCTACTTCGACGCTTCGCCTGCTGCAGAAAATCTCGGGCGATGCTGACAATATTTCCGGTCAGGGCGAACACGCCGCGGCTCAGGCTGCGATGGCAATCCAATCGCTGTTCGTTGCATACGAGCGAAACGAGAAACTGGCGCGTTCATCGGAGATTCGTGCGGCGATTACTGCGCTGTTTCAGGAGCTGCAGAATCCGTCGGCATACGACCCTGCGCGCTTCGCTAACCGGCTGCGCCAGGTGAACGCGCTACTTCATGAGTAGTTCGCATCCCAAGATTGCGCAGGGTTGCGAACGCAGCGCTAAGGAGAATACTGGGTGGAAAAGTATGATCTCGTCGTAATCGGCTCCGGCCCGGCAGGTGAAAAAGGCGCCGCGCAAGCTGCCTATTTTGGCAAACGAGTCGCGCTTATCGAATGTAGTGCGATTCTGGGAGGCGCTTGCGTCAACACGGGAACGATTCCAAGCAAGATTCTCCGCGAATCCGCACTTTATTATTCGGGAGTTCAGCAGCGCGGTCTCTATGGCGTCGACTACTCCTTGAAAGACCGCTTGACGGTGAAGAACTTTATGCACCGCAAGGACGTGGTAGTCGAGACTCAACGCGAGAAGCTCCGAGAAAATCTGGCTGCGCACAAGGTGGATCTGGTCCACGGATTCGCGTCGTTCGACAGTCCGAATACCGTAGCCGTGCACACCCCGCGAAATGAAAAGCTGAACCTTCACGGCGAAGTGATTCTTATCGCGACGGGCTCGGCGCCCCACCGCGCACCCGAAATTCCGTTTGATGATGAGGTTGTCTTCGATTCAGATTCGATTTTGCAAATGGGTACGATTCCCAAGAGCCTTGCCGTAATCGGTGGCGGTGTCATCGGATGCGAATACGCCTCGATTTTCACGGCTCTCGGAGTCGAAGTGGCGCTCGTTGACGGCCGCGACCGCGTTCTACCGTTTCTTGATGCCGAAATCTCAGAGTGTCTGCGCCAAAGCCTCGCGGACCTCGGCGTTCGATTCTATTTCGGCGAGCGCATGTCGCAAATCGAACGCACCAATAACAGTGTGCGAATCACGCTTCAGTCCGGTAAGACTCTCGAGATGGAAGCGGCGCTGTTCGCGGCTGGCCGTCGGGGAGTGGTTGAAAAGCTGCTCCTGGAAAGCGCAGGAGTCACATTGAATAAGCGCGGTTATATTGAAGTGAATGAGAATTACAGAACGTCGGCGCCTTCGATCTATGCCGCCGGCGATGTGATCGGATTCCCGGCGCTCGCGTCCACCTCGATGGAGCAGGCACGCGTCGCTGTGTGCCATGCGTTCGGATTTCAATACAAGCAGCACCTGGCGTCGAATCTTCCGATGGGTATTTACACAATTCCCGAAATTTCGGCGGTCGGCGAAACGGAAGAGTCCTGCAAAGAGAAGAAAATCGATTACGAGGTGGGCCGTGCCCGTTATCCGAACAATGTTCGCGGCCAAATCGTCGGCGATCGTACCGGTCTTATGAAATTGATCTTTAAGAAGACTGACCGCCGGCTGCTGGGCGTCCAGATAATCGGCGAGAACGCCACCGAACTGATTCATCTGGGCATGATGGCGCTCGAGTCCGGGATGGCGCTCGATGTTTTCATCGAATTCGCTTTCAATTACCCCACTCTTTCGGAGATGTACAAGTACGCCGCCTACGATGGTCTCGGGAATCTCACGGGTCACAAGCTTCGGGAAGGATAGAAGAATAGAGGTCGCGCGAGTAGACTGATCTTCCGAGTGTTTTGCGAATTCAGTCGGTCGGATTCCTCGGAAATTTTAGATAGGGAAGCCTCACTTCATTAATCACAATCTGATCCGCGCGGATCGACGCCACCGGCTCGAATCCTGCCGCGCCGCCTGCCGTCACGAAGTCATCCTGGTCCACACCGTCGCCACTCACGCCCAATCCTCCTACCAGGACGCCATTCTTATAGAGCGGTTCTGAGCCCGGGAAAAATACGATGCCGCTCTGGTTCGGCATCGGCCAGGCCGAGCTTGGAACCTGAAGCCCCTGAGTACACGGATGCGCGACATCCATCGTATAGAGATTGAAAAACGGCCCGGGTGACGAGCCATCGATTCCGGACGGGAAAAACGGTTGCGCGCCAAAACCGATGGTGCGATTTGTCACCGCCGTTCCCATCGGTACCTGGTTCAAATCCGCAGTTTGCCTTGTGACCCCGCTGAAATAAATCACATTGCGCGCTTTCGTCGCCGCCACGTCGATGCTGAAAATGGTCGAGTCCGTCATTCGATGAAGCCCGATCAACGTGCCATTGAGATCGCTCACAGCGATCACCATTTTCGTTCTCTCTCCGATTGGCAGCCTGATCTGCGCGCGTGTCTGATTCGCCGTCGCCACGGCATTGCTGATGATCTGGGCCACTTCCGCCGCCGTCAATCCTCCCAGCGGCCCATTCGTCGTGGGTATCAGATCGCCTTCGGGCGGAACGCCGGGGCTCGCCACAGGCCCCTTAGTAAAGAGGGCCGCGTTGAACGTGCCAGCCGTAACGCCACTCGGAGGCATCGTCTGATTTACGAAGGGCAAAGTGATACCTGCAATCGTAACGATCCCCGGTGCCGGAAATGCCGGAAATCCAATGCCGTCGGTCGCGGCGCTAGGGCCGCCCATCACGACCATTCCGGCAGCGGCGAACGCGACATACTCCGCAACGTTTGGATCCATTAGTTCGACGCCAATTCCGCCAACCTCTTGCCCATTCTTAAAAATTGGCATGCCCCCCGGATTCACAGCCGTTGGAACGGTGTCGTTGATGTCCGCTTTGCCCGTTGTGATTCCGAAACCAGGGCTCGTACCTGTGATTGTGGTTGCGGGTGGCACGGTCGCGCTTAGACTCGCCGCAAGATTGCAGCCGCGATTCGTATTCTCGATGCCGTAGAGCGCTGCGCTACCGGTATTCATCACCCCAGGTGGAAAATGCACGCCACTAATAAATCGCACAGTCCGCGAAGATAGCGGCGCTTGGTCATTGCTGAAAAATGCGCCAGTGCGCGCGAGCGACACGGCGAGTTCATCGGGCGGAACGGGAGCGCCAAAATTTCCCGGCAGCGACGCGGGAGCACCCGGCTGTTTGTAAACCGCCAGTATGCGTCCGAGCCGGTCAACCACGGCGATTGCCATCGCGTTGGACTGCGCAGCAGTGGCTGCAGCTTGCACCAGCATTTGGACGTCAGCCTGCGTCAGGAATTCTGTGGCTGGCGGGGGATCCGGTGGAGGAGTCGCTCCGCCACCGCTCGTGCTTCCGCCGCAAGCCGCAAGCTCAATGCAAAACGCGATCACAAGGCATAAGCGAACCCAAGGACAAAACGCGGAGACCGCCAGACGAGGCGCACCATCCCGAAGGATCGGGCTTCGGACCTGAATCATACGAGTGATTTATTCGTATCATACCGGCACACCCTTCTCAATGATTCCGCAAATCAGTTGTTCAATCATGATTGAATGGTCCAGGAAACCAAATCCCCAATTGTGATCTGGGAGAGGGGTGGAAGCTCCATTGCGCGTGCGGTTTTTGAAACGTGCGGTGCTTTGCCTGCTTATCGGTTTGTGCTTTCTCGCATGCCCCGAAACAGTATCAGCGCAACAGCGCCTGCCCGGTCAAGCCGCGCCTAAAAATGCGGCGCTGCAAGGGGTAGTGCGCGATGAGAATGGACGCCCTGTGATTGGCGCGCGAATTCTTTTGCAAAGCATCGCTACGAACCAGCAATCGACAACAATCAGCGATGCACAGGGCGTGTTTCGTTTTATCGACGCGCCGCCAGGAGCTTACGAAGTAACGATCACAGCAGAAGGTTTTGAGGAATTTAGAAAGACCGCGATTCAGCTTAAAGCGGGCGATGATTTCGTTCTCGAGGCCGCGCTCGTCTCAGCTCCTTCGACGAATTCTCCGCCGCCACCGTTCCCTCAGATTCCCGGCGGAGTTTCGAATCCTCCATCCTCCTCAACTCCCGCGCCGTCCTCCGCGCCTCCCGTTGTGATCGAGGATGGCATCAAGCAGGAGCAGCAGAAAACGGAGACTCCCCCGGAAACGCTGCCTTCGTCCGATCAGGTTTTCTATCCGCAGCCCGATCGCTGGCTGATTACGATGCCTGACTGGGACCGCTATGGAACCGGTGGCGAACATCCGTACGTTCGAGGCAGTAGGTGGGATCCGTTCAACCGAAATAAATGGAAAGGCGACGTCCCGATCATTGGCCAGCAAGTCTTTTTGAATTTTACGGGCATAAGCGACACGTTTCTAGATTTCCGTCGATTACCCACGCCCAGCAACATCAGTACGGCAAGGCCCGGAAGCAGCGATTTCTTCGGCAAAGGGCAGCAGTTTTTTCTCGATCAACTTTTTCTTTTTTCCTTCGATCTATTTCGTGGCGATACTTCGTTTCATCCCGTCGATTGGCGCATCCGAATCACGCCAGCAGTGAGCCTGAATTATCTCAACGTGCAGGAACGCGGAATCGTCAACGCCGACGTCACCAAAGGAACCACCCGTTTCGACGCGCACATCGGTTTGCAGGAAGCTTTCGGCGAACTCAAAATCAAGGATATCGGGCCAAATTACGACTTTGTCTCCGTGCGCGCCGGCATTCAGGGATTCAATAGCGATTTCCGCGGTTTTTTGTTTGTGGAAGAACAACCCGGCGTCCGCATCTTCGGCAACCTCGATTCAAATCGGTGGCAATACAACGTTGCCTACTTCAATTTCCTCGAAAAGAATACCAACAGCGGCTTGAATTCGATGGCGCTGCGTGATCAGCAAGTGATCATCGCCAATGTGTTTCGCCAGGATTTCCTATTCCAGGGTTACACCGCGCAGTTGAGCGTTCATTACGACAAGGACGATGCAACCATTCATTACGACGACAATGGTTTTCTTGTGCGGCCTTCTCCAATTGGCAAAGTGTTTTCGAGTGGCGTGATTCAGCCTCACAGCGTTCATGCCGCGTACATCGGTTGGACCGGCGACGGCCACATCGGACCGGTGAATCTGACGCATGCTTTTTACCAGGTGCTGGGCAACGACAGCTTTAATGCTATTGCAGGAAGGCCTGTGACGATCAACGCGCAGATGGCCGCGCTCGAAGTCTCGGTCGATCGAGACTGGTTCCGGCTGAAGGGCGCGCTCTTTTATGCATCTGGCTCCGCGAATCCATCCAGTGGCCACGCGCGCGGGTTTGATTCCATTGATGATTTTCCAGAATTTGCCGGCGGGATCTTCAGCCTGTGGAATCGCGAGAGTATCAGGCTGACGGGCTCGGGAGTCGCGCTCAATTCTGGCAACAGCCTTCTTCCAGATTTGCGTTCGAGCAAAGATGAGGGCCAGGCCAATTTCGTGAATCCCGGTATTTTTCTCGCGAATGTCGGTGCAACTTTTGATATCTCGCCGAAATTGCGCGGCTTTGTAAATGTGGACTACCTGCGCTTCGAACGCACCGAGACGCTCGAACAGATTCTTTTCCAGTCGCCCATTCGTCACAGCATCGGTTTTGATTCGAGTATCGGCGTGCGTTACAGGCCACCGCTGACGGAAAACATCGCCATCACGGCCGGTGCTGCCACTTTGATTCCAGGCCAGGGCCTGAAAGACATTTACAGTGGCAAATTGATGTACACATTTTTCACCGATATTAGGTTTCAGTTTTGAAGAATGATTTTATCGGCGCAATGAATAGAACAGCCCGCACCGCGACAACTCGACACAGAAATGTGCAACGAGTGGCGGCCACACTAGTTGTGACGCTCAGCGTCCTCGCGGTTTCGTTGCTGTTCGAGAGGCGATCGCACGCGCAATCTGATCCACATCAGAGTGGCTTGCGTAGACAATCGCAAGCCGACGTCGATCGAAAGAATTCCGGGTGTGTTTCCTGCCACACCAGCACCGACGAGCCCTCGATGCATCCTACCGGAACAGTTCGTCTCGCATGTATCGATTGCCACGGCGGCGATTCCACCGCAACGCTGGCG
>Ga0307475_10000641_pt1 | contig 21015 bp, 18 predicted proteins | sample atmos_gasesECM1C_FD_203317 | JGI IMG/M metagenome (GOLD analysis project Ga0307475, IMG submission 203317) | Hardwood forest soil microbial communities from Morgan-Monroe State Forest, Indiana, United States - atmos_gasesECM1C_515 | ecosystem: Environmental > Terrestrial > Soil > Temperate... | reverse complement strand
TCGTGCTGCCCACCGGGTACAGTTTCAATCTCGATGGATCGAGCCTCTATCAATCGCTCGCGCTGATTTTCATCGCGCAGGCTGCCGGCATGCGCCTGACCTTCACGCAGCAAGCGCTGATGATGCTGACGCTGTTGCTCAGCAGCAAAGGCACCGCCGGAGTTGCGAGGGCGTCGCTTGTGATTGTTCTGGCTGCGGCCGCGCAATTCCAACTGCCGATCGAGCCGTTTTTCCTTCTTTTCGGCATTGACCAGCTTATGGATATGCCGCGGACCGCCGTCAATGTTCTCGGCAATTGCCTTGCAACGGCTGTCGTCGCGCGCTGGGAAGGTGAACTCCAGCCGAAAGAAACCTGATAGTTCCCCACCATTTTGGCGCGAGCGAACCTGAAATTTAGAAAGTGACGCGGACGCCGACCTGAGCAGCGAAGGGGATGCCGACGGTTGTGCCCGGGCCGAAGAAATCTCCCAACGCGCCCCCGGGCACGCGCAGTTGGTTCAGACTCGCAATGGGCTGGGTACTTGTACACGCCGCATTGGTGCAGATTTGCGTGACGTTGCCAGACGCTATGTTGGAGGCGGACACGGGCAGGGCTGCAATATTGGTTACAAAGTTTGCGCCGGGATTGTTGCGGTTGAAGAGGTTGAAAAATTCGATAAAAGGAATCACCGACCATCGCTCGTGAAAATTGATCGGCCGGCTGACCCGCATATCCGCCTGAATGTACGGAGTGCCTCGGAACTCATCCAAGGTGGTCGGCACTCCGTTCACCGATATTCGGTTGCTATTGTCAGACGTTGTGATTGTGAAAGGCCGGGCGCCCTCGGCCTGCGTCAGCGTCGTAAGCTCGAACCCCCCCGGGACATGCAGCGTCCCGGCAAGAACGAAGCGGTGCGTGACATCCTCGCCCGATGGGCCGTAGTCACCTTTGCCGAACGGATTCAGCGGGTCGCAGACGCCGTTTACGTAGTCGAACAACTCGCCGAGCACGCAGCCCCACGTTTCGGCCCGCGAAACCATGTAGTTCGCCACGAGATTGAAGCGGCGTGAAACATTCCCCTGTAGATGGAGCATCAGTCCGTTGTAGCTCGAACGGTTGTCCGACCGAAACACGCTGACGTCAGAAACCAAGTCTTGATTGTTCGGGTCGGGCGAAAATAGATTCAGGCCCGCCGTGTAATCGTAGCGGCGATAGCCGTGATTGCCTTCCTCGTGAGTGTAGTCCGCGCTCATCATCCATTTTGAGTTGAAGGCATGCTCGAACCCCGCCGTCGCGTGCACCGCGTAGGGAGTTTTGTACCGCGAATCAATGATGGCGCCCGTGTCCACTGCGTGAACGCTGTTCACGGCCTGAAACGCGGTGACCCAGCCGTTTTGCGCGAGATCGTTGAAGAAAAGACCGAACCCCGCGCGAAACACAGTGCTGCCGGACCGGCCCGGTGAGTATGCAATGCCGATCCTCGGAGCGAACGCTTTGCGGAAATCGTGCGGCGCGCCGTTGACAAGCGGTATCTGCAAAGCTTCGAGCGCCAGGAGCGTGGGGTTTTGCAACTGAGAGCGGCCCTCCGCAATAAAGAGCCCGAATGTAGTGTCGTAGCGAAGGCCGTAGTTCACAGTGAAACGAGACGACACCCGCCAGGAGTCCTCTGCGTAAAGCCCCAGCCGCTGAAAGTTCTGCGAGAAGCTGCCATCTCTTGCCGGCGTGAAGACGCTTCCGGCGATGAGGTCCTGTGTGAACTGTGCAGGGTTGGTCAGGTAAGAGATGGGATCCTGCGGAAAGGTTACAAGGGTTTCCGCGTTGGCGGTCAGCGCTCCGCTCAGCACTGGCTCATGAATGAAATCAAATCCGAAGCGCGGAGCGTGCCGGCCCGTCGCGTGGCTCACATCGTAGCGAAACTGGTATTTCTCTTGGTTGCGCAGGATTGGGAAGGCAGTGATCGCTGTAACAAATTGGTTGTCGCCGAAAGTCTCCAGACCGGAAATCGTGCTGGATGTTGAGCTGAACGGAAAAGCCAGCGCGAAGCCCAGATCCGAGTTGCGGGCCTCCGTAAGATGCAACGCGCTGGCGTCGAATACAAACGATCCCAGCCACGTGGGGCTGAACGTGAACTGGTTGCTGATCACCATGTTCATGTAGTTGTTGTGCGATTCCGCTCCAGTGGACGGAAGGGTGGCCTGCTGCACGAGGGCGTTCCGCGTAATGTAGTTGTCTATCGCCGCTCGAAGAAACCATTGCGAGCGCGTTGACTGCGCCCAGTCGAAGCGCGTCGTGGCCAGATAGTCGCGAAAGGGAACGGAAACGCTCGTCGGGACCGGAATGGAGGTGACCGTTGTTCCGTTTACGCTGACGAGGCCCTGAACGGCAAGTTGCGCCAGCGCGTTGAACTGCGCGAGGCTCGCGGGACTGTAGGCAATACTTGCGTCTTCATGAACGTATTCGACGGAGGAGAAGAACCACACCTTGCCCTTAACCACCGGCCCCCCCACCCCGCCCACATAGTTCTGCCGTGAGAACGGCTGCTTCGGATTCGGCGCCGGATTATCGATTGGGAAGCGGGCGTTCAGCGCCGCGTCGCGGTCGTAAAAAGCCATGTCACCGTGCCAGGCATTTGTGCCCCGCTTCGTTGTGATTACCACCGAGCCCGCGGTTGTGCGGCCTGTGTCGGCGTCCATCTGCGCGGTGCGGAAGGCAAACTCCTGGATGTCATCGGGCGAAAAATTCTGGAGAAAGCCGCCAATCCAATCATCGGAGTTATCGCCCCCGTCCACGGAAAGCTCGTTATTCAAGCCGGAGCTGCCCCCCGTCGAGACAGCCGTGATGCGCGCCTTGGTGGGATCGGAAGGCTCGACGGGCTCGGTCCCAGGCACAAGATAGGCAATGTTGGCGAAGCTGCGCGCGGCGAGGGGGATCGTCCTGAGGTCCTGCGCCATCACCGCGCCTCCGTGGATGGCGCTGGACGTATCAATCGGCTCCGTCGCAATCGAAGAAGCCTGCGCCTGCACATTGACCGTCTCCTGCACGGCTGCGGGCGACAGTGTGACCGTCATTTCCCGCACAAAGCTGACGATGATGTTTACCTCCGAGCTGGCCTCCGCAAATCCCTTCGCTTTAACAACAACACGATAGGTCCCCGACGGAAGATCGTCCATGCGGAACTCCCCACGGTCGTCGGCGGTCGCCTCGCGCCCGATGGACGATGACTCGACCGCGTGCGCGGTGATCGTTGCACCCGGGACACGCGCACGGCTCGCGTCTTGGACCACGCCTCGCAGGCTGCCGGTGGGGTTCTGGGCCGGGGAAGGAGGAGCGAGAAAAACCTCGGCCATGAGACAGAAAGTCAAGACTGTGCCGGGCAACGGTCGTATCATTAGGTGCATCTTGATGATGGCCAAGTAACGCCGCGCATTATCCCAAACGAGTGTGGGCTTATTCAACGGTCAGACGCAAACGTATCGAGCGAAACGGTAGCCGCCGGAGTTGTGCGTTGACAATTGACACTCCACGGCTATTTTGTTATTCAAAAGGACTCACTTGGTGCGCCGAGGACTCGACAAGGAACTCAACTCACTCCAGCTTGGGCGTGTCCGAAGACAAATCCAGTGGTATGAAGCGAAGACATCGGGGGCGTTTGCCCGCATGAAAAGGATCTCCGTGGACAGGTACAGAATGCTAAGAGACTTTTGCGACTGTGCACCGCGCGGGCTGCGATTGCTCCGGGTGATGGGCGTCATTTGCCTTGCCGCTTTCGTTGTCATAATCAGCAGTTGCGGCGGGAAGAACGGCGCTGGAACGATCACCGTGGAGATAAACCCCGGCAACGCCCAAACAGTGGACGAAGCTCAAATGTTGATGTTCACGGCCACGGTGGCCAACGACACGAGCAATAAGGGTGTGACATGGATGCTGACAGGGACCGGCTGTTCCGGCACCGGCTGCGGCACGCTTTCAAGCACTACGGCTGCCACAATCACCTATACCGCACCGACGCCCGTCTCCGTGGGTTTTAGCGTGACTTTAACGGCTACCTCCGTAGCTGCCACCGCGGCCCTGAAGACAGTCACTATCTCCGTTGTTGTGCCTCCGGTTTTCACAACAACAACTCTGCCGAATGGGCAAAATGGAGTGCAGTATTTTCAAACAATCGTAGTGACGGGAGGCGTTTCACCGCTCACTTTTTCGCTTGCCGCGGGTAGCGGCAGCTTGCCCGCAGGGCTAACTCTGAACACGACGGGATCGATTGTCGGCACGCCGAGCGGGTCCGGCACTTCGAATTTCACAGTCCAAGTGAAAGACAACGACGGACTGGCGGTAACCCAGGCGCTTTCGATCGCGATCAACCCCGCGCCGCCGCTTTCGATCGCGACAACGTCGCTGCCACCGGCGACAGTCAATGTTCCCTATACGGGGTCGGTTGTCGCGATTGGAGGGGTAAACCCTCTCACATGGAGCGTGACGCCTAATCTTCCGGCCGGCCTAACTCTGAATCAAGCTTCGGGCGTGATTTCAGGTACCCCCACCACGGCCACGTCAGCGACCACGTTCACGTTTTCCGTTCACGATTCCGCGCTGCCTGCGAATCAAACTGCCACCGTGCAACTTTCGCTCTCAGTGAACCCCGCGCAGCCGTTGCAAATCAGCACATTGAGTCTGGCGTCGGGCACGACGGCGAAGGCGTATACCGCTCCCGTGGCGGTGAGCGGCGGCGTTCAGCCATACACCTTCACCCTGGCCTCCGGACAACTTCCGGCAGGACTCACGATTGGTGCGGGTGGGGTGGGCGGCCAGATATCGGGCACTCCCATCATTGCGGGAGTATCGGGAACATCGGAAACATCCACATTCACTATTGAGGTGACGGACTCGGAAAAGCCTGTGGCCAACGTGGCGATTTCCATACCGCTCAGCATCACGATTGCGGCCGGAGCGAACAACCTGCCGCTGTTCAACGGTTCTTACACTTTCTTGTTCAACGGCTTTGACTCGCAGGGGTCGGTAGCTGTGGCCGGCGCCTTCACGGCAAGCAGTACGGGCGCGAGTGGAACCATTTCAGGCGGCGTACAAGACAGCAATCGTGTCTCCGGCGTGGTGCTTGCGGCAACACTGACGGGTTCTTTCACAATCGGCTCCGACGGGCGCGGCACGCTTTCGCTGACCGCAACGAACAGCACGGGCGGCATTTTGACTACAGATTATGAGCTGGTTCTTGAATCCGACGGCAGCGCGCGCATGATCGAGAACGACACCACCTGCACGCAGAACGTCAGCACTTGCATGCAGGGGACGGGCATCATCAAGCCGCAGCCTTCCACGAGCCTGACTGCGGGGAGTTTCAGCGGCAACTATGCGTTTGGATTTTCGGGTCAAGATTTGGCCGGCAAGCCGACGGCTTTCGCGGGGACCGTCTTCGCCGACGGGGTTGGCACGTTTAATCGTGGAGAGGCGGATTTCAATGATGCGGGCACGATTGGGCCGGCACTGCCGCTGAATGGGACGTTTTCGCTCTCGGGCAGCTTTGGCCGCGGATCAGCCACCATTGTGTTTCAACTGCCGAAGCAGGAGCAGGTAACTCTGACTTACGTTTTCTATTTCGTGTCTCCCGGCGCTGTCTCAACGGTCACGGATCTGTTTTTTGTCGCTGTGGACGTGACGGATTCGACGCATCCTCGTTTGGACGGCGAGATGCTGGCGCAGACGAATACGGCGTTCAATCTAACCACACTTCCCGCATCGAACGCCGGCGTGGCAACGGGATCCGGCGCGAACGCTAATTCGGACGTTTTCGCCGGACTGCTTCAGGGCGACGGCAATGGCAATGCAACCCTCACTTTCGATGAGAACAACGGGGGCGCCATCACCGGGGGCGCCACGTCCGCTTCCTTGGCGGGGACTTACGTGGTTTTTCCCAATGGAAGAGTGAGTTTCTCAGGTCTCGGGCAACATGTGAGCGTGGCCTATCTCACCGGTGCGAATCAGGGCTTTCTTATAGGAACGGACTCGGGTGCGACATTGGGCTTGCTGGAGGAACAAACGGGCGGCCCGGTCTTCAGCACTGCTTCCATCTTGGATGGCTACACCCTCAGCGCTCCCGTGGCGACTGACAATCAGGTCCTCAATATCATCGGCCAGTTCTTCGCCGACGGTGCCGGAAGCCTGACAGGTATACTCGATGAAGCAGGGCCGAATGGAACGGGAAACCCCGGTCAGGTTGTCGCGACCGACTACACCGTGGCGAACAACGGCCGCGGGACAATCTTATTGGGCGGTCTCCCGGGACTTCCGACGAACCTCGTCCTATACGTTGTTTCCCACGCAAAATTCCGTGCCGTCTCGGTGACCGCGGGCGACGCTCATCCCGAGGTAATCTTCTTCGACCACTAGAACGATTCCCGCGGGCTTTCAGAAGATGGTAAAGTAGCCGGGCTGGCGCGCTCGTTCTGAAGCTCTTGAACGCTCCCCTTCCCGCGCTGAGATTTGGAGGGCCCTATGTTTCTGAACACAACTCTTTCAAGCCGGATGAAATTGCAACGGTTCGGGGCTGTCGCCATTGCAGCCGCGCTCCTCTTCTCAGTCAACGTGTTGAGCGATCAGATCTTGCTTTGGCGCGGCGTGCAGGCCGCGGAAACGTTTCTAAATGACACCGCGATTGCGACAGTAGGAGGCATCACGGTCTGGGGCGTTCTTGTCTGGCAGGCCAGAAAGCAAGAGATTGCGCGTATACAAGAACGCGCGCGCCTGAACGCGGAGATGAACTACCACATCCGTGAAGCTTTCTCCGTGATGGCAAACGCCGTTCTGCTGAAGAACGAAGGCGATAGATTGCGGGCCATAGATGATGCGATGCAGCGCGTCGACCGCGTCTTGACAGAAATCGTTCCTTCGATGTGTACAGGGAATCCCTCGGAGCCTTCTATCGCCGCGTACCGCGGAATGGCCACTTAGCTTTTCTTGTCGGGCTCGTCTTCAACCAACTGCAGGGCCGCCGAATTGATGCAAAAGCGAAGGCCGGTCGGCTGGGGCCCGTCTTCGAAGACATGCCCCAGGTGCGCGTCACAGCGGCTGCAGAGAACTTCCGTGCGCGTCATCCCGTGGCTCGCATCGCGATGGAGTTCCACGTTCTCAGCTTCGATCGGCTGCCAATAACTGGGCCAGCCCGATCCCGAATGAAACTTCGCATCGGAGCTGAAGAGCCGTTGACCGCAGCAAACGCATACATAGGTACCTTGCGCCTCTGTGTCTTCATATTCGCCGCTGAAGGGTGGCTCCGTCCCTTTCTGGCGCGTGACGTGGTATTGCTCGTCCGTCAGCTTCTTTCGCCATTCGGCGTCATTCTTTCGAATCTTCTCGCTCATGCCGCTAGATTACACCTATCTCGGTGCCGTAGCATCCGTTGTCGAGACCACTTGACGAGCAACGCGCAAAGGCGGTCAAGGAATCTAATGTTTCAACGCTCTTGGCCGATAGAATATTGGGCCCGGTGGTAAAATAGCCGGCAATCGGCGCTGGTCGCAAAGGGGATAAGACGATGAAGACAAAAGCTGCGAAATTCACGTTTGTGCTGTTCTGGTTCACGCTTTACTACAACCCATATTTCCAGCCCTACACCACATATTTCCACCACGACGGTCCTTGCTACGGTGTTGGCTGCCCCGCTTCCGCAGCGGGCAAACAATTCCAGTACCCCACCGGCAAGTCCTAAAAGAGCGCCGTAGCTAATTAAGCGAGCGTTCGCCATCCTGAGGGAAGGGCACATCGGCCCGAAGCCTTCCTGCCAGGCAGGCAGGAATCTCTCCAAGCGCTTTTGGAAGGCGATGAGAGGGTCTCGCTTCGCTCAGAATGACTGCTCGTGGCGCTGAGAGTAAAGCTCGAGTGAGCCCAGCCACTGGCACCTTCTTTTTGCTGGAGTCGCATCCATGTGCCGTTTGAAGGCCTTACGAAAATCGTGCGACCGCGAAATCTTGTACAAGGTAGACGGCTCTACACATTGAGCAAGAAACTTCACGAAGGAATGCGAAAGCACGTAAAAGGGCGCCGCGACATTTTCGCGATCGCTTCGCAAAGCAGGCGGTTCCCCATTCTTGCCGATAAAGGGCAGCACGCGCTTCCCGTCTCGCGACCCGGCCCACTGAGTCGCATCAGCGTCCACCCCGTCGTTTCCTGCCTGCGTGAATATCGCTCCGTCGTAACCCGAAAAGTTCTCGGCCACGTAGCTCTGAACGTAGCAAGCGAACCCTTCGCTGAACCACAAAGGGCAATGCCGGCATGGCACAAGCGCGTGAAACGTCTCGTGCAGGTAGGGCGCCGATTGATTGCGGACTCGCTGTGCCGGCAGGAATACCGACCGTGAGTTCGTGTAAGAGATTTCCACGTCGCTGCTTACAAAATAGTGGATCTCATCCGCAATCTTGCTCTTTGCTCGCCGCGGAACCTGCAGAAACGACTTGATATCTTCGATGCCCTGGCCGGCGAGCACCGCGAACTTGTCCATTGCAGCCGCGCTCATTGAGTATTTTTCAATCCAGAGTGTGGCATTGCCGTGCGAGAATCGCACGCCGCTGTTGCGTAGATGGCGAACTAAATGACGATCATCCATTGCCTCGCCAGCCTCCGAACAATGATTGTTTTCAACCACTTGCAGGTCTGCAAGTTGCGCAACCCTAACGTAATAAACGTCGTCATCCTGCACAAGGCAATTGTGATATAAGGCGGGCAGCAACCGTTTCCCAGCCTTGAACCGCCAATCCGATTGGCAAGTGGTTGCGTACATAGGGTGCCCATGAAATTGCTCCTCTCAACTTGCCTGGGTGCTTTGCTCCTTGCGAGCCCCGCCCTGGCTCAGAGCGGCGGCAGCCAAGGGCACAACGGAAACCAGTTACATTGGCAACCGTGGTCGGATACTGCGTTCAAGGAAGCGAAAAGTCAGCATCGCTTCGTGCTGCTGGACCTCGAAGCCGTCTGGTGCCACTGGTGCCACGTAATGGACGCAAATACCTATAGCGATCCCTCGGTGGTCAAGCTGCTTCAAGCACATTACATCACAGTGAAAGCGGATCAGGACTCTCGGCCCGATCTTTCGAATCGGTATGAGGACTACGGCTGGCCCGCAACCGTGGTTTTCGATCCCGATGGTCACGAGATCGTGAAGCGCCAGGGATATCTTGCCCCGGACGAAATGTCGTCCTTGCTTCAGGCTGTCATCGACGACCCCACGCCCGGCCCATCGGTCCAACCTGAAACAAAGCTGGAATTGCCGTCAAGCCCGGAGCTGAGCGCGTCCATCCGCGCGGAGTTGAAAAAGAACTATCTCGCCGGCTACGACAACGTGCACGGCAGCTGGGGCACGGACCAAAAATATCTGGACTGGGATTCCGTCGAGTATTCGATCGTGCTCGCGCGTTTGAACAATGACTCGCAGGCGGAACACATAGCGCGCCGGACGCTTACCGAGCAATTGCACTTGCTCGATCCTGCCTGGGGCGGCGTGTATCAATACTCTACCGACGGAGACTGGAAGTCGCCGCACTTCGAAAAGATCATGCAGATGCAAGCGGAGAATCTGCGGATTTACTCGCTGGCTTACGCGCAATGGCACGAACCGGCTTACCTTCACGCAGCGCAGGAAATCCGCCGCTATCTGAAAACGTTTCTTACTTCGCCGGAGGGCGCATTCTACACGAGTCAGGACGCCGACTTGGTCGAGGGAAAGCACAGCGCCGAATATTTCGCGCTCAGCGATGCGCAGCGGCGCAAGCTCGGAATTCCCCGCGTCGATAAGCACATGTACGCCCGCGAAAACGGCTGGGCCATCAGCGGCCTGGTGGCCCTGTACGCCGCCGCGGGCGACCCGCCGGTGCTTGACGATGCGGAGACTGCGGCTCGCTGGGTGCTCAAGAACCGCGCCATTCCCGGTGGAGGCTTCCGGCATGGACCGAACGACCCCGCCGGGCCTTACCTGGGCGACTCAATCGCGATGGCGCGGGCGTTTGTGGCGCTCTACGGCGCAACGGGCGAGCGGCAGTGGCTTTCGTACAGTGAAGCCACGATGAAGTTCATAGGCGCGAATTTCCGCGATCCCCAGGGGGCGGGCTTCGATACATCGAATGCTCCAACCGATCGCGCCTACACGCCCCATCCGCAGCGCGACGAAAACGTGATGGTGGCGCGGTCGGCGAATCTTCTTTACTACTACACGGGAGATGAAAAATTTCAGCGCATTGCGCAACAGGCTATGCGATATCTCGCGGCGCCACCGTCTGTCTATCGTTTGCCTGCCTCGAGCGCGCTCCTTGCTGACCTCGAGCTTGCGAGCCCGCCATTGCATCTGACGGTCGTCGGCCGCAAGGATGATCCCGCCGCGCAGAAGCTCTTCCAGGCCGCCCTTGGCTATCCGTCAAGCTACAAGCGTCTCGAGTGGTGGGATGCGCGGGAAGGGCGTCTTCCGAATCCGGATGTGCAGTATCCGGAGTTGAAGCAAGCCGCGGCGTTCGTGTGCACGAGCCGCGTCTGCTCGCCACCGATTTTCAAGGCGGAGGACTTGCCGGCGCGGGTGGATAGATTGTCCGCGCTGTGAGCGAGAGATTGAGCATGACAGCAAGCGCGCGCTCGCAGGCTGAGTTGCCGAACATGAGTTCTTGTTTCTTTCGCCCGATTGAGGCATCTTACGGGCATCAGGTTTCCGGGATGGCCATAGTCCGCTTGGAAGGTGGGGACAAGCGGTACCTTTTTTCGATCTTCGTTGCGGGCTCCGGCCTGAAGGAAAAGTCGTAAATTCATTACATGGAGGAGTTGCATGACAAAATCAATGAAGACTCTGGTGGCAAGTGCGGCGTTCGCTGGCTTGCTGGCAGGGTCAGGATCGGCCATCCACGCTTCGAACCTGCTTTCTGGGCTGAATATGTCGGCGCAGGATTCGGGCAAGGATGCGCCGAAGGACAAGGTGAAGGAAAAGCACGCTTGCAAGGGTCAGAATTCTTGCAAGGGCAAGGGTGGATGTAAGAGCTCGGACAATGGCTGCAAAGCCAAGAACTCTTGCAAGGGCAAGGGCGGCTGCGCGACCGACGGCTCGAAGATGCCCGACGCTCCCAAGTAGCCGTTTTCGATCCGAAGTCTCTCTTCAAGGAGGAGGGGTTAGCGCAGCCAGGACTCTCCGGCTCCGCCAAGCCCCTCCTCAGCATTTACCTCCAATAGAAGGGTTGTACGATGCCTGGAAATCGGTTCAATGGATTCACGGAGTACGGAGTAGGTATCGGTCTGAGGGCTCCTCACTATCAGCACATCCTTTCGAAAAAGCCAGTGGTTGATTGGTTCGAAATCATCTCTGAGAATTACATGATTGATGGCGGACGCCCGCTCCACATCCTCGATCAAATTCTCGATCAATACCGCGTGGTGCAGCACGGCGTATCCATGTATTTCGGCTCGGCGGAAAGGCCGAACCGCGAGCATCTGCGGCGCTTGAAGACCCTCGTGAAGCGGACGAAGACTCCCTGGCTGACGGATCATCTCTGCTGGGGCAGCGTGGACGGACGTTACACACACGATTTACTGCCCATGCCCTACACTTTCGAAGCGGCTCGCCTGACGGCGCAAAAGATTCGCGAGGTGCGCGACTTCGTGGAGGTTCCGGTCGCCGTCGAGAATGTGAGCAGCTATGCCGAGTTTCACGTCTCCGAAATGACGGAGTGGGAGTTTTTAACCGAAGTTGTCGAGGAGGCCGACTGCGGGATTTTGCTCGACGTGAATAATATTTATGTGTCGTCGCAGAATCATAGTTTCGATCCGTTCGATTATTTGAACAATGTCCCGGCGCAGCGCGTGGCGCAGATTCATATTGCCGGCCATTCGAAGTACCGGAAATATATCCTCGACACGCACGATCATCCCGTGATCGACCCGGTATGGAAACTCTACGAGCACGCGATTCGGCTGGCCGGGCCGACGGCCACGCTCCTTGAATGGGACGACAGCATCCCCTCTTTCAAGGAAGTCCACGACGAGGCGCTCAAGGCCAATCGTTTCCTCCGCGAATCCGCCCTTTCGAAGGCCGTATGAAGCTGCTTCAACTTCAGCGCAAGATGGCACGCGCAGTGATGCTTCCGCTCACGCCCGCGGAGAACATGCGGTCGAAATCGCCCGACGGGCGGTCCATGAGAGCCGTGGCCGCCCAGTTCATCAAGCCGAACGACCGGCTCACTTCTTTCGAGCGGCTCGAAATCTATAACCGGCAATATTGGTTCCGCATTCTCTCAGCGCTCGCGGAAGATTTTCCCGGCGTGCGCGCGGTTCTCGGCGAGAGGCGGTTCGATGCGATGGCGAAGGCGTATCTCACCGATTGTCCCTCGACCTCTTTCACGCTGCGGAACCTCGGCTCTCGCCTGCCCTCCTGGCTGCCTGCGCATCCCAAGTATTTGGGCCCGCGGAAGGATCTTGCGTTGGACATGGCTCGCCTGGAATGGGCGCACGTAGAGGCCTTCGACGGAAAAGCGGAACCCGTTCTTCGGCCTGAAGAGATAAAAGGCGGCGCCCCAGCCGGATTGCGCCTTCATCTCCAGCCATACCTTCAGTTACTGGACCTCCACTACGCAGTGGATGATCTCGTCATCGCGATTAGCGAGAACGAAGAAGGATTGAGCATCGTCAGTAACGCGATGACAGAACGGCGGCATCACGCGCGTGAAAAGAAAGCCGTGCGGCTCCGGCACCAGCCAATTTACCTGGCCGTGCATCGCTTGCAGGAGGACAACACGGTCTACTACCGGCGGCTCGAACGCGCGGAGTTTTTCCTCCTCACGGCGCTTCGAGACGGCAAGTCTCTTGGCGCTGCGTCCGCAGCGGCGGTTCGCAAGGGGCCGCTCCGCCCAGAGCATTGCGCCAAGGCGATTCAGACGTGGTTTCACAATTGGGCGGCCCTGGGTTGGTTTTGCACTCCCGATAAGCATCGCGGCTAAATCCAGAACTGGAAAATACATTAAAGAAGGAACCGGATCGCACATATGAGCAATGCTTCGTCGCTTCTGAAAACTTGTTACCTTCGCTTCACAAGCGCTGCTTCCGCCCTGCAATCGCCTTTTCTCTTGATTGTCCGCCTCTATTGGGGATGGCAGCTCATCCAGACCGGATGGGGCAAGCTGCACAATATCCCGCACGTGACCGAATTCTTCACAAGCCTGGGCATTCCCTTTCCCGGCTTGAATGCGCGCTTTGTCTCGACCACCGAACTCGTTGGCGGAATCCTCCTCGGCATTGGTTTATTTTCGCGGCCCGTGGCGCTGCTGATCGCAGCGGATATGTTCGTGGCCTATTGGACCGACGGCCATGAGCAACTATTTTCATTCTTTTCGGATCCCGGAAAATTCTACTCCTATGACGCCTACACATTTCTCGTTGCTGCGCTCCTGATCCTGATCCTTGGAGCGGGCAAGATTTCCGTGGACCACCTCATCGGAATCGAGCGAGCGAAGACCTAGCTAGCACCCATGAGCGTCCGCCAACGATTCGTCCCAGAAATTCCTGTTCGAGCGGACATCCCTCACCCGATTGCGAGTATCCTAGATACTGGATGGATATTCGGCGGAAAATGCGCTCACAAGTTCCGCAAGTCATCGCCGCCGCGATCTTTGTGGCTCTTGCGTTCGGCGCTGTGGTCCTTCCATCCTTTACGATATCTGCCCCAACGCAGCCCAAAGGAGTCCCCCTAAGCGCGACTCCGCCGCTCGCACCTGCCGAAATCAAAGTGGGAAGCTCGGTGATCGAAGTCAGTTTCGCGGACGGCGCGCTTGATTTGCAGGAGCCTCAAATTCTCGAGTGGGTGACTACCGCAGCCCGCGCAGCAGCCACCTACTATGGCCGCTTCCCCGTGGCGCGGACGCGGTTGCGAATTTTCCCAGCCGCGGGTGAAACCGGAGTTTTCCATGGCACAACGTTTGGTCCGGAGACTCCTTTCACTCGAATCTCGGTGGGCGAGCACACCACGGCCGGCGAGCTCTCCAAGGACTGGATGATGACGCACGAGCTCATCCACATCGCCTTCCCGCAGGTCGCGGACGAGCACCACTGGATCGAAGAAGGCATCGCGACATATGTCGAGCCCATCGCGCGCGCCCAGCTTGGAACGCTTAGCGCTGCGCAGATTTGGGCCGACATGGCGCGAGACATGCCAAAAGGCGAGCCAGGTTCTGAAGATCGAGGGCTCGACCGCACGCACACCTGGGGCCGCACTTATTGGGGCGGCGCGATGTTCTGTCTGGTTGCTGACGTACGTATTCGCGAGCGCACCCACAATAAAAAAGGGTTGCAGGATGCGCTTCGCGGCATCGTGAACGCGGGCGGCACAATTCAATACGATTGGCCAATCGAGAAGGCATTTCAAGTGGGAGATCAGGCCACCGGCACGCAAGTGCTCACGGAACTCTACAAGGAGATGAAAGACTCCGCCGTGAAAGTGGACCTGGCCGCCATGTGGAAGCAACTTGGCGTGGTGCCGCAGGGACGGTCGGTGGTTTTCGACGAGACCGCCCCGCTCGCCGCCGTGCGCCGTGCGATTACGCAGCCGCGCGAAACCCTTCGTGAGCCTAGGCCTTAGTTCCTACTGTGCGGAGCCGTCCCGCTCGGCGCGCGCCTTTCTTACGATGTCGAGAAATTTGCGCGCTGTCTCGCTGATAATGTCCAGGTTGCCTCTCAGAAGAGCATCCGCTTTCACGAGCTCCCCGCCCACTCCTAGCGCCACTGCTCCCGCGCGAATCAGGTCGGCGGCATTTTTCAAGCTGACCCCACCCGTGGGAACCAGGGGAATCTGCGGCAGAGGGCTCCGAAGCGCCTTGATATAGCTTGCGCCGCCGACGTTGCCGCAGGGGAAAACCTTTACAAAATCCGCGCCGGCCTTCCATGCGGCGACGATTTCCGTCGGCGTCAAGCCAGCGGCCATCATCAGCGTGCCGCACTTTGCTACTTCCCGCACCGTCTCCAGGTCGAGCCCGGGCGCCACGATGAATTGCGCGCCTGCATCGATGCAAAGGCGCGCTACTTCCGCATCGAGCACCGTTCCTGCGCCAACCAATAAGTTTCCGTCGCAGCTTCGGGTAACCTCGCGAATGATTTCGATCGCGCCGGGCACCGTCATCGTAATTTCGACGATGGGGACTCCGCCGCGCTGGATCGCTTCAACAGCAGCCTTCGCTTCTTCCGCAGACCCAGCTCGCACGACGGGAATGACGCCGATCTGCTCGATCCGCTGCCGGACAATTTCCTTTTTTAGTGCTTCTTTTTTCATTGCCAACGGTCTCCGGGGACCTGGCGGCCTTCAGCGTTCGATGCGCGCGCCCACTCCCTTCATCACCTGCAGGACTTCTTTCAGAGTCGCCATCGTTGTGTCACCCGGAGTCGTCATCGCTAATGCTCCGTGCGCCGCGCCACACTCCACCGACCATTGCAGGTCATGGCCGGTTAGCAGGCCATAGATCAGCCCGGAGGCGAAAGAGTCTCCGCCGCCGACACGATCGAAGATTTCGAGGTTCTCGCGGTTGGTGGCCTGGCAGAACCTGCCGCCGGAATATGCGATGGCGCTCCAATCGTTCCGCGTCGCGGTCTTTGCCTTTCGCAGCGTCGTCGCGACAACCGAAAGCGGAAACTCCTTCACCACTTTTTCGATCATCTTCAGGAACGCAGCGGCTTCAAAATCCTGCGCGTGCTCGTCCATGCCGGAAATATCAAAACCAAGCCCCGCCGAAAAGTCCTCTTCGTTCCCGAGCATCACATCCACGAAAGGGGCCAGCCGTCGGTTCACCTGTCGTGCCTTCTTCTTACCACCGACGGATTTCCAAAGCGACTCGCGGTAATTCAAATCGTACGAGACGATGACCCCGTGCTTGCGTGCCGACTGCATTGCCTCAGCGGCAACGCCCGGGGTCGTGTCCGAAAGCGCGCAAAAAATTCCTCCGGTATGGAACCATCGCGAGCCCTGCTTTCCGAAGATTTCGTCCCAGTCAATATCGCCGCGCGCAAGCTGAGACACTGCGGTGTGGCCGCGGTCGGAGCAACCGAGCCCCGCGCGAATCCCGAATCCGCGTTCGGTAAAGTTAAGTCCGTTCCGCGCCACGCGGCCTGCCCCATCCGACTCGACCCAACGGACGAGCGATTGGTCCACTCCGCCTTGATAGATCAGGTCCTGCAGCAGGCGGCCCACGGGATTATCAACGAAAGAGGTGACAATTGCCGCATCGAGGCCGAAGCAGCGCTTCAGCCCCCGCGCAACGTTATACTCTCCGCCGCCTTCGCTGGCTTCGAAACTTCTCGCCGTCCAGATGCGTTTGTCGCCCGGATCGAGACGAAGCATCACCTCGCCGAGGCTCACGAGATCCCAGCGGCGTCCCTCTTTGGGCTTGATCGCAATCACCATCGCTGAATGTTTACGCCGAATGCGCGAGCTTCCTTGTTGCGGCGGAGCTCCATCTCCCCCCGCGCGAGGGCCCGGCGATGCGGCCCTTCAAATGAGCAGGGTTATAACCCAGCTCCCGGGAAAGCGCGCTTGCGCCCCTCATCACCGCGCTTGCTATCAATTGAATCGCTCCCTTGGTCATCCGAAACGACGGCGCTGAGACGCTGATGGCCGCTACCGGCCTTCCCAGATAATCGCGCACCGATGCACCGATGCAGCGCACCCCTTCTTCGTTCTCCTCATTGTCGATGGCGTAGCCTCTGGCGCGGATGATCCTCAAATTGGATTTCAGTCCTGCGGCAGTGGTGATCGTTTTTGTTGTAATCTGCTTCAACCCGTAGCGCTGGACGATTTCATCCACCTCGCCCTCGGGCAGCTCCGCCATCATTGCTTTTCCCACGGCGGTGCAGTATGCCGGTGCACGCCGACCGACGCTGGAAGCCATGCGCACGCTGCGCTGCGGCTCCATCTTTTCGATGTAGAGAACTTCTCCCTGATCGAGAATGCAGAAGTGGACCGTCTCTTCGGTCTCCTTCAGCAAGCGGTTCAGATGCGGCCGCGCATGCTCGCGAAGATCGAGCGCCGCGATGGCCTTCGATCCCAACTCGAATAGCTTGAAACCCAGGCGGTATCGTCCGGTATCCGGACTCTTGTCAACCAGGCGATGCCGCTCGAGAACCATCATCAAGCGGTGCACAGTGCTCTTGTGAAGACGAAGGGCCGCGCGCAGTTCCGTGAGACTGCAATCGGCCTTCTCTGCTCCGAGAGCATCGAGAATGCCCAGGGCGCGGTCGAGCACTTGAACGCGATAGGGCGAAGTAGTTGTCTCATATTGCGGCACGCGTCCCATAATATGAGATGACAGGCCAGTGTCAAGAAGAAAAGCCCTTCCTGCGGCACTCCATCCATTCCCGGTTTAGTACACGATCTTACGTGTCCCAAGAGGAATGTTGTTATACCCGTTCTTTGTCCAAGATGGAAATCAACGTCCCGCGCGCCAGACTTCGTGGAAAATCCGCTTGGTTGTTGCGTCTCAGTTCGTGTGCAGTATTGTCCCGTGAGTTAGAACCTTCTAAAGAACCGGGCGCTACAATCCCACAATGAGACGCTTCGGTGTATCAGGATGATATGGCTTTCATAAAGCGCGCCGAATAGGAAAACAGAATCGGCCTTTTCTCTTTTGCGCTTCCTATCCTATTCATAATACAGCCGCTTAGCTGGCTCAATGAAGTCTCTTCCCGCGGCCGTAATAGGTCAGGCGCTTGCAGTGAAACTATGCGTAGGGAGGGGTCCCCCTTGGTTGGTGTCTGTGAGCGGCTCGGGCTCACGGGAGATTTTCGCAGCTATGGTCGCCCAGAAGCACACAGCGATTCTCGCAAGGACCCTGATCTTCATGTGGCTGGGGTGCGTCCCAGTCTGGGGACAACAGACCGTCCCGGACTGGCAGGCCGAGGTCCGCAGAGACGCGGATGCGAAAGACTGGGCCGGAGCGCTGCGCATCGTGGACCGCGAGATAACTCTGGCCCCGCAAGATGTGGACGTTCTCGCCTGGCGCGCGCGAATTCTTACCTGGGCGGGCAAGCTCAGCGAAGCCGAGGAACAATACCTCGAAATCCTGAAGATTTCCGCGAACGATCCCGACAACTGGCTTGGGTTGTCGAACGTGTGCTTCCGGCAAGGAAAAACCCAGGAGGCGCTAAACGCACTGGACCATGCAATTGAGCTTGACCCCAAGCGCGCCGACCTCCACGAAGCTCGCGCTCGCGTGCTGCGCGCGGCGGGTAATCAGGACTCGGCTCGCATTGAATTTCAGCGGGCGCTGGACCTGAATCCTACAAGCGGGGACGCGCGCGCGGGGCTGCTTTCCCTCCGCGGCGAAGCCAAGCACACACTCCAAGTGGGACAGGACGCGGACCTTTTCAATTTCGCGAATGCGAATAACGACGAATGGGTGAGCCTGGTCTCGCAATGGACTTCCCACTGGACCACGAGCTTCGCCGGGGACCTGTATCAGCGAGGCGGAGTCGACGCGGGAAAGTTTGTGGGCAGCGTCACGGGACGCGAGCCAAGATGGGGAGCGCTCACGCTGGGCGCCGCAATCGGGCACGACAACGGAGTGATTCCCAAGAGTGAAGCCTTTTTCGAGCTCGATCACGGCTTCAAGATCAGCGCGACGAAATTCGTGCGCGGCGTCGAGTTCGTGTACGGGCAGCACTGGTATTGGTATTCGACTGCTCGCATTTTGACTCTCTCTGGGACAGGGATCGCTTACCTTCCGCGTGATTGGACATTGTCTCTGAGATTGACCGGTGCGCGAAGTGCGTTCGCTGGAACGGGTGCGGATTGGCGCCCATCCGGAATCTCGCGTCTTGGATTCCCGCTGGCAAGGTGGGGCGAGCAACATCTATCGGGCAACGTGTTCTTCGCCGTGGGAACGGAAAGCTTCGGGGAAGTGGACCAGATTGGACAGTTCTCTTCACAAACCTACGGAGGCGGCTTTCGTTATCAAATGACGCAGACGCAATTCGTAATAGGTTACGCGGGCTTTCAACAGCGCACGCAGGATCGGAAGGACACGAGTTTTGGGTTGAGCTATGGAATCCGTTTTTGAAAAACTCTGGCGGATAGGAGCAGCCGCCTTTGTGCTGAAGGCCATCGTCGCGGCCGTCGCCGGAGATTTGTTGCTGCTCGGGTTCATTCTGCTCCGGCGAACATACCGCAAGCGATACTTCGCGCGGCGAGATGCGCGTGCATTCCGGTTTCGTCAACAGTGGGACGCGCTGATTTCGGGCGAAATTCCTTACGATACGTGGCGGGAAAAATCGTTCGACCGGCGCATCGTGGAAACCATGGTGCTCGATGCGCTCGAAGCGGCCAACCCCAAGGAATCGGCACGGCTGCTCGGATTCCTTCGCTTGAGCGGATTGATTGACAAACGCATTTTCGAAGCGCGCCATCACCGCGGTTGGAGGCGATGGCGTGCGCTGGTGGCGCTCGGGAGGACGCGCGCGCCGGAAGGCATCACGGCCCTCGCGGAAGGGCTCCGCGACCGGCGCATGGACACGCGCATGGCATCGCTGCGAGGCCTTGGAAGGATGGCGTGCCCGGAAGCCGCGTCGGAAATCCTCACGTGGGTGGGCGAAGCGGGGCTCGTGGTTCCAGCGCTCCCGCTCCAGAGCGCGCTGATTCCATGCTGCGCGGAGAAACCGCAACTGCTGCTGCCCTATCTCCAGCATGCTGCCGGTCCCGTGCGCGAGATGCTGGGGCGCGTACTGGGCGAGGTGGCGACGGCGTCACTCGGTGCGGACCTCTTGCAATTCGCTGAGGATCCTCTCGATGAACTTCGCGCGGCGGCCGCGCGCGCGATGCCGCACGCCCAGCCCAGACTTGCGGTGGAAATTTTGAGCCAGCTCGCACAGGACTCCGTTTGGTTTGTGCGGCTGCGCGCCATTGTGAGCCTGGGCAAGCTCGGCCATTCGGATTCAATTCCTGTCCTGCTAAAGGGCACCGCGGACTCAAACCGGCTGGTGCGCTTGCGCGCGGCGGAAGCGCTGGTGGATTTCAAGACCGGGCAGATTTCAATCTTCGAACAAGTAGTAGCCCTGCAGGACCGTTACGGCTTGCACGCTTATCTCACGGCGCTTGAGAATGCCGGTCTGCGTGCGAATCTTGAGACAGACATCAAGGCAGTCAAAAACATGAAACCGGCGCAGAAGGCGGTGCTGATCGAGGTGCTGCAGAAAGGCACTCCGACCGTCGAGCAACCTGCACAAACGGAGACCGTTACGAGCGATATGGCCATGCCTTCATGATCTGGTTTCTTGACACCGCGAATCACACGCTCTTCTGGTATTACGTCGTCTGCAATCTATCGTATCTCATCATGCTGCTGATCGCTCTGAAAACGAGCGCGGCACATCAACGCCGCCTCGAAAGTCACCGCCTGTCGTGGATCAAAGACACACCGCTGGCGCCGCCGATCACGATCATCGTCCCGGCGCACAACGAGGACAAATCCATTCGCGTCTCGATACGGAGCCTCCTCGAGCTGGATTATCCCGAGATGGAAGTGATCGCCGTCAACGACGGCTCGACGGACCGCACCCTTGCCGAAATGCAGGAAGAGTTCAAGCTGCGGAGAGTGATGTCGCTCTATATTCCACAGGTGCACAGCGCGCCCGTCCGGGCTCTGTATCGTAGCGACGCCGATCCGCGGCTGGTTGTTCTTGACAAGGATCCGGGCGGCAGCAAGGCCGATGCGGTCAACGCAGGGCTAAACGCCGCGACGTCCCCCTATGTTTGCGTGGTGGACGCCGATTCAATTCTCGAGCGCGACGCGCTGTTGAGGATCATGGTTCCGGTTCTGGCGGATCCGAAGCGCGTGGTCTGCGCGGGCGGAATTGTGCGAGTGCTCAACGGCTCGGAAATCGAAGGAGGACGGCTGCGCAAAGTGCGGCTGCCGCGAAAGAGCATCGAAGTGATTCAGGTGGTCGAATACCTGCGGGCATTTCTAATCGGCAGAGAGGCATGGGCGCAAGGCAACATGCTCATGATCATCTCGGGCGCTTTCGGCGTTTTTCGTACG
>Ga0307475_10000640_pt1 | contig 21020 bp, 20 predicted proteins | sample atmos_gasesECM1C_FD_203317 | JGI IMG/M metagenome (GOLD analysis project Ga0307475, IMG submission 203317) | Hardwood forest soil microbial communities from Morgan-Monroe State Forest, Indiana, United States - atmos_gasesECM1C_515 | ecosystem: Environmental > Terrestrial > Soil > Temperate... | reverse complement strand
AAAACTTTTGTTTTCGCTGCCGTCGAAAAATACAGACTCGCTGATCGGCGCGGTTGCCAAAGTGCTATCGGACGAAGGCATCGAACTCGTGAACTCCACCGAATTTCTCGGCCAGCTTCTGCCGGTAGCTGGAGTTCTAACCCGCCGCCCTCCGGATGAATCGGAAGCGGCCGATATCGCCTACGGACGCCAAATTGCCCTGCAGATCGCAGGTCTCGACCTGGGGCAAACCGTCGTGGTTCGCGATCGCGCGTGCGTCGCCATCGAAGCCATGGAAGGCACTGACGAAACCATCGAGCGCGCCGCCCGCATTGCCAGCGGCCAGCGCCTGGTCATCGTCAAAGTTAGCAAGCCGCAGCAGGACATGCGTTTCGACGTTCCGGTCGTCGGCGCAAAAACGATCGAGGTAATGCGCCGCTCGAATGCGACGGCGCTGGCCATCGACGCGGGCCGCACGCTGCTGATTGATCGCGACGCGCTGCTCCGCGCTGCCGATGACGCCGCCATCGCCATCGAAGCTTTTGCTTTCGACCGCGCGAAGCAGGACCCTTGAAGCGCAATTGCCTATGTCGCGGAGGTATTCTGCTGTCTTCTTGAGCACATCCGGCGAGGATGTCCGGAGGATCTCAGCATAGAAAAATGCGAACGATCTCGTTGCAAGGACTAATTTAACGTAGCTCTAAACCTGTGCCCGACAAACCTATTCGCGTAGCGGTCGTCGGTGTCGGTGAATTCGGACGCAACCACGCCCGCGTTTGGCGCGCATTGGCAAACGGTCCCGAATTCGCCGGCGTACTAGAACTGGCCGGCGTGGTCGACGAGAATGCCGCTCGCGCCGATCAAGTTGCCGCTGAATTCGGTACGCGCGTCGTGCGCGACGTGTACGCCCTTGTCGCCGAACACGTTGATGCTGTCAGTCTCGCCGCGCCCACAAAAGAACACGCCCGCATCGGATGCATGCTGCTGGATTCGGGTCTCGATGTGCTCGTCGAAAAACCCATCGCAGCGAACCTGGGCGAGGCAAACGGATTGATCGCCTCGGCCAAGCGCCGCGATCGCATCCTGGCCGTCGGCCATGTAGAGCGGTTTAATCCAGCGGTGACTGCCGCACAAAAGATTGTGTCCCGCCCCATGTTCTTCGAGGTCCATCGCCTCGGCGTTTTCACGCCTCGCAGCCTCGATGTCGACGTCGTATACGACGTGATGATTCACGATCTCGACATTCTGCTCGCACTTGTCAACGCGCCGGTTACGGATCTGAGAGCTGTGGGCATTCCCGTGATCACCGACAAGGTTGACATTGCTCATGCTCGACTCGAGTTCGCCACCGGCGCCGTCGCGAATCTCACCGCCAGTCGCGTTTCCACCGAGCAGGTGCGCAAGATGCGTTTTTTTCAGCAGCGCGAATACATCTCGCTCGATTTTGCCCGGCGCGACGCGCTGCGTATCCGCGTCGACACCTCCGCCACGCAGCCGCAAATTGGTTTCGAGAGGTTGCCGACCACATCGGAGGAACCGCTGCATGCTGAGCTTCGCGCTTTTCTCGACGCCGTGCGCACCCGCAAAACTCCGGTCGTCGACGGCGCTGCTGGCCACCGCGCCCTGGAATTGGCCGACCGCGTCATGACGGGCATCCTCGATCATGCCCGCAGCGTCCAATTGATCGGCGTTCCCCAGCAGGCAACTCCATGATCCCGCGCACCCTGGTTCCGACGGATGTCCGTCCCCTGGCCCCGGGCGCGGAGAAGAAGAATGGGCATCGACTGACCACTTACATGGACGACCGCACCGTCGTCCCTCCCGAACTTTCCGATGCACCACCGCTTGACGGCAAGACGACGATCCCGTCACACCTTCCGCTCGGCGTTTTAGTCGAGCGCACCCTCGTTCCCCGTGGTATGGCGGCAAAGCCTCTCGAAGATATCCGGCCACTGTCGGAACACGTGCCGCTCGCGATTCTCGATTCTCGCGTCGTCGTCCCCGCATATGTGGAAACACCCGCTCCGGAAGAACGAAAGGAATTCAAACGCGCTCCGCAAATGACCGCCCAGCTGCGCGAAGTGATCGAGCCGGATATTTTGATGACCGGCGACGCGAACCTGCTGATGGAGCCGGAAACCGGCCGTGACGCGAAGTCCGATGCTCTGACCCAGTTCACTTCCGTTCTTGTCCATATCGGCCTGATCATTTTCATCATTTTCATCCCTAAGATTTTTCCGGCGCATGTTCCCACGACCGCTGAAATCGAACTCGCGCGCAATCAACTCGGCCTTACCTATCTTCGTCCCAACCTCGGCGAAACGTCGAAGGCTCCTCCGGGCCCGAAGCCTAAAGTTCGCATCGACAAGAAGACGCTGAACGACGCCGCTCCGCCACGGCCCGAAGCGCATTTCCCGGTGCCGCCTTCGAGTCCCGCTCCCCCGGCATCCGACCTGCCTGCCGCTCCGACCCCGCACACGGCTGTAAATCCAAATCCGCCTTCCTCTCCGCAACCTACCGCACCTGCGCCATCACAGCTCCAACCTCTTCCGGCCCCTGCTCCCGGCAAACTGAATCTCCAACTGCCCAACTCGTCGCCCGGCCGAGCGATTCAAGATCAGCTTTCCGATGCGGTGAAGCACAGCAGCGGTGGCGGGACGTACGCGCAGAGCGGCAGCATGCCGCGTGGTGCCGGCTCTGGCGGAGGCGGGCGCGGCGGTACCCAGGTTGGCAACGCCGTATCGATTCTCACTCCCACCGAAGGAGTGGACTTTGAGAGCTACATCACTCGCATGCTCGCCGCGATCAAACGGAATTGGATGACGGTGATGCCTGAGTCGGCCATGATGGGGGAACAGGGAACGGTTTTCATCACATTTCAAATCAATCAGGATGGCAGCGTTCCGGGGCCCGATCCCACCCTCGAGCGCACCTCGGGCAAAGATCCGCTCGACACCGCTGCGATGTCCGCCATTAAGACTTCGAATCCGTTCGATCCGCTGCCCTCGCAGTTCCACGGTCCGTATATTCGACTTCGCATCATTTTCCTGTACAATCCGCCGCGGGGCTGGGACTATTCGAAGTTGCCGTGAAGCCAAATCGCACCCAAGTCCTCGGCGCGCTGTTCCCCGGCGCCCTGGCACTGTTGATTCTCCTCCTGCGCCACCTCAAAGTTTTTGGCTCCTAGCCTGGAGCCCCTTCAAGACTGGAGACAATCAATCCTGTGTGTCGCGCGAGCTCTCCCGTAAAATGTCCAAACGCAATGTCCAATCCTACGCCAAGCAATGTCACTCCGCTCGCACCCCTCGTCGTGATCCTCGGCCCTACAGCTTCCGGCAAGTCGGCGCTGGCGATTTCGCTCGCCGAACGCCTCAACGGCGAAATCCTGGTCTGCGATTCCACCCAGGCCTACCGCCATTTCAATATCGGCACGGCGAAGGTCCCAGTTGACGCGCAGCGCAACATACCGCATCACCTCGTCGATTTGATTGAGCCGCACGAAATCTTTACCGCCGGTGATTACCGCCGCCGTGCCGAAGAAGTGCTCGTCGGCCTGCGCCTCGGTCGAAAACTGCCAATCGTCACCGCCGGAACCGGCCTCTATCTTCAGGCGTTACTCGAAGGTCTGTCCGACGCACCGGCACGCTCCGACGCCCTCCGCGAAAAGCTGCGCCGCAAAGCGACCGAACGCGGCGCCGAACATCTCCACCGCATTCTCGCGCATCTCGACCGAGAATCCGCTTCCCGCATCGCCCCGCGCGATACGCAGAAAATCATTCGTGCCATCGAGATCCGCGTGCTGGCTGGTAAGTCCGTTGGGGAGATCCATGGTGCCGGCCGCACCCGGCTCGAAGGTTATGAGGTAACAAAAATCGGCCTTCTGCCTGCGCGCCGAGCCCTCTATGCGCGCATTGACGCGCGCGTCCACTCCATGCTCGAGGCCGGTTGGCTCGACGAGGTTCGTCAGCTGATTGCTCGCCCTGTGCCTGCCGACGCGAAGCCCTTCCAGTTCATCGGCTACTCCGAACTACGCGCGCATCTCGAAGGCCGCCTCGCTTTGACCGACGCCGTCGCACAAATTCAGCAGGCCACTCGCCGCTTCGCAAAACGCCAGCTCACGTGGTTCCACAAAGAACCGAATGTCGCTTGGCTCGCCGGCTTCGGCGACGACCCCGCCATCGCCTCTGCCGGGCTCGCGCGCCTCACGGAGCGGTGGGCTTCCGGGCCGGTTACATTCAACGAAGCCTGATCCGCATTCCTCCGAGAACCAACAGTTGGCACTCCGTAATTCGTCGATAGGCGACGGGATCACCTTTTTTACTTTCTGGACAACCGGGAGGTGCAGAAGTCGCGATCCTGATGCATGCGCGGCGCAGAGACTGCTGACCGGAACAAATTGTGGTATTTAAGTCTGCTGGAAGGGCCCCCTTGCTGTGAATGTTCCTACGCGAGCGACCTGCTTGCGTCTATTTGGAAATTGCGTTTGTGCCCTACGATTTTTAGCTACGCCGACGCTGCACTTACCCCGGCTTTGAAAAACGCGAGCAAGTCGGCGTTGATCTGGTCCGCGTTGGTTGTGGGCATGCCATGCGGGAAGCCCGGATAGACCTTCAGCGTCGCCTTCTTCAGTATCTTCGCGGACATCAGACCCGCGGCGCCGATGGGCACAATCTGATCGTCGTCACCATGCATCACCAGCACCGGGATGTCGATCTTCTTCAGGTCTTCGGTGAAATCGGTCTCCGAGAATGCCTTGATGCAGTCGTAATGTGCCTTGACGCCTCCCATCATGCCCTGCAACCACCAATGCTCGCGGATGCCCTCCGAGATCTTTGCGCCTGGGCGGTTGTACCCGTAAAACGGGAGCGTGATGTCCTGGTAGAACTGCGGCCGGTTGGCCGCGAGGGCTGCCCGGAGGCCGTCGAACACCGATAAAGGCAGGCCGCCCGGGTTTTTTTCAGTCTTCAACATGAGCGGCGGTACAGCACTTATTAGCACCGCCTTCGAAACACGCTTGGCACCGTGACGACCCAGGTAGCGCGCGACTTCGCCGCCACCGGTCGAGTGCCCAACCATTATCGCGTCCTGGAGGCCCAGTTTTTCAAATACCGCGGCGAGATCGTCCGCATAAGTGTCCATTTCGTTGCCGTCCCAGGTTTGCTCGGAGCGGCCGTGGCCCCGGCGGTCGTGTGCAATCACGCGATAGCCATGCTGCCCGAAGAACAGCATCTGCCCGTCCCAGTCGTCCGCGCTCAGCGGCCAGCCATGGCTGAAGACTATGGGCTGCCCTTTACCCCAGTCTTTGTAATAAATCTGCGTTCCATCTTTGGTCATAATCGTCGGCATAAGATCCTCTTAAGTGCGACATTCGCCTGGTCGGCGTCATTATCCAGCAACCAGCTGTGGAAATCCAAGAACCGGCCTCTAGCGTTAGGTTCTGTCTCTCCACATGCGACGTGGAAATCCTGTGTGCTTTCGGGTTTCCGGTAACCGGGATTGGGACGGCCTCGACGATCTCCGAAGGACTGTAACGCTCGCGGTTGGTTTCATCGCCGCCGTACACTTTGACCAGCATCGCGTAGTCCACGTCGGTTCCGAAGGTTTCGTCAACCGCGTTTACGTAGGGACGGAAACCGTCCGTTGTTGCCTGTACGCGGCTAGCAAGGCGTCCTTCCAAGTCTTTCATCAGCCAGTAGGCATTCTCCGCGCTACGCTTGCCCACCAGGAACGTGGGAATCAGTTTGGTTTCTGAATCGATGGCCATGAACACGTATTGCTCGCCCATCGTGGTTTCGTCGTGGCGATTCGGGTCTAGGTTCTGGCGCACTTGGACGTAGCCGTGCATTTCATCCACTTGGATAAAGCGCGCGTGGACGTTCCACATCTTTTCGTCTAGGAGCCGTTCGCACCGTTCTAGGGCATAGAGAAACCCTCAATCCTTGTCAAGTAGAAACGGATATATTAGCGATATTTATGTGTATATTGTGTGGACATTCTAATGGCTTCCAACAAGCCAGTGTTCCTGTATATATATGTAACTATTAGCTATAACAGATTACTGGTTTTGACTTGACACGGAAATTACGTGGATATATTCTCTGAACATGATTAGGTATCAGATGCCGAAGAAGTGGATTCATTATGACCCAACTGGATTGATACGCGAGCTTACTGAGGCTAAGGGCGCGATTATGCTCCTGAAGTCGATTCCCTACCAACGCAGGTGGGTGGATGCCCTTCAAGAAATGCAACTGAAACTTGAAGTTGCGGGCACCTCAAAAATTGAAGGGGCTGATTTCAGTGGGAACGAATTGGAAGCGGCCATGAAACAGACGCCAGAGCAATTAATGACCCGCTCTCAAAAACAGGCGTATGCCGCCACTCAGACATACCGGTGGATTGCTACGATACCGGCCGATCGTCCACTGGACGAAGATTTAATCCGCGAAATACACAGTCGAATTATCACGGGAGCAGATGATGACCACTGTCCTCCGGGAAGATACCGGGGAGACTCTCAAAATGTCGTTTTTGGGACGCCGCAGCACCGTGGAGCAGAAGGCGGAGATGAATGTCAACTCGCGATCATGAATCTTGTTCAGGCCATAAAGGGAGAGTTCAGAGAACATGATTCACTTATTCAGGCTCTAGCGATCCACTACCATTTAGGCGCGATGCATCCATTCTTAGATGGTAATGGACGCACGGCGAGGGCCGTCGAAGCACTCTTATTACAGCGAGCCGGACTGCGTGACACGGCTTTTATTGCTATGTCCAATTACTACTACGATGAGAAAAGGGACTATCTGACCAGTCTAAACAAAGTAAGCGAAGAACATCATGATTTAAAGGCCTTTCTGCGATTCGGATTGAAGGGCGTCGCGCTTCAAAGCCAACGACTCGCGTTTGAAATTCGCGATCATGTTTCAAAAGAAATCTTTCGCTCATTCGCGCATGACCTCTTCACACGCCTCGTGAGTCCAAAGAAAACCGCGATCGCTGAGCGCCAACTCTCTATTTTGGAAGTGCTTCTCCGAGTAGATGAGCTTGAGCTTGAAGGACTCATCGGTGCCATTGTAGAAAAATACAAGTCGGTCAAGAATCCTCGGAAGGCAATCATTCGCGACCTAATTCATCTCGTTGACCTCGGCGCATTAAAAGTTGCGAGAAGAACTGTGGAAAAAGAAGAAAAACTCATCCTTTCAACGAAATTGGAATGGCCGAGCGTAGTTACTGAGGGCCAAGCGTTTGAGGCTATTAAGAAGCTGCCCAAAGCTAAGACGCGTTCATTTCTTGCCGGTAGTTTGCCCTAGCCTAGTGAGGCTTTGGCGCCCCTATCTTTCAAGGCCGCCACCAACCCTCAAGATCAAATGACACCACTACCCCTCTAGCGCCCCCAAGCGCCCCCTGCGCAAGTTGACATTACCCCACCGTCGATGTAGAACCCGTGCCAAGGCGTAAGCCTCCGGACCTGAAGGAGGTAACCATGAAACGCTCCCATCCACAAAGGTCACCAGCACTGGCCTGGAAAACGTTGTCGCCACACGCCTGGAAGACAGATCTCGGCGGCGAACTACCCGAAGTCCTGATTCTCAGGATGTCGAACAAGGAATTTGAAAAATTTCACGCCAGCGAAGAGGCGGCGAAAAAGTTCATCGACAGCCTGCACTTCCTTAAGAGGAAGCTGATCAACGTGGTTTTTTGCGACGTAGTGCCGCACAAAGGCGGCGAAGAATGGTACGTAGTTATCAGTCACACCACGCACAGCACCGCGGCCGTCATCGCATGGCAAGTCCCGGAATAGTGTGGGAAGCGGTTGTGGCGCGGCCGTAGAAGCAATTTCGTGATGCCACCTACCGCGTTCAATTCGTGAAGCCAACGCGCAGCAACAACTGCTGAAAACGCGCATCGTCCCGCAAACGATCGACGGCGCTGTCCGCCTTGAGCCAAGCCAAATAGACGTCGCGCTCGCCGTATGCCTTTTCCAGCCAACGGAGCGCTTCGTCTTTTTGGCCCATGGCTGTATAGATTGCTGCAAAAAAATACGGCGGGACGTAGGCGTGCCGGGAAAGCTGCCGCAGTTGCTCGAGAACCCTCAACGCCTCGGATTTCCTGTCCGCGAGCGCATAAGCCCGGTCCAACCCCACCAAGCGTGGCGCGTCCCCGCTCGAAAGACTACTCGCTTTTTCGCAGGCCACGATCGCTTGTTCGTACTTGCCTTCGGCTAGATAGCTCGAACCTAGGCAGTCGTACGCTCCCGCCGAGTTTGGATCCAGATCCAGTGCCTTCCGGCATTGTTCGATTGCTTTGTCGAATTCTCGCGCGTAATACAGTACGAATCCTGCCGTCACTTGTGTCGAAATGGAAAGAGGATCCAGCTCTTGCGCTTTCCGGCTCTCTGCCACCGCTTCGTTCCCGCGTCCAATCGCCGCCAGGAAAAATGAGTAGTAGCGGTGGCTGTCCGCGTCACCCGGATTCATTTCCAGCGCGCGCCGGAATTCCTTCTCCGCGCCAGTCCAATCCCAATCGCCAAAGAAATGGATCGCCGCCAACTCCGTATGGGCCTGAGCCAGCTCGGGATCGAGTTGAAGCGCCTTCAGCGCGTTTTCCTTCGCCTTCGGCATGCGGTCACGCGGAGGCAGATCGAGCGTTGACCAATAGTAATCGGCCAGTCCAGCGTACGCCGGCGCATAGTTCGAATCGATGCGGATCGCCTCCTCGAAGTACTCCTTGGCTTTGCGCTGTTGCGCCCCGGTTCCCTTGTTCAAATAGTTGCCTTTCAAATACGCTTCGTGCGCCGCTGGATTGACCGGCCGCGGGCTGGAAAGCCGCGTTTGTTCCTGTGGGGTGAGCTGCACCTTCACTTCATTGGCAATCGCGTGAGCCACCTCCTGCTGCAAACCCAGCACGTCTCGCGCGTCTCCTTCGTAGCTCTTGGCCCAAAGGTGCTTGTCCGTAGACGCCTGAATCAGCTGCGCGGTTATCCTTACGCGGTCGCCCGACCGCATCACCGAGCCTTCCACCACCGCCTCTACCTTGAGTTCTTTGGCAACCTGGGGCAGGGATTTCTTCGCATCCCTGTACTGCATCACGGAGGTCCGCGAAATCACCCGCAGCGCGCTGATTTGCGCCAGTTGCGTCGTCAGTTCCTCGGTCATGCCGTCCGCGAAGTATTCCTCCGCTGGATCGCGCGACAGGTTCTCGAGTGGCAGCACGGCGAGCGAATGAATCGCTCCCGCTCCGCTTATCCCGGGCTTCCACTTTGCGGGAGCTAACCTCCAGCCTGCGATCAGCAGCAGAACGGCGCCGAACCCTCCCGCGAGAATAAAAACTCGCCTGCGGATGCGCAAACGCGCCGCTGTCTCCTGCACAACGTTCATCGAGGCCACAGTCGAGGGAGTCTGACTCCGCAGCGCCCCAAGTGCCGCTCGTACCTCGATCGCGTGTTGATAGCGTTCGCTCGGCAATTTTGTCAGGCACTTTAGGATCACCTCGCGCAGGCCTGGCGTCGCACTTGCCGGCAATTCCTTAGGCTGGTCGTGCAGGATATGCGAGCTCAATTCGTAAGCAGTGTTTCCATGGAACGGGCGTTGCCCGGCGGCCATTTCGTATAGCACCACGCCCAGTGCCCAAATATCGCTTCGCGCGTCCGTCGCCTCCCCTCGAAATACCTCCGGCGCGGTGTAGTGCATCGTGCCCACTCCCGCCCCGTCGACCACATTCGAGTTCTGCGAATGCGTTTGCTCGGTGACTCCTTCGATTGCGTGGCGTTTCGCCAGTCCGAAGTCGAGCACCTTCACCCGTCCTTCCGGCGTGATCATGATGTTGGAGGTCTTTAGGTCGCGATGAATCACGCCGTGCTCGTGGGCGTGCGCAAGTCCGTCGGAAATCTGCTCTCCGTACCGGATCACTTTCTCAGCCGGTAGGCCGCCTTCCCCAATCTGTTCCGCGAGCGGGCGGCCTTTCACATACTCCATCACGATGTAGCTCCGGCCCTCGGTTTCTCCCACATCATGAATCGTGCAAAGATTCGGGTGGTTCAACGCCGACGCTGTGCGAGCCTCGCGTATCAGCAGTTTCCGCGCGGAATCGTCCGCCAGCAGCTGCGCGGGCAGAACCTTCAGCGCCACTTCGCGGCCAAGCTGTGCGTCCCGGGCGCGATACACCTCGCCCATTCCGCCGGAGCCAAGCTTCTCAAGGATGCGGTAATGGCCCAGTGTTTCGCCAATCATGGCAGGAACTGCCTCTGGCGGGCATGTTAAAGCCGCGCCTCACGGCAAGTCAACGCGGCCTTCTGCCTGTAAGTCCTTCTATAAGTGGTCAATTCAAAATACAGTTTTTACCGGATGCACAGCTTCTCAAAAGCGGTGCAGGGTGCTTAAGGAGTCTTTCGATGAAGCGCATTTTAGTTGCAGACGATCACGGCAGTGTACGCCGTTCCCTGCGAGCCTTGATCACGCAGCGCCAGGAATGGCAGGTATGCGCGGAGGCAGAGAACGGAGTCGACGCCGTTGAAAAAGCCAAGTCCCTCTGTCCCGATGTTGCTGTGTTGGACTTAGCCATGGGCGGATTGAACGGTGTGGACGCTGCGGAAGAGATTCGCGCCAGGTGCCCGGCCACAGTTGTGCTAACGACTAGCATGTACGACGCTGAGCCCCTCTTCCCAAGACTTCAAACCATTGGTGTGAAGGGTTTTATACCGAAGAACAGTCTCGTCACAGACCTTGTGCCCGCGATCGACGCGGCTCTTACAGGCCGGAGTTGGTTTCCAGAATCGAGAAGTTGGTGGTCGGCACGGCGATCGGCGTCGTAGACCGATACGTTGGGACACATTACCTGAACCAAGCGCGCCGCGTCTAGACCGCTCGCGGCCGCTTGATCCTCAAGCTGGCTGACTTAAAGGACTCTTAAATGTCAAGACAGGTGCTCATAGCCGACGATAACACCATCGTCCGCAACATCATCAAATCCTTCCTTAGTGTGCGGTCGGACTTGGCGGTTTGCGGCGAGGCCGTCAATGGCCTCGAGGCCGTCGAGAAAGCGAAGGCGCTCAAGCCGGATTTGGTTTTGCTCGACGTTGCCATGCCGGAGATGAACGGCGCCGAAGCCGCTTCGGTCCTCAAAAAAACGATGCCGGAAGTTGCCATTATTCTGTTCACGATGTATCGCGAGAACGTCGGGAAATACCTAAGCTCCGCGATTGGCGTCGACGCGGTACTCTCCAAGCCCGATGGACTGTCGACGCTGGTCAGAGTAATCGACGCCGTCCTTCCCAGCGGTTCAACATCCCATTAGGCCGAAAGGCTCTGCCAGCCTAGCCGAATAGCGCCAGCTATTTCAGCGCATCGGCGCCGATTTGTGCGCATTGCGCGTCCTGCGCGCTCGTGCCCCCCGACATCCCAATCGCGCCCACGATTTTGCCATCCATCACGATGGGAACGCCTCCCTCAAGCGGAACGGCGCCCTCCAGCCCCAAATATCGCAATCCGTCACCGCCCTTGGAGACCTGGTCCTGGAACGCTTTCGTCGGCCGCTTGAACTCCGCCGAAGAGCGAGCTTTGCTGATAGCCACCTGCGCGCTTCCGGTCTGCGTGTTGTCGAGCTTTTCGTAATAAACGAGCGTCCCGCTCGGATCCACGATGGCAAGCGCCATGGTCCAATTATTTTTCCGCGCTTCCGCCAGCGCGGCTCCCGCGGCCTTCTTTGCATTCTCCAGCGAAATGGGTGCGCCGTAAGGATTCGGCATTTGTTGCGCTTTCGCGGTTGCCGCGCAGGCAACAATCATCAGGGCCGCTAGAACATTCACAACGAATCGCGACGACATTGTTTTTCCTCCTGGTACCCTTCGTTCCTGGTGTGGCCCTACGCTCTCCACATCGCGCCGAAGGATTGCTGCCGGATTATACAGCAGTGCCGGGACGCTTTGGCTTGCTCGAATTCAAACTCAACACCTGGCGGTTCTCCTTGATGCTGTAACCGCTCGCACCCGCGCGAATCATTTGCGCGGCTAGATTCAAGATCCGCGCCGCGGCGTCCGTCGAGGTCACGCCTCGCGCATGAATATTTGAAATCAGGTTCCGATCTGCATCCGAGTGGTTTTCCCGCGGACGATAGGCCATGTACGCGGAGAGGCTTTCCGCGGTTGCCAGGCCCGGTCGCTCGCCGATCAGCAGCACTGCCACTCGAGGCTCAAGCAACTCGCCAATTTCGTTCAAGATCCCGACGCGGCAGTATCGGATGGCGAATGTGCGCCCGGTAGTCCACCCCGCGTAGGCGAACCCTCTATCGAGGAGCGGCAGCAGCGCAGGCACCTGCCTCGAGACGGCGGGCACGGACAATCCGTCCCCAATAATGACTTGCACATCATTCCCGCGCGAGCAGTTTTCTTGAATCTTCCTCCGCGTGCTTTCGTCAAAGTGCCGGCCCATATCGGGCCGCAGGAGATACTCATATTTTCCGCCGGCGCGCGTTTGAACTTCGAAGAGCTCCCACTGGCGCAGGAAAGTCTCGCCGAATATGCCCAACAGATCCATTTCGTCGCGGACGGCATCCCGCGCGGCAGCGTGCGCCTCGCGCAACTCCAGTTGTACGTTCGTGCCGTAAGCCGCGCCCGCTCTTCCCATCAGGATGCGTGCCGGAGTTCGGTCGCGAATCTTCTGCAAGCGTTCCGGCAGATCGGAAGCGACCATGAACTTATTGGTTTCCTCTCCCATCAAAGGATCTCCGCAAGGCGAGATTCCAGTCCCTGCATCAGCTGCCGCCGCTGCGGAGTCTCCAGCAGAGCGGGCTCGCCGTCGCGATAAATTCCTCTTCCCTCCAGCCATGTCAAAAACTCCGGCGCCGGTTTCAGATGGAAAAGGCGCCTTACGGCCAGCGCATCGTGGTAGCTCGTCGATTGATAGTTCAGCATCACGTCGTCGGAGCAGGGAACCCCCATAAAGTAATTGCATCCCGCCGCGCTCAAAAGAACCAGCAGGTTGTCGGCCGAGTTCTGGTCCGCGTCCGCATGATTCGTGTAGCAAACATCGCAGCCCATCGGCAGGCCCAGCAGTTTGCCCATGAAGTGGTCCTCGAGGCCGGCGCGGATGATTTGCCGCTCGTCGCAGAGATACTCGGGGCCGATGAAGCCCACCACGCTGTTTACCAGGAATGGCTCGAAGCATCGTGCTACGCCGTACGCGCGCGCTTCCAGCGTCACTTGGTCCACCCCGTGGTGTGCCTCCGCGGAGAGCGCGCTGCCCTGGCCAGTTTCGAAGTACATCACGTTTTCGCCCTTCCATGCGCAGGCGGCGTCACGCTGGTGGTGATGATCCAGAACTCGCTCGCGGCCTTCGCGTAACATCTCGAGCGTGATACCAAAACTTCGGTTCGCGGCCTCGGTTCCGGCGACAGACTGGAAGAGAAGGTCCACGGGCGCGCCGCCTTCGAGAGCCGCGAGTTGCGTACTGATGTGCGCTAAGCAGCAGGTCTGCGTGGGCGCTTGATAGGCATCGACGAGGCGTTCGAGCGCCCGAAGGATCGCGCTGGTGGTCTCGACGGAATCGGACGCCGGGTTGACGCCGATGACCGCGTCTCCGCAGCCATACAACAAGCCCTCGAAGGCGGAAAGCAAAATGCCTCCGATATCGTCCGCCGGATGGTTGGGCTGAACTCGTATGCCCAGTACGCCGCGTTCACCCATGGTGTTCCGGCATCGGGTTACATTCCGTATCTTGGCCGCCGCCAGGATCAGATCTTTGTTGCTCATGATCTTCGTCACCGCGGCTGCAATTTCCGGTGTAATGGCCCACTGCGCTTGCTTCAGAGTTGTCTCACTCGTCGAATCATCAAGAATGTGCTCGCGAAATTCACCCACCGTCAGGTTCTCGATGGGCTGAAAAGCCTCCTGGTCGAGAGTTTCGATAATGAGACGGCTGACCTCATCAACGCTCGGGTCGATCAAAGGTTGTCGGACGATTTCGCCCAGCGTCAATTCAGCAAGTTTGCGTTTTGCTGCAACACGTTCGCTTTCCGACCCCGCGGCGATCCTCGCCAATCGGTCCCCGGACTTTTCCTCATTGGCTTTGGCAAAAATCTCTCGAAGATCCGAGAAAGCAAAACGTTCAGCCATGAGCAACTCGCTGCAGCACACACATTTGTAGTCACCTCACGGTTGGATACTAACTGAAATGTATCTCGAAAAGGCTTTCGATGAGTGCCTCATAAAAATGTGCACCCTTCCGAGCACGCCCCGATCGAGGCAGGGTGCCAAAGCGGAGAGACTGGGTTGCGCCGACGGCCTTGCCCAGCGTCCGGGAATGCCGGCCGGCTCAGTGAGAACTCGAGCCGTTAGAGGTGCTCGCTAACGCCTCGCGGTCTGAGCAGGAAGTCTCGTCGTGATATTCTGCGACGCCAAAAGAAGGGCGTGGTTACTGCCGAGGCGGTGGCCACCCCGGGTCGGCGAGTGACGATCTGGTCTTGGCCGAGCGAACACCGGTGCTGCAATATGCAGACGGGGTGATGGTGACTCGGTGACTATAGGAAGAGGCTCGAGCGCTGCACAGGGGGGAATGGTTACGATGAAACGACCGACCGTGTATCGACGGATCGTGGGCTGCCTGATCCTGCCGTTTGTGCTGCTGGCTCATCCGCGAGTGACCCAGCAGCGGCAATCAAACAGCTCGCCCACCAAGGGCTGGATGAATCGAACCCCCGCAAGCGTGGGGCTCGATGAACAAGTTCTGGACGCGTTCCATAAGGAATTGGCGGCCGGAAAGTATGGATTGGTCGACAGCTTTTCTGTGTTCCGGTGCGCCAAGCAAGTGTATGCAAAGAAATACGCCCACGATTACGGTCAGATTTACGCCAGGCAGGCGAAGGAGAAGGGGCCGCTGAATGCGCGACTGACGGGGCGGTACAACTATTTCGATCCGGCCTGGCACCCCTACTACAACGGAACGGATCTGCACAGCATGCAATCGGTGAGCAAGACCGTGACCAGCGTGATTATTGGAATTGCGATAAGCCGGGGGGACTTCAAGGCGGACATGGACACGCCGGTACTGAAGTATTTCGACGCGGCCAAAGTGAGGAACCTCGACGACCGTAAGCGGAGGATGACGCTGAAAGACGTGCTGACCATGACCACGGGGCTCGAATGGAACGAGGATGTGCCCTACGATGATCCGCGCAGCGATTCCAGTCGGATGGAGGCGACGGACGATTGGGTGCAGTACGTCATCGACAAGCCGATGGCGGCCGAGCCGGGCAAAGTTTTCAATTACAGCAGTGGTGCTAGCGAACTGCTGGCGTACATCTTCCAGAGCCAGACGGGGCAGGATCTCGAGAAGTATGGTGAAAAATACTTATTTGCCCCCCTGGGCATGGAACACTACTGGAAGCGGACGTACCTGGGAGTGGTCGACACAGAAGGCGGACTCTATCTGAGGGATGGGGACCTGGCGAAGATCGGCTACCTGTACTTGAATAACGGGATGTGGGATGGGAAGCAAATCGTTTCACAGAAGTGGGTTAAAGAATCGCTCACGCCGCATACCGAGACCGGTGAGGGTTACCAATACGGCTATCAGTGGTGGTTGTATGAACGGCCCGACACCAAGAGCTTTGTGTGGACTTGCCGAGGCTTCGGCGGGCAGCAACTCATGGTATTCCCGGAGGAGAAACTCCTGGTGGTCGTCACGGGCTGGCAGATTATCGACGATGAAATGTCCGGAAAGACGCTCGTAGATCACGTCCTCGCAGCGGTGAAGTCGCGGACATGCGATGCCCTAAGGAACGAAAAGAGCCCGACTGGCCCAGCTGGAACTCGTGTCGTCCTCGCTTCGGCTGAGCATCCTGTCGATTCGCGCAGCGGCTCGTCGCTCCGGACGCGTCACACTCAATCCTTCCTCTCCTTGGTACCGTGGTAACAAATAGACCGCACCTACAGGTGGTACTATGCCTTGTACTTTTCCTGTTCTTTCCCCCGCTTTACTTCGTCTTCAGGTGTGCTAGCGTAGTTGTGTTTGATCGTTGATGTGAGGTGATGACGGCGGTTTCGGATGAGGATGACGCACGCAGAACACCGAACGATCCGGTGCGGCTGTTGGCTGGCGTGCAGCGAGCCTTCGGCGAAAATTCCCCGGTTTCTAATCGGCAGTGTTGCCGATTAGAAATCGACCTAACTCATTTGAAACAAACGACCGGTGCAAAGTCTAATCGGCGCAAAAGGGACGATTCGCATGGCCACTCCCCAGCAAGCTCCCAAACCAACACTCCAGCTCGAACGCTGGATAGCAGCAGGATTCCTTCGCCTTGGCGCCGAAGGTCTCGATGCCGTCCGTGTGGAAGTCCTCGCGCGCGATCTCGGTGTCAGCAAAGGCAGCTTCTACTGGCATTTCCAAGACCGCGAGGATTTGCTGGCCAAACTGCTCTCTCGATGGGAATCAAACGAAACGGAATGGCTGCGCGAGTCTGCCGCGGACAGAGAAGCGGCCGCGACGCGCTGGGCGCGCTTCGTGCGGCGCTGCAGCGATCCGGAACGGACTCCCATCGAAGCCGCAATTCGCGCTTGGGCCCGCCGCGATACCCGCGTCGCCACCATGGTCTCGGCCGTCGAAAAGGAAATGGCTCGCTTTATCGCCGCGGTACTGCGTGAAATAGGCTTTACCGACCGCACCGCGGAGTCTTGGTCCGCCCTCGCGCTGCTGGTATATCTCGGCTGGCTCGACCGCGCCACCCGCGACGGCGAATTCGCCCGCAACGACCGAAGCCTCGGCGAATTTCTGTCGGAGCTGATCCTGGCCGCCTCCGCCCGGTCGTCTAGTTTCGATCCAGGTTCAAAATTCGAATGAAAACCGCACAGCCACTCGATAATCGCGAGCGCGTCCTGCTCGTCGGCGTGAGCCTGAAAAAACACGCCCGCGTTCCGTCCGCCGATCCATCTGTCACCGGCCGCGACTCCATCGCCGAACTCGAAGAGCTCGCCATCAGCGCCGGCGCGAATATTGCCGGCAGCATCCTTCAGGTTCGCGATGCGCTCGATCCAGCTACGCTCGTCGGCAAAGGCAAGCTCGAAGAAATACGCCTGGAAGCCGAGCTTCGCCATGTCCCGTTGGTGATCGTCGATCATAATTTAACTCCCGTGCAGCTTCGCAACATGGAGAAGGGAATTGGGCGCCGGGTTATTGATCGCACGCAGCTGATCCTGGACATCTTTGCGGTCCACGCTCGGACGCGCGAGGGCCAGTTGCAAGTCGAACTCGCGCAGTTGAATTACTTGCTTCCGCGCCTGACCGGGCGCGGCGAAGAACTTTCCCGGCTAGGCGGCGGCATCGGCACGCGAGGTCCCGGCGAACAAAAACTCGAAACCGACCGCCGGCGCATCCGCGACCGCGTGCGAAAGATTCAGGACGCAATCGAAACCGTCCGCCGCCAGCGCACCACGCGCCGCCGCGCGCGCCAGGCCGTGCCGCTCGGAATGATCGCGCTGGTTGGCTACACGAACGCGGGTAAATCCACGCTCTTTAACGCGCTCGCGCATGCCGACGTGCTGACTTCGTCCCAGATGTTCGCCACGCTCGACCCCACCGTTCGCGCCGTGCGCTTGCCTTCGCGGCGTCGCGTTCTGCTCTCCGACACCGTGGGATTTCTCCGCGACCTTCCTCCCGACCTGATCGCGGCGTTTCGCGCCACGCTCGAAGAGGTGCAAGAGGCGGCCCTGATTCTTCAGGTGACGGACATTTCGAATCTGCATCACGCCGAGCAAGATGCGCAGGTGATGAAAGTTCTCAGCGATCTGGGCGTTCAGGACCGTCCCAAAATCAACGTCTACAACAAGACCGACTGTCTCAGTCCCGACGAACTTGCCACACTCGTTCAATCGAACGGCCGCCGCGAGCGAAAGGCATTCACCTCCGCCGTCACCGGCGCAGGCCTCGATGAATTGCTCGCGCAAATCGATTCCGTCATGCCCGTTGATCCGATGGTCCGCGTGCGTTTGCGCATCCCGACCTCCGATGGAAGAAATCTTTCACTGGTCCACGCCGGCGGCCAGATCCTTCATTCCGAGACCAACGAGAAATTTATGGACTTCGACGCGGAATTGCCGGAATCGCTCGCTCGGCGCCTCGAACACTTCGTTTTCGATCCCGCTTCCACCACAAAACCCGGGGAGAGCGACGAGCGATGAGTTCCCATCGCCACTCCTCTGCGAAAATGACGAATTGGATCCCTCCAGCAGTGCAGTACAAAGGGAATACGCTCAACAACTTCTGTGGAAATCGCTGTGGAAAAGAACCCTCTGTCTGTCGACGAACACGGCAAAAACGGCCGGGTCTCTTGCCATCGCCCGTAACTCCGGTGACCCCTAACTATCTATCTTTTCTTTGGTTTGAGGCTCTGTTCCCGGCAACAGAATTACGCATGCTCCGCAATCGCGACCTCTTGTCGCGCCAACCGAATTTGCACAGGTTCGGGGCATTTTGTTCGGTAAGAGTAACTGGCAAAGGGATTTGCATTTCTGTTAACGCGAGGCGTTCGATTCGTGATTTTCGAGCGAGCCGGGCCGTTACTCGCTTGATTGACTCCCTCCATCTGCAGGTCTATAGTGGCTGCGACCCGCGGCACTGGCGGCAAGCCGAGGTTCTTCAGTGAGTCACATCAATCTTCCGAACGGCCTCACGATCCTCAGGATATTCTTTGTACCTTTGCTCGTGGTCGTGCTGCTGACCCGCCAGCCGAATTGGAATTTTTGGGGTCTGCCAATTCATTTTGAAATTTGGGGCGTGCTGATTCTCTCGATGGCCGCCGCCACCGACGTGATGGATGGCTACATCGCCCGCAAGCGCGGCGAAGTCACAACCCTGGGTATTCTGCTCGATCCCATCGCCGACAAACTTTTGATTTCGGCGGCATTTATCTCGCTGGTCGAGATGGGACTGGTGCAAGCATGGATGGTGGTAATCATTATCGGGCGGGAGTTCATCGTCGTTGGTTTGCGCGAGATTGCTTCCACCGAAGGTCTGCTGATCCCTGCTTCCGCACTGGGCAAGACGAAAATGATTCTGCAGGTTCTTGCCGGTTCGACTGTGATTCTCACGGCCAATCATCCGGCTCTGAGAACGCTCGGCACGATTTTGCTATGGCTCGTCGTGATCAGCGCAGTGATTTCCGCGGTTCACTACTTCCAGATGTTCTGGAGCCAGATTAATTCCCGCGTTCAGCAGCGCCGCCGCGGCGCTCCGCTGGTAGTCGAGCACGAAGAAAAACCACAGGATGTCCTCACTCGGTAGTCGCGACAGGCAGTTGCTCCTTGCGCTTGCCCGCCGGGCGGTCATGCGGGCAGTCGAATTCCGGGAGGCCATCGCGAATCTTCCTTCCGAGGAAACTCTGCAGCGTCCAGGCGGTGCATTTGTTACCCTGCGACGCCCCGGAGGCCGTTTGCGCGGATGCATCGGCCAGCTTCCTTCGAACCATCCGCTGATCGAAGTGGTAGCGCATTGCGCGAAGGCGGCGGCGTTGGAGGATCCGCGCTTCCGTCCCTTAAGCCCGCAAGAACTGGACGAAATCGAGATCGAGATTTCAGTGTTATCTCCTCTTGAGCCCATTGCTCTCCATCAGATTGAGCCGGGCAAACACGGAGTTGTGGTCACCCGTGGCGCCCATCGCGGCGTGCTGCTGCCGCAGGTGGCGGCGGAGTATCAGTGGACAGCGGAGCGGTTCCTTGAGGAGACGTGCGAAAAGGCCGGTTTGGAGCGAGACGCCTGGAAGGACGCGGAGACATGCATCGAGGCGTTCACTGCGGAGGTGTTCAGCGAATCGGACCTCCGCTCCGAAGCTCCATCCGATCCCGAGCCGCAAGGCCGGGCCAAACCGCGCTATTCGAGTTCGACGTAATCGCCCGCGAAGAACTCTTTGAGGGAGAAGGTCACCAGCACGGTAGAGGAATTCGGGGCGATTCGCACCACAACCCCTTCGCCGATGACTTCCCGAGGAACATTGTCCCACTTGTATCGCAGGGGGACGCTGCCGTAGCCGTAGCTTCGGCCATAGAACGCGATGCTGCCATCGGCGTCGAACGCAAACCGCCGCGTCTGGTACGCGGTCTCGTGCTCGGTTCCCTGGTAGCGGAAAACACGGAAGTAATCGCCGACCTTGACTCCCTGCGAGCTGCCAAGGTTCGCGTAAAAAGTATCGTTCAATCCAAATTCCACCTGGAAGGCTTTTCCAGTGATGACCATTGCAGCGGGTTTGCCACTCGGGGGCGCGAACCGGTCAAAATGATCTTCCGACTTGAGCGCAGGCGCTAGGCGCTCGGCGTACGGCATCAGAATGTCTCCGCGTTGCAGGTAGTTGCAGGCACGCTCGATTTGGGCGATGGAAACGTCGGGCTGAGCGACGACGACGCGGAGGCGGCCTTCATCCTCCCAGACCTTGCCGAGCCTCCTGAGAATGGCGAATTGCCACTTGGACCACTCCATCTCGTTCGGATCGGGCGAAACGGAGCGAATGGCGGAAAACGAATCGCCGACTTTGACACCGTCTTTTGAGCCTTTATTGATGTAAACGTAGTCGCCCTGCCAGAAGGTGATCTTGTAGTTCGATTCCTCACCGGTGATGACGAAGGTGTCGCGCGGGACGGCTTCCGAGGACACGACCCCCGAGCAGTAAAGGTCATCGGCGGTGGGCAAGGAGACCTTGTCCTGTGCCCTGGAAGCGGCTGCGGTTAAGCTCAGAATCAGACCTGCAAGGACAATTTTCCCACGCATGATGCTAGCTCCTTTGAATCATGTGCTCTTCAGAGGCAAGGGCCCCTGAAAATCGAACGTAACAGACGGGTTTGGGAGCGTCAAGACAATGGTCCGGCGGACTTTACACATTGTGTACCGCGTGGTAGACCAGAGCACCTGTACGATGGGACAGGTAGTTACACCTGCCTCCCAAGACTAAGAAGACATGTTTGGTCGAAACAAAATCTGCGCGGTGGTAGCCGCCTTGGACAGGCGGGGCATGTGGCGTCAACTTGCGCTTGCGCTCCGCTTCACGCGGACCATAGAGCTTCG
>Ga0307475_10000639_pt1 | contig 21023 bp, 18 predicted proteins | sample atmos_gasesECM1C_FD_203317 | JGI IMG/M metagenome (GOLD analysis project Ga0307475, IMG submission 203317) | Hardwood forest soil microbial communities from Morgan-Monroe State Forest, Indiana, United States - atmos_gasesECM1C_515 | ecosystem: Environmental > Terrestrial > Soil > Temperate... | reverse complement strand
GGGAACGCACCGCGTTCTTGACTTCCGGCTCCCATGGCAAGCCCATATCCTTGAACATGGCCACGCGAACACCTTTGAAATCACGGTCAGCGAGAGGTTGCGCGAAGAAACTGCCCGACTGATCGATGGAAATCGGTGAAAGTCGGTCGAAGCCCGCCAGGACGCTTAAGAAGAAGGAGCAGTCCGAGACATTGCGCGCGACGGGCCCGGACACGGAGAGCGGGAACCACGCCAAATGGCTGGGCGTGTTTGGGACGCGTCCCGGCGAAGGGCGGAGGCCAACGACGTTGCAGAAATTAGGAGGATTCCGGAGCGAACCCCCAAAGTCGCTGCCATCGGCAAGTGGCACCATCCCGCAGGCGAGGGCCACCGCGCCACCGCCGGTGCTCCCACCACAAGTTTTGGTCAAATCGTAGGGATTGAGCGTTGGTCCGAAGACAGGATTAAACGTCTGCGAGCCGAGCCCCCACTCTGGCACGTTGGTTTTGCCAATGATGATGGCCCCGGCATTTTTCTCACGCTCGACCAACAGACAATCAAAATTGGGAATGTCATCTTTGTGAAGAGGTGAGCCAAACGTAGTGCGGATGCCCTTCGTTGGATGCAAGTCCTTCACTCCGACAGGCAGCCCGTGTAAAGGCCCTTTGAAATTGCCTCTTGCCGCAGACTCGTCCGCAGCGAGGGCTTGCACCATCAACTGATCTTCTGGAACCAAGGTGACTATGGCATTGACTTTGGGATTCACCCGGGCGATCTGCTTGAGATGTGCTTGCGTCACTTCACGAGCGGAGAGTTTTTTCCGGCGGATCAAGTCCGCTATCTCTATCGCGGGTAGGAAACAGACGTCGGCTTCTGAGGATGTCGACAAAGGTGGTGCACTCGGCTTAGAAGATTCAGGAAGTTCGGAATACGCTGTGCCCGCCGATGAAGGGACCAGAGGCGAAACGGCAGCTGTGACTGCCACAGTCGTGCCAAGTTTCAACGCCTCGCGACGTGAAATCTTTTCGGTCATTGAACACCTCAATTGGCACCGGCAGCCATTGTTTCCAAACCAGCTGTGGCAGCTTAAGAACCGTTACGAGGATTCGTCAAGCGGTTCTAGCTCATTATTTTCCCTCGGACAACATTCTCATTGCGGACGTGAGGGCAACTCGGCGCTGAGAGGGATCGGCGACCTTGCCGCGGGCGAAGTCGTGGGTACCACCGCCTTTGCCGCCCAGTTTTTCGAGAACATGTTTGATCAGCCGGGCCATATCGTGCCCAGCAGAAGGGTGTTGGGCAAAGAGCAGGCTGCCATCATCGGCCGCCAGCACGGCAATCGTTTTTTCGGTCTTGGCGAAATCAGTGGCGAAAAATCCCAGGTATTCGGACGGTACTCCCTCGAAGACGCGAGAGAAAATTCGGAAGCCGCGCGAATCAGGAGGAGTTGCCTGAAGCGCAAGCCGCGCTTCGGCTTGGGCCAGCTCTTGTAAATGGGCGCGGGCATTTTTGAAATTTGCATCACGTTCGCTGACGGCCTTGGACGCGGCGGACACCACGTTTTCAAGAGAACACGACAACTTGTCGGCCACCTGGCGCAACTGCATGAAATCATGGCGCGCCACGCGTTCCGCGCGGCCCCCGCAAACGAACTCGACGCGCCAATCCTGGCGGACTTTCGCGCACCGCCGTGCCAGGATCAGCCCTATCTGGCCTGAGCGTTTGACGTGCGTGCCGCCGCAGGGTTGCAAATCGGCGGACTCAATTTCAATGGCGCGAAGAATGCCTTCGCGGTCCACTTCTTTTCGAACGCCGAGTTGGGACAGTTGATCCGCGGTTCCGTAACGAACGTTCACCGCGCGATCTTCAAAGATCACCCGGTTTGCCGCATGCTCTGCGCCTTCCAGAATTTCATCGGATGGCTCAGGCCCCTGCAAATCAATCGTGCAGAGTTCAGCGCCCAGATGGAAGGAAACCGTGGGCAGTCCAAATCGTTCCAGAAACATGGCCGAGAGCAGATGCTGTCCCGTGTGCTGTTGCATGTGGTCGAAGCGGCGAGGCCAGTTGATGCAGCAGCTCACGTCCGGATCCGATGGTTTGCGATCGACTAGGTGCAGGATTTCGTCGCCTTCATCGCGCACGTCGAGAACGTTGGCATCCCCGATTTTGCCGGTATCGTGGGGCTGTCCACCGGAGGTGGGGTAGAAAGCCGTGCGGTCCAGAAGCAAGCCCCAGACGGTTCCCGTGATCCCCGCGTTCACATCCGGGGGGAGCACTTCGCAGTGCATGACCCGGGCCGTGAATTCCGTCTCGAAAGAATCATCGTAGTAGAGCCTGCGCGTGGCCATCGATTCTCTCAACTCAAGCGGACTGTAGTGCGCGTTGCCAAGCCTCGGAATACTTGTAGCCTGTCCCAGTATTGAACAGCACGACTTTTTCTTCAGGCTTGATCCAGCCGGAAGCAGCCAGCTTGCGTGCGGCGATGACCGTGGCGGCGCCCTCGGGCGCGGCAAAGATGCCTTCGAGCGAGGCGAGTTCCCGCCCCGCGTGAAGCATCTCCTCATCCGAAACCGCAAGCGCCGTGCCCTTGGTTTGGCGCAGCATGCTCAGGATCAGTTGATCGCCAAGCGGGCCGGGAACGCGTAATCCCGAAGCGATGGTCGCGGCGTTTGGGAAAAACTGTGCGGATTTCCGATGCGCTTCCCAGGCCTGCACGATGGGAGCGCACCCTTCAGCTTGCACCGCCACCATCCGCGGGCGCTCATCACCGATCCAGCCCATCTGCTGCATTTCATCGAAGGCTTTGCACATACCGATTAGACCTACGCCACCACCCGTTGGATACAAAATCACATCGGGCAGCTTGCCGTCGAACTGCTCCCAGAGTTCGTACCCCATGGTCTTCTTGCCTTCAACGCGGTAGGGCTCTTTGAGTGTCGATACGTCGTACCAGCCTTCGCGATCCATATGCTCGGCGACATACTTGCCGCAGTCGGAGATCAGGCCATTCAGTTTCACGACTTTCGCGCCGAAAGCCTGGCATTCCATGACGTTAGCCGAGGGGGTATCTGCGGGCATCACAATAACAGCCGAAAGTCCCGCGGCCGCGGCATACGCGGCCAAGGCACCTCCAGCGTTGCCGGCGGTGGGAGCCGCAAGCACCCTTGCGCCCAGTTGCTTGGCGCGCGTGACCGCCGCCGACATCCCCCGCGCTTTGAACGAGCCTGTGGGATTCAAGCCTTCATCTTTGACGTACAGCCGCTCGAGGTTCTCCGATGGACATCGACCCGATTGACATTGAATGGACGCGCCCACGCGCTTCGCATGCACCAGAGGCGTCATGCCTTCGCCCAGCGAAACGGACGGGTCATTCGGAAGCACTTCCGCGTAGCGCCACAGCGTGCGTGGCCGCGATTTCAAGTTTTCCAGCGTGAGCGTGGCCGCCGCCCGGCGCAGGTCGTACCGCGCCAGCAGCGGCTTCCCGCAGGTGCACAGATGTTGCTCGGTTCCAGCGTCGTACCTCTTGCCGCACGCCGAGCATTCCAGCTCCACAATATTCGCAGTCTGCGACAGGATTTTCGACGCTTGGCTCATGACCGTGCCAGTCTAACACGCACCTGCATGCGGCTCCTGCCCCCCACTACAATCGCACGTGATACAGTCATTTCAAGGGAGTCATCACCAAAAATCGCGATATCCTCGGCGGCACGCCTGTCTTCCGCGGAACGCGAGTGGCCATCCAAACGCTGTTCGTGTCCGGCCTCGCCATTTTCGATTTTCACTTTTCCATTTTCTGTTTTTTGTTATCCCCTTTCTTTTCAAACCGTTCCGCACCCTTTGGCGTTCACGCAAAACTCAACCCTTTTGTTTTCAATCGATTCCGCACTCTTTGCCAAGAACACCCGGCGGTGGGGCACTCTCTTGGTTCCTTGTGGCCAGGCGCCATCGCATCCAGGGTACAATGACTGTATGGCTGTGCGGCTCATTGCGCTCGACATTGACGGCACCTTGCTGGACAGCCGCTGGCAGCTGTCCGAGGCCAACCGGGCAGCCATTTCGGAAGCAGCGCGTCGCGGCATCGAGGTAGCGCTGGTGACCGGCAGGCGCTATGACTTTGCCATGCCCGTGGCTCAAAGGCTGGATTCACCTCTGACCATGATCGTGAACAATGGCGCGCTGATTCGCTCGAAGGAAGGCCAGACCCACTTGCGGCATCTGCTTCCACGGAAAATAGCGGAACGGGTGCTTCATCTAACGGCGCGCTGGCGTGAAGGTGCCGCGGTTATTTTTGACCGGCCGCGCGAAAATCAGCTTATGCTGGAAGTTCTGAATCCGGACGACTCCCTGCGCTACGCCTATTATTCGCGGAACAAGGAATTCATCGCCATCGCGAATCCGCTCGAATCTTGCCTGACGGAAGATCCCATCCAAGTGATGCTTTCCGGAGAAGTCCAGCCGATGCGCCAAGCGGAGCAGGTTTTGCGCGGCGCGGACTTTGCGGAGGAATTCGCGCTGGCTGTGACGTGCTACGATAGCAGGGATTTCGCCATGATCGACGTCATCAACCCCGCTTGCTCAAAAGGATCTTCGCTCGCGGAGTGGGCCGCGTTGCGTGGGTTTGCTCGCGAAGAAGTGATGGCTATCGGTGACAATCATAACGACCTAGAAATGCTCTCGTTCGCGGGCATTCCCGTGGTGATGGGGAACGGCGTGCCCGAATTGAAAGCCTTTGGCTGGCACGAAACAGCATCGAACGACGAGAGCGGCGTTGCGGCGGCGATCGAGCGATTTGCTCTGCGGGAGGCTGCCCCGTGCGTCTGAAGCGAGCGGCCCTCTTCGTTCTGCCCGCGCTGCTGGCCGCGTCCAATCTGCGAGCGGAATACGTCGTTCTGCGCAGCGGCCAGCGGCTTGTTGTAACCGGCTACCAACTCGTTGGAGACAAATATCGTCTGCAAATGGCGGGCGGGGTGGTTGAGATTCCTGCTGAAGAAGTTGTGACCATCGAGCCAGAGGAAGTCTTCACTCCTGTGCCCGCGCAGCCCGCCGTGAAGCCGCCCTATCGAGAACTCGTCGAAGCGGCCGCGGCGCGCTACAAGGTGGACGCGGACCTCATCACCAGTGTGATCGCCGCGGAATCCAACTTTGACCCAAAGGCCGTGTCGCCCAAGAATGCGCGCGGGCTGATGCAACTGCTTCCGGAGACGGCGGCGACGCTGGGCGTATTGGACATTTACGATCCTCAGGAGAATATTGACGCTGGCACGCATTACCTGGGGGATCTTCTGCAAAAATACAACGGCGATCTCGTTCTCGCGCTGGCGGCATACAACGCGGGCCCGGACAAGGTTCAGAAATACGGTCGAGTGCCCCCCATCCCCGAAACAATTTCCTACGTGCGGCGAGTGAAAAAAAAATACGAGGAGAGCAAAAAAATGGCAGCAGCGAAAACGATGTCGCCTGGAGTCAGCCAGGCGAAGTCATCTTCGCCTCTGCCAACAAGCGTGGCCCCGTGAGAATGCCTACTGTTGTTGAGGATTTTGTTGTGGCGTAGTGCTAGGTGTTACGGGATTCTGGCCCGGGATTTGACCTAAGCCGGTCCCGGTCTGCAAGCCGGGCTGGCCGAAACCAACAGCGTCTTTCGCAGGATCCCAGATAAATTCAAACAAACGGTAATTTTTGGCCTGGTCGTAATAGATGACGGACGGCTTGTCGATCTTGCTTCCCACGCCGATGATATTGCCGCCGAAGATGGTTGAGGCATCAGGCAGAGGGGGTGGCTGGCCATTCGAACCGGAATCGCTTTGATCGGTTCCAACGGGGGCTCCTGTGGCACCCGTGGGATTCGAGCCGGGTGCCGTGCCACCGGGTTGAGTGCCCGCCGCCTGGCCTAGCAGGCCGTTTGCGCCGGGCTGCGAGCCGCTGGCCAGCTGGCTAGCCGGAATGCCCGGCCCACCCGCTGGCGAAATCTGCAGATTTATCGTATGCGGCTTCAGGCTGCCGATGAGCTGCCCATTGGGACCCACGTAAATCAGTCGCCATTCTCCGTTTTCTTTGTTCATGGGGTCTTTGTAGGCTTGCCGCATGAACCGAAGCGAACCAATCTTCGGTTTCATAAGATCATCCAGAGAGGTCGGAAAGCGGCCATACTTGCGGAAATGGAGTTTCACACCGCGTACGTATTGCTTTCCGCGCCAGATCATCTCTTTTTCCCGTTCGCGTTTGCCTTCCGTCAGGATGTTCGGAGCGACCGCGATGGTGGCGAGGAGCATGAGCGTGGCGAGAAACACTACCATCAGCAAGGCATAGCCGTTTTCTAGGCGCTTACGGGCCATTTGTGGACGCTCGAAGATCATGCCGACGGGCTCGCAGGCTGTTCCTCCAGAGGTGCCGTATTGCGGCGGCCCGAGGAGATTTCCTCAAATTCAATGCTGGCATTGCCGATCTTCAAGATGCGGAAGCGGTTCAGCAGCACGTCGCCCTCACCGACAATGAACACTTCTTCCCCGTCGGTCAGGAAAGCGCGGCGTGTTGCACCGTTGGGAACCGTGCCGAAGCCAAAGAATTTCACCGGGAGTGTCACCGGTGGTGGCGGCGGTGGAGGGAGATCGATGTTCTGGCTTGTCTTATCGGGAGGAGGCGGCGGAGGAGGTGGCGGTGGAGGCGTCACGACCATACTGAAAATATTGCGCCCGGTGCTCTGATACCCGGTTTTTTGGGCGGCTTTCACTTCCGGCCAATGGAGGCCTGGATTGTCCACGGGAAGCAAATCATATTTTTCTCCGGAGGCCAATGTGACCGCCGTCCCAGCGGGTTGCACGCGCTGGAAGTACCACACGATGGCGGCAACGACGATCAGCACGGCAAAAATCGCGAGTTCTCTCTTCTGCTTCATGCCGTCGTCCTGAAATAGGTCTTGAGATGCACAGCTACTTTGATGAAACCGGCAGGTCCCTGCGAGTTCTCCGAACCGAGAGTCAAGGAGTCCATCGCATACGTGCTGTTGGACCGTTGCACCGCATTGAGAAACGCAACCACGTTTTTGTAATCGCCGTTGATGGTCGCATCGATGACGACTTCTACGATCTTGTGGCTCTCGGAATCCTGCTTGAAGGCTACGTCTTCCAGTTGCACTCCCGCTTTTTTTGCCATGTCGCCAAGTTCCGAAGTAACAGAAGAGTAGCCTGTGCTCACAGGGAACAGGGATTGTTCGAATCGGTCACAGTCCTTTTGGGTGCTCGGTATGTCGCTGCGGATTTTCTGAGCGCGCTCGATGTCCCCTTTGAGTACTTTCAGTTGCATCGACTGCTGGGCATATTGTTGCTGTGGAGTCTGTGGCGCGGAGGCCAGTTCCCAACTGTAAAGCCCCAACGCGACGTCGGCCAAAGCGAGCAGGATTACTCCTCCGAGGATCATTTGCTTACGGGCTGAGAAGTCGACGGGCATCAAATCCTCGAATAATAGAGGGCGGTCATTTGCATCGATTGGGGATCGCCGGTCTGAGACCCAGCCGTTGCCACGTGAACGCCTATAACACGAATATCGGTAAATTGCTTTGACTCTTCCAGGGCATGCAGGAAATTTAGTCGCGCCTCGTCATTCGTGGCGCCAATCGTTAACTTGACCTCGACGCGCCCGGAAACCTGTTTGGGCTCGATGCTCACCACGCGGACCCCGTTCGGGAGAATGTGCTCCAAATCCATGAACATTTGTGTCCAGTTGAAACTTCGCGAATCAAGAATGGAATTGAGAAAGGCGGCCCGGTCGTGCAAACTGGCGATCTCTTTCTGGCCAAAATATTGCAAAAGTTCCGCGCGTTGAGTCTGAAGCCTGGCCATCTCTTCGCGCATGGCCAGCGAGCGGGCACGAATCTGTGCATCGGCCTTGCGAACCGCGTAAACATGCCAGCCGAGCCAGAAAAAAATAATGCCGGCTACCGCTGCCACGACACCCGAACCCGCCAGGAAGCGCCGGTGCGTTTCCAGGGGCTTGGTCGCTATATTGAGCCGAACTCTCATTCTCGCTTCGTCTTGACCTCTAGATTCCTTCAGCCGCGCTGGAACATCCACCCGATGAGTCCGTCCAGGTCGCGGTCCGCCAAAGGGTGGGCGTCGTCTTTGATACGCCCATCGGATACTGCGGACTGCAGCAACGAGCGCACATCGCAATGAAATTCTTCCTCGAGCGCCCGTACAAAGTCAGCCAGCCGCGCACCCAATCCGGCGAGGCGGACAGACTGAATGGCTTCGTGCCAGATGTCTTGATAATAGGCCGCGACAGGAAAAAGCTCTTCGAGCAGCATTTGCGGCGTTAGCGCAGACCCCTGCGCCGGGAGATCCGTGCAGCGATAACCGCAAACCACGCCATTGCGCACGATTGCCGTGGCGAGAGAAGAACCGGAAACGCGCGCGAGCAGCGTTGGTTTCGCATCGTCAATGAGCGTCACGGCCGCGAGCGAAGAACTCATCACCACGCCGGGCCGCAGGCCGGCGCCTTCGGCAAGGGATTCGTACTCGCGAATGATGCGAAGCCGAGCCAGTGCCGTCAAGACATCCACACCCGCTTCACGCGGAGCCTGGCGCATGTAGGAAATCAGGGTTTCGTCGGCCTCGAAGGGCACGCTCTTCTTCAGCTTCCAGCGCAGAATGGGGATAGCTTCCTCGTTCGAGCGCGGGAATTCCTCGAAATGCTGGACGAAAACGCGAATAACGGGGTCCGGCAGAATCAGCGCAACGTCCTCCTCTTTAGCGCTCAAACGATCACAGGCGCTGGAAACGGCCGTTTTGACCGCTGCCGCGTTTATGATGTTGGCTTCCACCGCTGACGGAAAGATGGCTCCGGCCGGCAAAAGCTCTACGGAATACCCTTCCAGAGAACCGGTGCGGCTCCAGCGCGCGGCGGCAATGCGATCAGGCTCGATTTCGATCGCCAGCTGTGGATGAGGCATGGCATCGAGCCATTGCACGACGCGGCGCACCAATCCATTCTGGTAAAGGCCCTGACGGAGTGTGGCTGCACTACTCAACGAAGGTCACCTTATTGATCTCTTTCACCGAAGTAATACCCTCACGAATCTTCCCCAGCCCACTCTCGCGCAAGGTAATCATTCCTTCCTCACGCGCAGTGCGCTTGATTTCCGAGGTCGGCCGGCGGTCCACAATCATCTCCCGGATGCGGTCGGTGAGGTCGAGCAACTCGCAAATCGCAGTACGACCATGATAACCCGTTCCCGAACACTCCAGACAACCGGCGCCTTCGGCAAGCGGGACACTCGCCCAGACGGCCGGATCCAGACCGAATTCCTGCATTTCTTCGGCCGAATATTTTTTTGGCTTCTTGCAGTTGGGGCAGATGACGCGCACCAGGCGCTGGGCCATAATGCAGTTCAGCGCGGAAACGAAATTGTAAGGCTCGACACCCATGTTGATGAAGCGGCCGATGACGTCGGTAACGTTGTTGGCGTGGACGGTCGTGAAAACGAGATGGCCGGTGAGCGCGGATTGAATGGCGATCTGCGCGGTTTCCTGGTCGCGGATTTCGCCCACCATGATCTTGTCGGGGTCGTGGCGCAAAATGGAACGCAAGCCTCGCGCGAAGGTCAGGCCCTTTTTCTCGTTAACAGGAATCTGGGTGATTCCTTTGACCTGGTACTCGACAGGATCTTCAATCGTAACGATCTTGTCTTCGTCCGATTTGATTTCATTGATTGCCGCATACAGGGTGGTGGTTTTGCCGGAACCCGTTGGTCCCGTGACCAGCACCATGCCGTAAGGCTCGTGAATATAGCGGCGGAACCGGCGCAATTCCTCGGAAGAAAAACCGACGACGTCCAAGCTGAGCTTCTGGAATTTTTCCGAGAGCGTTTCCTTGTCCAGGACGCGAAGGACGGCGTCCTCGCCGTGGCTGGCGGGCATGATGGAAACACGCAGGTCGATAAACCGGCCTTTGTACTTGACGCGGAAGCGCCCGTCTTGCGGGACGCGGCGTTCGGCGATGTCCAATTCGCTGAGGACCTTGATACGCGAGAGAACCGTGGAATGCCATTCCTTTGAGATGGGTTGCATGGCGTGCTGCAAGACGCCATCAATGCGGTACTTGACGGCCACTTCGGCGTCACGGGCCTCGATGTGAATGTCACTGGCGCGGCGCTCGAGAGCGGTGAAGATGACCGTCTCGACGAGCCGAACCACGGGGCTGGCGGTGCTGTCCCGCGTCAGCCGGTCGCCGGAAATTGTTTCTTCGCCTTCCTCTTCTTCCTTCGAGGTCTGCAGTGCAAATGCTTCGGTGGCTTGCTCGAGAACGCGCTGTGATTGCTCCGTACGCTTGAGCAGATCACTGATCTGGCGGCCAGTAGCCACGCGAATAGACAGCTTTTTGCCGAGCAGGAGCGGCAGCTCATCGCTCATCTGCACCTGGCCCGGATCCGCGGCGGCGATGGTGAGAATGCTGTTGCGCACCTCGAGTGGCACAAAGTTGTAACGGAACATCAGATCCGCGGGAATGCTGCGAATCAACTCTGGATCGATGTGTTGCTCGCGCAGATCAATGAAGGCGTAGCGATATCGTTCGGCGAGTTTGCGCGCCGTATCGCGCTCTTGTTGTTCGTCGGCAGCCGAAGCGGCTCCGGCAATAGCGTTTGCGTGTTGGTCGGTGAAGGCCATTGGTTACTTTGTCGCTCCCGTCAGAGAGAAAGAGAAGATCGGCAGATACAGGGAAATCAGAATGAAGGCAACTAACATGCCCATGAAAATCAGCAAAATAGGTTCGATCAGTGAGATCAGCGCGGACAGACGCAAATTGACTTCTTCCTCGTAGAATTCCGCAACGCTCGTGAGCATGGGAGCAAGCGCGCCGCTCGATTCGCCGACTTCGATCATGTCCAGGGCCATCTCCGGCATCACGGACTTGGTAGCCAGCGCAACATGGAGCGACTCGCCCTCTCGAACCATTTGCGTGGCCTGGGAGACGGTTGAACGCAGCAATTTGCTGGTGATAGCGTCCGTGGCAGTCTGCAGGCCAGCCACGAGTGGAGTGCCGCCTGTGAGAAGCGTTGATAACGTGCGGGAGAACTGCGCGACCTGAAACTTGAGAAGAGTGTTCCCAATCACAGGAAGACGAAACTTGAAGCGGTCGAACGCCGTCCCGCCCTCTTCCGTGCGCGACCAAAGAAAAACTCCAGCGGCCAGCGCCGCGAGCGCCAAAATGCCACTGAGAAAAACCCAACGATAGTCAACCGTCAGGGCGATCAGCAAACGGGTGGGGCCGGGGAGATCCACATGCAAATCGCGATAGAGTAAGGCGAACTTCGGAATTACCGCGGTGACGAGATAAGTGACGATGATGACCGCCACGGTGATCAACAGAACCGGATAAACTAGCGTAGCCAGTATTTTTTTGCGGACTCCGGTGCTCACGCGCTGATAGGCGATGTAATAGTCCAAGACCCCCGACAGATTGCCGCTCTTTTCTCCCGCCAGGATGGCCGTCGAATAAACCTTCGAGAAAACCCCCGCTTCCGTCACCGCTTCGGAGAGTGACTTCCCTTCACGAACCATATCGCGCACATTGGAAATGATGGGCCGGAGTTTAGGAGAAGAGGCACGGTCTGCAAGAAGATCTAAAGCCCTCAGGATCGGCAGCCCGGCTTTGATAAGTGTGTTGAACTGTTGGTTGAGAATGAGGAAATCCGTGCCGCCAATTTGTCGGGTGGTCGGGCGACGGAGCAGCGAGGCCAGACGTCCCCCACGGGACTCCACGGAATAGACGTAAAGACCCCGGTCCGCGAGTTTCTGGCGTGCTTCGTCCAGGGAAGTCGCAGCCTCGACGTGTGAGTAGACGCGCCCGTCAGCATCCGCCACTCGGCAGACAAATTCTCCCATAGACCTCTAGTTTACCCTATCTTGTTGATATGCGTGAGGCACTCGAATGGTTGGCCGTTCTCTCCAGTTAAGGGCGTACTGGCACTCGAACCTAGTGATTCGTCCCTTTGTCCGTCGAGAGTGACTCGCCGTTCACGATGGCCACGCTAGGGGGCACCGTGAACTGGAAGAACGAGTCTGCCAAGTGCGGGTTTGTGACCCAATCCCCAAAGTGAAACTCGACGGCTACTCCACCTGGATCTCGTGCAACGACTCGAACGAGATCTCCAGAATTCCTGACTATTTCGAAAAGAATAGTATCGGCTGTTTCCCCACCCGTCCGCGCAATTTGGGAAGAATTTTGCCCGCGCGGAATAGGTCGCCCTTGCCGGATGAAGCAGCGGAAAACGGAATTATCAGAAGACTCTGGCGTTTCGTTCGGAGCAGATTGGATCTCGGCGCACACCCGGGAGACTTTCGCCTCGCCTGCCAGCAACGACAGCGGCGTGCGCCAATCAGCACTCTCCTTGGCGGGTACCCGCGTGACCGTATGGTCCGCGGGAACATAAAACCAGGCTGTCTTGCCGTCGACAAGGAAGAGATTTTTCTCAGGTGATTCGTACTCCCAGCGCATTCTGCCCGGCCGAAGAAAATATGCCGTGCCAGCCTCAACCCGTACGAGGCGTCCATTTTCAAAATATCGCTCCAAGAATGCCGCTTTTAACGTCCGGGCAGAACGATACCTAGCCTCAAATTGGCTGACGAGCGCACGCACATCGGGCGTTAGCGAGACCGTAGCCAAGAGAGCACTGATGAGCTCAACGCAGTACAGCATGCCGCTAGTCTACCAAGACGGGGTAAAGAACGTCGCCACTTTGATTTTAGAACTTGTTTTCTGCACCCAAATGGAGAACCTGAATAAGCGAGACTAGATCGTGGGATCCGTAATGGACGCCACCGCCGTCGTGTTAAACCGGATCACACCGGGTTGATCGCTATAGAAACTTCGATGGCCTGAGCTCCCCCGAAGGCTTGGATCGGCGTTGAGGGTATACCCTACCGATGGGGCGCTCGAAGCGTCCTGAACGTAGGTCAAGACGTATCCCGCCTTTATTCCACTCGCCAGAACGCTATCGATCAAGCAGGCCTGCGTTGTGGAGCTTACGCATGGCGACGCTGCTCCAGGGCCAAGATGAACAAGTTGAGCAGGAAACCCGATGCCCGCATAAGTGGAGGAATACGCGGTCAAAGCCGACTGAATGGTACGCATGCTCTGAACGGCCGATGATTCGTTAGCAGCCATCCGCGCGTTGAGATAGTTTGGGATTGCAATGGCCGCAATGATTAAGATAATGGCCACGACGATCAATAACTCGATTAGCGAAAACCCCAGTTGCTTCTTCCTCATATAGATTCCCAGGAATGTTGGACCTTTCCGAATCATTGACAGCTATATGGTCAAGAAGTTGAGAGCACGCTGGGGCCCAATCGAAGCCGCGTAACGCTAATGCCTACAATAAGATTCCGCCCTACGCATCGTCCCCCATGTGGAACCTGTCACGATTTGTCAAATTGAGCAGGTCCCGGACAGAAAAGGGCAAGAGATTGAGAGGCTGAACCAGCCATAGGCAGGGACCATGGACGCCAACCCTGGAAGGAAGTCTCCCAAATGAAACGAGCACGGGGCCCGTGCCTCGTGCTCGTTGAATCAGTAGTACGTTATCTTACAAACGTCAGGCTCGCTGAAGGCGAAACCCAACGAGTTACTGAATTGGGAGATACGCAGCCGCTGCGCCACAGGCCGCCGGCGCGGCGCTGCCCGCGGGGTCAGCGCGAATTACGCCCGACTGGTCTGAGCAGAATGAGCGTTGGCCGGACTGACCTGCCGCTATTGGGCGAGCGTTGGTTTCATAGGTAACCACAGGGGCGGCAACCGTTCCGTTTGCTGCGGGGGCAGAAACCGCGATGTTATAGCCGCTCTTCGCGCCGCCCGTCAGGACGCTGTCAATCAGGCAAGCCTGGGTCGCTGAAGCGGCGCACGCACCGGCGGGGCTGCCAAGGCTGGCCAATGGCCCAAAACCGATGCCGTAGGTCGTCGAGAAAGTCACCTCCGCTGTATTCAGCGTGCGGAGAGAACCAACAGCTGAAGCCTCATTGGCCGCCATGCGCGACCGGAGGAGGTTCGGAATTGCGATGGCCGCGATGATCAAAATGATCGCCACGACGATCAAAAGCTCGATAAGAGAGAATCCCTTCTGCTTCTTCATGATGCTGTCTCCTTGAGAAATTTTATTAGGGTGCCAGAGCACGCGTACAGATAGGGCAAGCTTGGGGCCAATCCTAAGCCCCTAGCCTGGGCCTTTTGGATCCATATCAAGATACTGATACTAAAAGACTTAGGTAGAAGTGAGCCCGAATTACAGGGCTTGGTAGCGCGGGGATATCGTCGTCTGGTCGCGTCGAACGACAATTTTTGTCGTCGTGCGAGGCCACGAACCGTCAACCGCTCTCACGAACACCCCTGGTCGAAAGGGCAGTCGTGCGGTGACCTTGGTCAGAGGTTGTGCTTCTTCGCGTAGTGGCGGAATGATCGGTAGCTGATCTTCAACAGCTCCGAAGCTTTGGTACGGACACCACCTCCCTTTTCCAGAGCCGCTTGCAAATAGCGGCGCTCCGTTTCAGCAATTTCCTTCTCGAAATCAATACCCTCAGCCGGGAACTCAGCGCCCTGAGGGACAGGACCACCCAGTATCGTACTGCCCGAATAGCCGGCGATTCGGTCAGGCAAGACTCGCAATGATATTTCCCGCCCTGACTCCAAGGCCACCGCGCGCTCCATAGTGTTTTCCAACTCGCGGACGTTCCCGGGCCAATCGTAAGATTCGAGACGAGACATGGCCTCGGGTGCAATTCCTTCGATGGGCTTTTCCATGGACTTGCGAAAGCGCTCCAGGAAGTGGCGCGAAAGCAGAGGTATGTCTTCGCGGCGTTCGCGCAACGGCGGAACCTGAATGGGAATCACGCTGAGGCGGTAGTACAAGTCTTCACGGAAACGGCCCTCGGCGATCTCCTTCTCGAAATCCTTATTGGTCGCCGCAATGATGCGCACGTCAACGTCCGCTTCCTCGTTGCTCCCGATGGGGCGCACTTTACCTTCCTGGAGAACGCGGTATAACTTCACCTGCATGGTCAAGCTCATGTTGCCAATCTCATCCATAAACAGGGTTCCCAGGTGGGCGGCTTGGAAAAGCCCTTGGCGATTCTCATTTGCACCGGTGAACGCACCCTTCATGTATCCGAACAGTTCGGATTCCAGCAGAGTTTCGGGAAAAGCCCCGCAGTTGATGGTGATGAAGGGAGCCTCCGACCGCTGGCTGTTTTCGTGGATGGCCCGGGCAACCAGCTCTTTACCCGTCCCACTCTCCCCGGTGATCAGGACTCGGCTAGACTGCGGCGCCACCGTCTGAATGAGGTCAAAGATAGCGCGCATCTTTGAGCTCTGTCCGATGATGTTGTCGAGCCCGGTGAGCCGCCGCAGTTCACGGCGAAGATAGCCCGCTTCCTTTTTCCATTTGAGGCTCTCAGAGACTTCCTGCACGGCCCGGCGCAATTGGTCGACGAGTTCGTGATCCTTGATGACGTACCGGTCGGCGCCTGCGTTAATCGCGGCGATAGCAGTCTCCACCGTCGGAACACCAGTGATCAAGAGGAAGAATGATCCTGGCGCGATTTCCTTCGCAAACTTGAGAAGCTCCACGCCGCCGGCCCCAGGCATACGAATGTCGGAAATAATGATGTCGAATATTTGTGATTCAAGCTTGCGCCTGGCTGCTTCCACGCTGTGCGCCACTTCGACGCGGTGGCCTTCCTTGCGAAAGGTGATCTCCAGCAGCTCGCAAATAGACTTCTCGTCGTCAACGACAAGGATGTGGGGCAATTCACGGCCGATCTCTTTAATCGCGGCTTTCGTTCCTTGCATAACCCCTCATGCGACGCGCGGCAGCTCAACAATGAATTCGGCACCGCGGTCTTTCTCTGAGATGACACTGATCTTCCCGCTGTGGGCCTGCACAATTTGGTAGACGATGGACAATCCAAGGCCAGTGCCACCTTCGAATCCCGATTGGAGAGGTTCAAAAATCTTCGCTCGCTGCCTGGGGTCCAGGCCAATTCCCGTATCGCTAAAGGCGATGCGCAACCAGAAAGGATGCTGGTCGAGTTTGACAGTGAGAGTCCCACCCTCCGGCATTGCGCGGAGCGCGTTGTCACAAAGATTCCAGAAAACTTGCTTGATCTTACTGGCGTCCACGCGGGCGCGCATTTCCCGCCCGTTGAACGATCTTACTATCTGGTACTTTGTACCAACGTCCGGCTTCTTTTCCATGAGCATCAGCGTTTCGTCGAGAAGTCCGCGGACATCGGCCTCCTGAAACTCGTAAGTCTTTTCCCTTGAGTAATTCAAAAAATCGGTGATGATGTTGTTGAGCCGCTCGGATTCCCGGCTCACAATATTGACCAGATGCTTCTCGTCTTCTTCGAGCGGGACGAGCCGCGCCAGTTCCTTAACGGCTCCTGCCATGGCCGTCAACGGCTGCCTGATTTCATGAGCGATGGCCGCCGAAAGCCGGCCCAGAGCCGCCATCCGTTCCTTTGTGGCCACTTCCTGCTCCAGGCGCCGCAGATCGGTGAGATCTTGGAAATTGAATACATAGCCGCTTCGTTCCGCCTCGCGCGAACGCAGCGGAGATAGACTGATTCCCAGGTAACGCACTTCCCCCGATGGCGTGCGAAAGTCGATCTCCTTCCGAATGGAGAGCCGCTCGGCGTTCGCATAGTGGCCGGGCAGCCAGAAATCCTCGTTCAACTCCTGTAATTTCCTGCCGCGCAGTTCCGCGAAGCTGTGGCCCAGAATTTCCTCGCCGGTGTGATTCAGAAGCAGAATGCGTCCCCTAAGATCGGTCGTCAGCAATCCGCCGCGCATCGAATGAATGATGTCTTCGGTGAAGTCCTGCAAACTAAGCAGTTCCTCACGTTTCGCTTCCAGCTCAAGGCCTTTCCGGCGCAGGGATTGCGCCAGAAGGCTGGCTAGATACGCTACGGCCAGAAAACCGAGAAAATTCATGACCAGCCAGGAGCCGAGACTGCCCAGCGTCGGCGCCAGCGCCGAAGTGCGAGGAATCTTTTCCAAATAAGCGAGAATCGTCATGCCCCCGAGCAGGAGAAAGCAAATTGCCGCAGTCAGAAACGCAAGCCGGCGGGAAAAAAGGATGCTCCCGACAATAATCGCCAGGAGATACAGCGAGATGAAATAACTCTCCTGAAGTCCCGTGGAATAAACCAGGAGAGAAATCATCACTACGTCGCCGGCGACCTGCAACCCTCCATGCCAGTGGGCTTGCGGGAGCCAGCGCAACAGAATGAGATGAAGGATTCCGAGAGTTATCCAGAAGATGATCAGGGGAAGAAAAAAACGATTGGTGCTCAACCCGGGAACGTATTGGGGCCAGACTACGCCAACGGTAAGGATCAGCGTGATCGTTAAAAGACGAACACGCGTCAGCCACTCCAGCCACTCTCGCGATGCGAAGCTTTGATCCATCGTGCGCGCACGCCCCCCAGCCCTCGCTTCCAGGCTTTCACATGTCGAAAGCAGGAAAAGTGGAGGGGTGAGGCCTTCTTCACCCCCTCCACTAAGAGGACAATGCCGAGCGGGCGGAAGCCCAATTAGTGCATCGAACTCAGTTTTCCAATCAGCGAAAACAGCGGCAGGTACATGGAAATGACCACGCCCCCGACGACGACGCCTAGAAAAACGATCATGACGGGCTCGAGGGCTGTCAGCAAGTCTTTCACCGCCGCGTCCACTTCCTCTTCATAGAAATCGGCGATCTTCTGGAGCATGGCGTCCATCGCGCCTGTTTGTTCGCCGACCGCGATCATCTGAGTCACCATGCCGGGGAACACCTCGGAATCCTTCAAGGGTTCCGTGAGCGACTTGCCCTCCTCGAGTGATCTCCTCACCTGCTGAAGAGCCCTCTCAACCACCGCGTTGCCGGCCGTTTTTGCGGTGATGTCCAGACCCTCAAGGATGGGCACGCCGCTGGAGATGAGCGTGCCGAGCGTCCGCGTAAACCTCGCAACGGCAATTTTTCGCATCAGAATGCCCAGGACGGGTAGTTTGAGGACGATGGTGTCAAGGACAAATCGCCCTTGCGGTGTGCCGTACCAAATCTTCAGCCCGAATATGGCGCCGGCAACGGCCACCAGGATGAGTAATCCGAAAATACTTCCGACCAAGTTGCTCATCGCAATGACAATTTTTGTGGGCAACGGAAGATCGACGCCCAACCCTGCGAACAAGGTCGCAAAAATCGGCACGACCTTCCACAAAAGCAGCGTAATCACGCCGCCGGCGACGGTCAAAACGCCAACCGGATAAACAAGGGCCGATTTCACGGCGCGCTGCAACTTCACGTTCTTTTCGATGTAGGAGGAAAGACGCTGCAGAATGGTGTCAAGAATACCGCCTGTCTCGCCGGCCTCGACCATGTTCACGTACAAAGCATCGAACACCTTTGGCGAACTGCGCATGGCCGCGGAGAGCGTGGCGCCCCCTTCCACTTGGCCGCGGGTACTGATCAGCACCTTTTGAAACGTCTTATTCTCCTGCTGGCTCGCCAGAATCTCCAGGCATTGCACGAGCGGCAAACCGGCATCGATCATGACCGAAAACTGGCGAGTGAAGATTGCGAGTTCTTTGGAGTTCACGCCGCCGCCGAAGGTTGGAACATTGAATTCCTTCCCCTTCTCGGTCATCTTCGTCGCCGTGATCTGCTGGCGCTTCAGCAACGTCGCAAGCTCCGACTTGTTCGCGGCGGTCATCACCCCGCTGACACTGGAGCCGGAGCGACTTGTTCCCTGATATTTATAATCCGGCATTGGATTACCTCCTCAGTTCTTTAATTCCTTGGGCATATGGCCGTTCAGCCAATTCTAAATCTCCTAGCGTTTGCTGGCCACGGGGACTTTCGAACTGCTCCCGGTCGTGGAAACGCCGCGGTTGATCATGTCCTGCAGTTCATCCGCATTCGATGAACGCGAGATAGCCATGTCCAGCGTAATCAGTTTTGTGAAGTAAGCGTTCGCGAGTCCCTGGTTAAAGGTTTGCATGCCGGTCTGGCCCGTACCGGTCTGCATCGCAGAATATATCTGGTGAATCTTGTCCTCGCGAACCAGATTGCGAATCGCAGGAGTAGGCACCAGGACCTCCATGATCATGACGCGGCCGCGCCCATCAGCGCGCGGGAGAAGCGCTTGACAGAGAATGCCTTCGAGTACCATGGAGAGCTGCGCACGAATTTGCGGCTGCTGATGGGATGGAAACACGTCAATGATACGGTTGATGGTCGAAGACGCCGAATTCGTGTGCAAGGTGGCAAACGTCAAGTGGCCCGTTTCGGCGATGCGCAGTGCTGATTCAATGGTCTCGAGGTCGCGCATTTCGCCGATAAGCACAACGTCGGGATCTTCGCGAAGCGCGGCGCGCAGTGAGTTTGCGAAGGAATGGGTATCCGCGTGAACTTCCCGCTGGTTTACCAGACACTTCTTGTGGTTGTGCAGGAACTCGATCGGATCTTCGATCGTGATCATGTGCTCTTCACGCTCGCTGTTGATCTTGTCGAGCATGGCCGCGAGAGTGGTCGACTTACCCGAGCCCGTCGGCCCGGTGACGAGAACGAGACCGCGCGGTTTGTCGCAGAGACCTTTTACGACCAACGGCAATCCAAGAGCGTCGAAGCCTTTGATTTCCCAGGGAATCGTGCGGAAAACGGCCCCGACCGCCCCCCGTTGGTTAAAAACGTTGCCGCGGAAGCGCGCCAGATTCTTCAAACCGAACGAAAAGTCCAGTTCCAGGTTTTCCTCGAAACGGTGCTTCTGTGCGTCCGTCAGCACGCTATAGGCAAGTGATTTAGTATCCGCAGCAGTTAGCGGCGGCATATCGAGAGGCCGAAGCCTCCCGTGCACGCGCACGCGCGGCGCGCTGTTCGTGGTGATGTGGAGGTCGCTGCCTCCCATCTCGATCATCTTCTTCAGCAACTCGCTTAACGTGATTCCCGCCATCGCCCACCTTCGATTCTATAAAACCGTCTCGCGGAGGACCTCTTCCATAGTGGTCTGCCCAGCCGCTACTTTGATCAAACCGCTGCGCCGCAGCGTGATCATTCCCTGTTCAATCGCTTTCTTCTTCAATTCCAGCGCCGACGCGCCCACGAGGATCAGTTCGCGAAGCTCGTCGTTGATTTCCATGACTTCATAGAGACCAGTCCGGCCTTTGTAGCCGCCCTTGTTGCAGGTGGTGCAGCCCTTTCCGTGATAAATCTTCGTTGTCTTTACTTCTTCAGGAGAATATCCGGCATCGATCAGCGCTTGCTGCGGGACTTCCAGCTCTTCTTTGCAGTTCACGCAAATCCGGCGCACCAGACGCTGAGCACATATGAGGTTCACCGATGTCGCGACCAGAAACGGCTCAATACCCATGTTCATCAAACGGCTGATCGTCGAAGGTGCGTCATTGGTGTGCAGCGTGGACAAGACCAAGTGACCCGTGAGCGCTGCCTTGACTCCGATTTCCGCCGTTTCAAAGTCACGAATCTCGCCGACCAGGATGATGTTGGGGTCTTGGCGCAGGAAAGCACGAAGGGCAGCCGCAAAGTTCAGCCCGATCTGCTCCTTCATCTGTACTTGATTAATTCCTGCCAATTGAAATTCGACCGGATCTTCCGCAGTCATGATGTTGGTGTCAACTTTGTTCAGCGTCGCCACGGAAGAGTACAGCGTGTTGGTTTTGCCGGACCCCGTGGGGCCTGTGACAAGCACCATGCCGTACGGTTTCAAGATGTTGCGTTCGAATTTCTTCAACGACTCCTGTTCAAACCCCAGCTTGGTCATGTCCAGCCGGAGGTTTTCCTTGTCCAGCAACCGGAGCACGATCTTTTCGCCGTAGAGTGTCGGCACCGTGGAAACGCGGAAGTCCAGCTCTTTTTTCTTCCCGTCCGCTTTGTACTTGATCATGATGCGGCCGTCTTGCGGCAATCGCTTTTCGGCGATGTCCAGTTTGGCCATGATCTTCATGCGGCTGGTGATGGCGTCTTTCAGGCGCAAGGGCGGGGTCATCACGGTCTGCAACTG
>Ga0307475_10000637_pt1 | contig 21031 bp, 13 predicted proteins | sample atmos_gasesECM1C_FD_203317 | JGI IMG/M metagenome (GOLD analysis project Ga0307475, IMG submission 203317) | Hardwood forest soil microbial communities from Morgan-Monroe State Forest, Indiana, United States - atmos_gasesECM1C_515 | ecosystem: Environmental > Terrestrial > Soil > Temperate... | reverse complement strand
GCGTTTTGCGCGGCGGCGCTGGCGAATGTGGACGATTCGAAACTGGGGGAGCAATTCCTGTTTTTCGGTGGCCGGCCGATTTCGCGCGGTGGTGCGCTCGTCGCGCTGGGCGGAAGCTGGACCGACCACTATGCAACGGAAGCGATTTATTTGCGTCTGAATGGGATTTTGCCGCCGACCGCGCAGCCGGAGAAGAAATAGAAGAAGGAAGGGTGCGCTCTCGGCAAGGCCGGCACACGTTCCGCGGCGCTTGAATTCCTCTGCAGACTAAACCTGGAGGACGTCGCCTTCGCGGGCGACGATTTCGTAGAGGACCGGGTTGACGAAGAAGCCGAGCAAGAGACGCGAGATAAGCCCAGCGACGACGACAATGGCGAAGGGCTTCTGGGTGTCGCTGCCGACGCCGGTGGACATGGCGGCGGGGAGAAGGCCGAGGCAGGCGACGAGCGCGGTCATCATAATGGGGCGAAGGCGGAGGAGCGAGGCGCCGAGTGTGGCTTCGCGGACGGATTTGCCTTCGAGGCGAAGTTTGTTGATGTAACTGACGAGAATAACGGCGGTTTCGACGGAGACGCCGAGTAGCGCGAGCAAACCTAAAATGCTCGAAACACTGATAGGCGTGTGCGTGAGCTTGAGAGCGATGAGCGCGCCGACGGGCTCGGTGAGAACAACGCCGAGGGCAATGCCAATGGGAAATTTGAAATTGCCATAGAGCGCGAAGAGAATCAGAAAAATCAACAAGATTGCCAGCGGGCCAATGATGATGAACTGGGCTTTGGCTTCGAGCAGCTCGCTGTACTCGCCACCCCAATCGAGGGTGTAGCCTTCCGGAAGTTTTACCGATTTGGCGACGGCGGCTTGCCCGGCGTTGACGATTCCTTCCAGGTTGCGCCCTTCAATCGAAAACTGAATGCCAATGTAGCGTGAGTTGTTTTCGCGATAGATGAAGGAGGCGCCGGAGCTTTGCTTGATGGTGGCGAGCTCGGAGAGAGGGATTTGCTGGCCCGCGGGAGCGGGGACAAGCAGATCGCCGATGTCACGGGCGCTGGAGCGGAACTTGGGCTCGGCGCGGACGATGAGATCGAAAAGCTTTTCGCCCTGAATAACTTGCGTGGCGGCCTGGCCGCCGACGGCCGCCTGGACGACGGCTTCGACGTCGGCGACGTTGATGCCGTAACGGGCGATTTTTTGGCGGTCGGCGTCAATGAGCAAGCTGGGCTGGCCGAGTTCGCGGACGACGGTGAGTTCAGTGAAGCCGGGGGTTTTGTCGAGGACGTTTTTGATTTCGACGGCTTTTTTCTCGAGGACCTCGAGATCGGGGCCGAAGATTTTGACGGCGAGGGCGCTCTTGAGGCCGGTGAGGGCTTCGTCAACGGCGTCTTCGGCTGGCTGGGTGTAGTTGAAGATGACGCCGGGATAGGTTTCGAGCTTCTTCTGGACGTCGTCGATGAGCTGTTCTTTGGAATGGACGGAACTTTGCTTCCAGGTCGCATCGTCGTACGGTTTCAAGCCGACATAAAACTCGCAATTGAAAAATCCGGTTGGATCGGTGCCGTCATCGGGGCGGCCAAGTTCGGAGCCGACGACGGTGACCATGGGATATTTGGAAAGCAGGTCGCGGACCTGCGGGGCAAACTTGGCGGCATCTTCGAAGGAGATGGTGTAAGGCATGGTGGCGCGGACCCAGAGAGCGCCTTCGTCAAGGTGTGGCAGGAATTCGCCGCCGATGAACGGGACGATCAGGAGCGTGGAGATGAAGATGACGGTTGCTGCGAGAAGAGTGGTCTTCGGATGATTGAGGCACCACTCGAGGCGCGTGGCGTAGGAATCGCGGACCATATCGAAAATGCGGTTGGGCTTTTCGTGGACGCCTTTCTTGAACCAGTAAGAAGCGAGAACGGGAACGAAGGTGAGAGTGAAGACCAGGGCGCCAACGAGCGCGAAGGCCATGGTGTCGGCCATGGGATGAAAGAGTTTCCCGGCGGGGCCGGTGAGGGCGTAGATGGGGAGGTAACCGGCGATGATGACGGCGACGGAGTAGAAGATGGGGCGGTCGACGTCGCGGGCGGCGGCGAGAATAACGTCGGTCAGCTTGTAGTTCTGGCCATAGCGCTCGCTGAGCTCGCGGTAAATGTTTTCGACCATGACGATGGTGCCGTCAATGATGATGCCGAAATCGATAGCGCCGATGGAGAGGAGGTTGGCGGCTTCTCCAGTGGCGTTCAGAAAGATGAAGGCGAAGAGGAGCGCGAGAGGAATGGTGAGCGCGGTGATGACGGCGGCGCGGATGCTGACGAGGAAAAAAATTAAAACGAGGAGAACAAAAACCATGCCGCGGATAAGGTTCCACTCGACGGTGTCAGTAGTCACACGGACGAGATCGCTGCGGTCGTAATAGGGACGAATCTTCACGTCCGGCGGGAGGACGCCGCGGTTGAGTTCGGCGGTTTTTTTCTCGACGCCTTGGAGGACGTTTTGAGTTTGTTCGCCGCGGCGCATGAGGATGACGCCTTCGACAGCGTCGTCGTTATTTTTCAATTTGTCCTGGAAGCCGAAGATGCCGAGGCGCGGGGCGTGGCCGATTTCCACGTGGCCTACGTCCTTGACGCGAATGGGAACGCCATTGTTGCTGCCGACGACGATTTCGCCGATGTCTTCAGTGGTTTTGACGAGGCCGAGACCGCGCACGTAATTGAACTGGCCACCTTGGGAGTAGAAGCCGCCGCCGGTGTTGGCGTTGTTGGCGCTGAGAGCGTTGATGATTTGGACTACCGGGATATGAAAATTATAGAGCTTGGCGGGATCAAGCAGGACCTGGTACTGCATGGTTGGACCACCGAAGCCGGAATCATCGGCGACGCCGGGAACGCTCTTGTAAGCGCGCTCAATGATCCACTCTTCATAGGTGTGCAGCTCTTGCGGGGTACGGTCTGGGCTCTCGATGACGTAGCGATAGACGAGGCCGCTGGGGCTGAAGAGCGGGGACATGCTGGGCGTAACGCCTTGCGGGAGCTGCGCGTCGCTAAGGCGTTCGAAAACCACCTGACGAGCGAAATAGGGATCAACGCCTTCGTCAAAGGTGAGGCGGACGCTGGAGAGCCCGTAGAGGGAAATCGAGCGCATCACGTTCAGGCGCGGCGAGCCGTTCATAGCCAGTTCGAGCGGCAAAGTGGTCAGGCGCTCGACTTCTTCGGCGGCGTGGCCGGGCCACTGGGTAATGAGCTCGACCATGGGTGGAGAAAGATCGGGATAGGCGTCCACAGGCATGCGCTGGAAGGAAACGGCACCGGCAATGATGATGAGCACGGTAATCATCATCACCAGGAAACGCTGCTGGAGGGCGAATTGGACAATGCGATGGATCATTTTCGGTTTTTCGGCTGCGTCTCCTGCTAGTGCTGCAAGGAATTCTTGAATTGCAGGAAGAGGCTACCGTCACCGACGACGCGTTCACCTTCCTTCAGGCCGTCCGCGACTTGCGTGCGGCCGCTTTGGCTGTCGCCGACTTTGACGAGGCGGCGAGCGAACTGATTGGACCCGGATTGGACGTAAACGAACGACTGGTTTTCCGTGTCGCGTAATACGGCAGCATCGGGGACAGTGAGTGCATCGCGAATGGCGCCGGCCTGGACGGTGGCGGTAACGTACATGTCTTTCTTCAGTTTTTTGCCCGGGTTGCCGGTGACGATGCGCGCCTGGAGAGTACGTGTATTGGGATCGAGCGCCGGGGCGAGGTAGGAAATAGTACCGTGAAAAATTTCGGGATAAGAATCGGTGGTGATGTCCACGGCATCGCCGGCATGCACGAAGGCCAGATCGCTCTGATAGACATTGACGAGGACCCACACCTGGCTCATGTCGGAGATGGTGAAGATTTGAGTTGCGCCCGCCTGGAGCAATTGGCCCGGGCCGACGAGACGCTCAACAACTTCGCCGCCGACGGGAGCGATGACGGGAATCTGCGAAATCATTTTCGGGGGATTCTTCACCACGGTTTCGGGATCCTTCAGGCCGAGGGCGCGCAAGGCATCCTCGCTGGCCTGCTTGTCCGCTTCCGCTTGGTTTCGGCTGGATTCGGCTTGCTGGAGGTCGGCCTCGGCGATAGCGCCGTGGGCGAAGAGATCCTGGGCGCGAGTGTAGATCTTGTCGGCGAGCGAGTACGCAGCGCGGGCCTTGATGTAAGCGGAACGCGCGGCGGAATAGTCAGGACTGTTCACGGTGAGGAGCGGCTGGCCGGCTTGCACGGTCTGGCCGGGTGCGACAAGGAGTTCGTGAACGGGCCCGCCGATGGCGCTGAAAACCGGAGTGGTCTTGAAGGAGTTGTAGGTGACATTACCGGTGAGGCGCAGGAGGCGCGGAAGCTTGGTCTTCTCGGCGGCGACGATCTGGAGGTGAGCCATCTGCTCTTGAGGAACGGTGAAGAGTGAAGCGGTGTCCGCCTTGGTCTCGGTTCCTGAATAGGAGGTCATCTTGGATTCGGATGCCGTGGGGCCAGCGCCGCAGCCGGTGAACGCGGAAACGGCAGCGAGCGCGGCGAAAGGAAAAATGGAGGCCGGCAAAAATATTTTTCTCATGGCAGAGTCCTTGTTCCAACGGCTTGGCGCATTTGTTCCAGCGCGGTCATGTACGTGGCGAGAGCCTGGCGATAGGCGAGCTGATTGGCGCGATACGTGCGCTCGGAATCGAGGTAATCGAGAAGGCTGGCGGCGCCGCGCTTATAAGCGTACTCGCTGATGTCGCGGGACTTCTTGGCCTGGTCGACATAGCCACCCTGATAAAGCTGGACGATTTGTTCGCTGGTGCGGAGAGCGGAGAAGGCGTCAACCACATCGGTGAGAACCTGTTGCGATGTTTCGCTGGCGAGTTCCTGGTTCTGGGTGATGACGTAGCGCGTGCGGGCGATTTCTCCCTGGTTGCGGTCGAAGATGGGGAGCTGAATGTTGAAAAAGAATGCGCCGGTGTTGGTGGCGGCGACGTGGGAATAGTTGAAGCTGGCGCCAAGATCGCGCTTTCGATTGGCTTCGGCGAGCAATTCGGCGCTGCGGGCAGCAATGACATTCTTCTGGGCGGCCTGCAAATCCGGGCGCGTGCGCAGCGCCAGGGCCTTCAAATCGTCGAGACCGCCGTGCACGGCCTGATAATCGAGATCACCTTCGACGTCGTAATTGTCCGGAGCGGATTCATAGCCGAGGAATTGGCGAAGGCTTGCGAGCGCCTGGACCTTGGCGAGCTTGGCAGCAAAAACATCGTTCTGGAATTGGAGCATCTGCAGCTTAATCTTCAGGAGGTCGCCCTCGCTCATGTCGCCGGCTTTGTAGCGCAGTTCGCTGATGTCCACGGTCTTCTGGAAGCCGTCGAGATCCTGCTGGGTGAAATCGATGGTGGACTGCGCGAGAAGCACGTCGACGAATTGTTGCGAGACGTTGAAAACGAGTTGGCGTTCGTTGTCGGCGACGGTGGAGCGCGACGCTGCAGTGACGTCCTTGGCCGCTTGCAAGCGGTGCTGGCGTTTCTTGCCAATTTCGAAGGTGTAGCCCAGGCCCAGGTCAAATTGCGCCTGGGTGTTGATGTAGTCGGCGTCGAACTTGCTGGGCTGGAAGATGGGCAGAAACTGCGCGTCCCAGGAAAGCACCGGGTTGGGGCGAAGATTGGCGGTCGTTTCGAGGGCCTGATTTTGCAGGATGGTGGTGCGGGCGGCTTGCAGTGCGTGGTTGTGCTGCAAAGCCAGACGAATGGCTTCTTCGATAGGGATACGCGCAGCAGGAGGCTGCGTTGTTGCCGCCCTGGTTGGCGGAGTAGTGGGGGCCGAGGGGTTCTGCTGCGCGGCAACAAAGGCGGGCGCGGCCAGCAGAGCCAAGGCCCATAGAAATCCTTTTCTCAAGTAGATACTCCTCGTAAGTCCCAGTAAAAAGGGACAGTTAGCAACAAAGATAGAAAGGGACCAGGGAGAAGAGAGTTAACTAGAGTGTGGGAGGCGCGCGCGGAGAGGTGGCGCGCGGTGCTGCCGAGGAAAGCGAGACGACCAGTGGAGCAGCTTCGAGCCGGTTGGTGACCGGCACAATGGCAATGACAGGCGACCGGGTGGCGACTACTGAGCCGGCCGTCGAGCAGACCGGGCAGACGTGTGAGGCGGAGGGCCCGGCCGTCACCTCGGTGCAAAAGTGGAACTGCGCTCCCAGGAAGATAACCCCGAGGAGCAACGCTAAAATGTGGATGCGATGAGTCTTGGTTTGCACGTAATAACTAAGACGAAGCTTAGGTGGGAAGGGTTGCGGGGTCAAGGGCGTAACCCTTGAGATTTCTTGGGCTTATATACTATAGTGAATGATAGTATAGAACGCAGTCCATGGCACACACGGCGAGAGACAAAGAAAAGTTGTTGGTCCGGGTTCGCCGAATCCGCGGGCAAGTAGAGGCCATCGAGCGCGCCTTGTCTGGCGAGCACGAGTGCAGCGAAGTGCTGCAGTTGGTGGCAGCCAGCAGGGGAGCGCTGAATGGCCTGATGGCCGAATTGGTCGAGGGGCATATCTGGTTCCATGTCCTGGACCCAAATCGCGCCAAGGATTCCGCGCAGGCAGCTGCTGCCGAGGAACTGATCGATATCGTAAAGGCCTACCTGAAATAATGGGATGGTTCGGTGTGTTTGAAGGGCGAAAGAACGTGGGAGCGATTGGAATCCTTGGGTCACTTTTAGAACAAAGAGAGCAACCAACAGGGTTGGTTGTTCGTCTAAGGTGGTAAGGTGAAGTGTAGATAGATGTATCCACAGGAAGCCATTTTCGGACGAACGAATCTGCGCCGCGCGCTGGCGGTGCTGGCTTGCGCGGCGCTGCTGTATTTTGCCGCGGGCGGATCGCTCTTCCACCAGCATACGAATGGGCCCGATACCGCTTGCCATCTCTGCCAGGCGCTGCACATGCCGGCGCTGGCGGCTGCCCGGCTGGACCTGGTCAGCACACCTCAAATCATCACCTGGTATTTTTCGCTGCCGCAACACACAGCGCCCAGCGACTCCTTTTCTCTGCATCGCGCCGGTCGCGCCCCTCCCACCGCCTGATTCCTCACCCCTGACTCGAAAAGTATTTCCCTGCGCTGGCGAATCCGAGGCCAGCGCTACCGCCAATTTTCCGGCGGCCTCTATCCACACAAAACACAAATAGCCCTCAAAAGGGATGGAGAAGACATGTTGAAGAGATTTAGCATTTGCACGGTATTTGTTTTGGGGTTTGCTCTCTTGTTGCTCGCTGGGTCCGCGAAGGCGCAGATGGGGAATTCCGGATCCATTGAAGGCGTGGTCAAGGATTCTTCTGGCGGTGTGATTGCCGGCGCGACGGTCGAAATCACGTACGCGGTGAGCGGCTTTCACAGGGAGACGAGCACCGGAAGCGACGGGAGCTTCAAGTTCACAAACGTCCCGTTCAATTCCTATCATTTGGCGGTGACGGCAGGGGGCTTCGACAACTACGCAAATGATGTGGACGTGCGCTCATCGGTTCCCACGACAATACAAGTCAGCTTGAAGATTGGGACGGCAGTGCAGACGGTGAACGTTGAAGCGAAGGATCTGGTGGAAAATGAATCCACTTTTCACACGGACATCGACCGGGGCTTGTTCGAGAGGCTTCCTCTGGAGAGCGCGTCTTCGTCGGTGAGCTCGCTTGTGACGCTGGCGGCACCCGGCGCGGTAGCGGATTCCAATGGTTTGGTTCACGCCATCGGCGATCATGCGGAGAGCTCGTTTTCGGTTGATGGACAGCCGGTAACGGATCAGACGAGCAAAGTCTTTTCCAATCAAATCCCGGTCGATTCGATTCAATCGTTGGAAGTGATCTCCGGCGCTCCGCCCGCCGAATTTGGTGACAAGACGAGCCTGGTCATCAAGGTGACAACGCGTTCCGGCCTCGGCCAAACAAAACCTGTCGGAAGTGTACGGGCTTCTTACGGGAGTTTCGGTTCGGAAGACGGTGGCTTCGACGTGGCGTTTGGAGGCCCGAAGTGGGGCAATTTCGTCGCGGCGAATGGCTTGAATACGGGCCGTTTCCTCGATCCGCCGGAATTCCAAGTCATCCATTCCAAGGGTAACGAGCAAAACATATTCGACCGCGTGGACTTGCAGGTCACAAGCGCGGACTCCGTGCACCTAAATGGCGCCTATACGCGTTCCTGGTTCCAGGATCCAAACTCGTTCGATGCTCTGGCATCCGGCCAGGATCAGCGCGCACAGATCAAGACCTACAACATAGCGCCGACCTGGACTCACTTGTTCAATACCAACACCTTGCTCAACGTCGGCTTTTTTGCACGGCACGACCTGTTCAACTATTACCCCAGCGCAAATCCTCTGGCGGACGTTTCCGAGACCGCCACGCAACAGCGCAAGCTGACCAATCTAGGCCTGCGCAGCGACCTGTCTTATGTGAAGGGCATCCACAACGTAAAAGTGGGAGCAACTTTCGAGCACACTCTGCTCACGGAAAGTTTTAACCTAGGACTTACGGACCCGACGATCAATTCGCCGTGCCTGACGCAAAACGCTGCCGGAGATTTCGTGGGGGTCGGGGATACCACGCTGACCGATCCCGCGCAATGCGCCGCGGCCGGGTTCCAGCAAAACGTAGCTGCCAATCCCAATGCGTCTGCACCCTTCCTTCCCATCTTGGGCTGCATTGACCTGACGAGGCCTACGCCCGCAGCGGGCGATGGCTGCACGACTCCACAAAGCGCGCTATTCGGCTTCCACGGACGCGGGGACATCCGAGAAGTTGCGCTCTACGTTCAGGACACCATTACCAAGGGCAATTGGTCCTTCAATGTGGGGGTGCGCGGCGACTTATATCGAGGGCTCACCAAAGAGTCCCAGATCGAACCGCGCGCCGGGGTGGCCTACAACATTAAGAAAACCAACACAGTGATGCGCGTTTCCTACGCCCGCATCCTCGAGACTCCTTTCAACGAGAATCTGGTTGTCGCCAGCGTGACCGGTAATCCCTTCTTGGACGCTATCTTTGGCGGATCATCGGGGCCGATTCGCGCCGGTCAACGCAACGAATTCCATGCGGGACTCCAGCAAGCGTTTGGCAGGTATCTTGTCGTTGATGGCGACTACCTCTGGAAGTACACGCACAACGCGTACGACTTCAGCGACCTGCTGAACACCCCAATTTTCTTCCCGATTGGATGGCACAACTCGAAGATTAGCGGATTTAACGCGCGCGTTAGCGTGCCCAACTTTCATGGCTTCACGGTGTTGACCGTCATGGGTCATGCCTCCGCCCGCTACTTTCAGCCGCAGGTCGGCGGGCTGGGCACCAGCGATGGACCCGTGTTCCGCATCGATCACGACCAGAACTTTCAGCAAACCACACACGTGCAGTACCAACGCTGGAAACGGGGTCCTTGGGTCGCATTCAACTGGCGGTATGACAGTGGTCTTGTGGCGGGGGCTGTTCCCTTTGCAACGGATACCACGACGCCGGTGGATCTGACAGGTCTAAGCGCGGACCAACAAATACAGGCGGGACTCTTCTGCGGTAATGTTTTCCCGACGCTGACCGCTCCACTGGTCACTTGCGCCCCGTCTCTTTATGGATCGACAAGGCTCAAGATACCGGCGCCAGGAACAGAGAACGACGATCACAATCCGCCGCGCGTCAATCCGCGCCACCTGTTCGATGCCAGCTTGGGCGAGGATGACCTTTTCCATGGGGACCACTACAAGTGGAGCCTGCGCTTTACGGTGATCAACCTGACAAACAAGACCGCCCTCTACAACTTCTTGTCAACGTTCAGCGGAACGCACTTCGTCACGCCGCGGTCGTACACGGCGGAGCTGGGCTTCCACTTCTAGACGTATACATCACATGGGCAAACCTCGCGGGACGAGCTACTTCGTCCCGCGAGGTGTTTCTGAAGGCCGCACCGCGGCGCTACAGAATTTTATAGAGTAGGTAAACAAGCTCCGCCCATTGCTCACCAGATGCGGTGGGGAAGCAGATAGGTGAACCCTACAAAGGCTTCCCAGCGCGTGGAGGTGTTGGTCAATCCGCGGTTGAAGCCCCCGTCAAAAACCAGGACCTTGCTTGCGGCGTAACTCACGGCCCAAAGGTTGCCGACGGCATGGCCGCGCAGGAACGGTTGCGTAAAATGCCAGATCTCGCCTGAGAGGGTGAACTTGCCTTTGAGGGGATGGGAAATGGAAAGACTCTGGCCAAATTGCGGCCTGCGCACGCTCCCTTGAACAAGCTCGTTGAACATGGCATTGCCGTCGTAGTGAAAGCCCTTCACGTCGGCGCTGGCCAAAAGCAGGAAGGAATTGGCTGGACTGCCAAAATCGAGTTCCGGCGCACCGCCGTCGTAAGAACGGTGGAAATAGCTCACCGCAACAGTGGGCTTCGCGCCTTCGCCCGGGTTGAGCACGGTCTGGGCTCCGAGAAAGACTTCGGCCACACCGTTTGCGGTGTGTCCGGAGGAGCTGTAATGGACGAGGGGCTCGGTGGACGCAAGGAGTTCCAATCGTGGGGCGAGTGACAATTTCATCGTTTCATTCAAGCTAGAGCGCGACGAAAACTCGGGAGAATGGCTCGCGCCGAGGACGCCAGTTTCAAATTGCAGATAGCCGACCGGCGTGAGCGTAGCTGGAGTTGAAACGGTGGGCCGGCCGGGATTTGCCTCTGGTTCGTCACTGGCTTCTGACTGCCCGACAGCTGTTGGAGGGAATAGAGTAAACGCGGCGCACAGGCAGACCAGAATAAGCTTCATCCATTCTCCGATCGAAGGGAGGCGTTTACGCGCCAGGTCTTCTGACCATCCGAGCCTCCCACGAAAGCAAATCCTCTTGCAAGATTATCGAGCCTCATCGTTCTACCTCCAAGCGCGACTGCCGGTGATAAGCGCGTCGCGTCGTGGAGGTTTCCATGTCTTCCCCAAGTGCGTGGACGCTATCGCTTTGTACCAGCATCAGCCTGCTCCTGGGCGCTTCTGCCCTGCTGACGCCGGATAGACGGCAGGACGCGAAGACCGCGGCGACAACGGCACCAAGCAAGGCCAGCGACAAGCCTGCCAAGCCGGCTGCACAGCGCATTGATTTAAGCACGGCGATGAATGTGAGTCTGCCGGCGACTAACCGCGATCTGGAAGCTGTTTCCTTTGGCACTCCCGACGGAAAGAACGGCTGGGTGCTGCGGCTCCCCGGAGGGCGGCCTATCGCTACGCCGGCTTATGCCGACGGGATGCTTTTCGTGGGCGGCGGATATGGCTCGCACGAATTTTACGCCGTGGACTCTGAGACCGGAAAAATCATTTGGAAGATCCAGACCGGCGATGACGGACCGACCGGGGCAGTGGTGGCCGACGGAATGGTGGCGTTCAACACCGAGAGCTGCACGCTGGTGGTGGTGGATGAGAGAAGGGGACGCGTGATCTGGGAGGAGTGGCTGGGGGATCCGCTGATGAGCCAGCCAGCGATTGATAAGGGCGTGCTGTTTATGGCGCATCCGGCCGCCACGGGGCGGCCCACGAAACACGTGGAGTTTCATCCACGTCCGGCGTCGCCAGGCGGCAGTCACCGGCTGCTCGCGGCGGAACTCAGCACGGGCCGGCACATCTGGGAGCAGGAAATCTCCGGCGACGTGATCACTGCGCCGGTGATCTCCGACGGAATAGTTTATTTCACGACGTTTAACGGCACTTCGTATGCCCTGAATGCCGCTGACGGCTCAGTGGTGTGGGTCAAGGTGAATGCCGCCACGAGCGCGCCGGTGATTGCAAACGGGCAGCTCTACGAAACGCGCAAGAAAAAAACGGGAAATGAAACGGTCGAAGGTCTAGCGCGCGTGGACGCCAAAGAGGGCAATGCCCGCGACAAGGATTTGATCGCCACGAGCAAAGCGGACTATCTCAAGCAGGGAAATGGCGGCGGTGTGGCGCTTTCCGCCCAGGCGGTCACGTCATTGGATTCTTCTGTGGGCTTCAGCGCGCCTCCGCCGTCCGCAGGGCTGGCGCAGGCCGACGCTGCGGTCGGCGTGAATTCCGTGGTTGGCGCTTGGGCGTATCAGGGCTCGCGAGCGGCCGTGAGCAAGGGGCAAATCCTGAATGCTCAAGGGAATTACATTAACTCGGTGCGGGCTTCGGACGGACGACAATCGTGGCAGGCGGAAATCGTTGGTTCACGTGGGGTGCCGGGTGGGCAGATTTTTTCACCGCCGGCGGTAGGCCGCGATTTCCTGTATCTCGCGGGAGCGGCGGGCTACCTTGTTTCCGTGCGGCAGAGTGACGGCAGTGTTGGCTTTTCCTACGCCATGAAGGCACCGATCGCTTTCCAGCCAGCACTGGCCAAGGGAAATGTTTATGCCGGGACTTCCGACGGGCGGCTCATCTGCCTGAAGACGGGGAACAAGGATGCTGACGGATGGTACGCGTGGGGCGGCAACGCGCAGCACAATAAGATTCAGTAATCTGGCTAAAGGCCGCGGCCAAGACGAGCCAGACTTGCCTCGAACTTCCGGGGTGCAACTAAGCGCGACGCGCTATTTCTGGGCTAGATAAGTCTTCGCTTCCGCGAGTTCGGGGCGATCGGCACCGGGGCCGCAAATTTCGGCTAGCTTCTCGTAAAATGACTGCGCTCCGCCGGCGTCGCCGGTTGCTTGTGCCGAGCGCGCTGCGCCTAAGAGGCCGTCGAAGCGGTTTGGGGAATTTTTCAAGGCGGTCCGGTATTCGGCGAGGGCTTCGGCGGGGCGCTTGAGCTCGAGCAGCATGTCGGCGAGCATTTCGCGGGCGGGGATGTTGACGGATTCGCCGCCGTTCTTGTCCTGATGGTCGGCAGCGGCGCGCAATTGGGCGAGTGCATCATCCGATTTTCCCTTGGCGAAGGATAGCCAGGCTTCGGCTTCGCGGAGGTCGGTGGCTTTTTCGTTGGAGACGCCATAGCCTTCTTTGCGAGCGCGCTTTTCGCGGCCGGCTACGAGTTGAGTCAGTTCCTTGAGGTCGGCTTCGGCACCGGATACGTCGCCGCTGCGCGCGGCGCCAATGGCGCGGGCCCAATACGTGGTGTCTTGCCAATTCTTGCGAATCGCGGGAACCGGCAAGCTGGCCGCTTCTTTCCAGCGGTGCAATTCAAGGGCAGTGCTCGCCGCTAGACCGGCATGGTGAACCGCTTTTTGTTCCTCGCTGGCGCCGACAATATGGTTGGCGTGTTCGATGGCTGCACGCGCTTTGGCCTCCTGGCCGCTCTGGAGATAGGAGTAGCCCAGGAAGTCCATAGCGTGAGTCTGGTAATGGTATTCGGCTAAATGCATCTCCGCAGCGTGAGCGCCGGAGGCGTTCGCGGCAATGTTTGAGTTGATGGAGTCCTGCCACAGGCCAAGGCGCACAAAGATATGCGAAGGCATGTGCAGGGCGTGAGCGGAATCGGGCGCGATGGCGGCGTAGCGGCGGGCAGCTTCCAGGCCCTGGGCCGCGAGTTCGGGGCGGTCGGTAGCGTGAATCAGATAGTGTGCGATCCCAGGATGATCAGGATACTGCTGCAGTAAGGGCTGGAGAACGGAAATAGCCTTTTGCTGGAGCGCAAGCATATTGGGTTCGTCGGCATATGAGAGGGAAACGAGAGAGAGGGCATAGAAGGCGCCCATCTCGGCGTCGCCCGGAGATTGGGCGTAAAAACGCTCCAGCGAGTCGGAATACGCTTTGATGCGCTCGGCATGGGTAAGTTTGGATTCTTTCCGGCAGAAAATCGCGGCCGCTACGATGAGGCCTTGTTCCCGGGCGTTGGTAGGGTGAAGTTTCCGCGCCCGCTCGATCTCCTTGTGGCCTTCCCTTAGCTTCTTGTCGTCCGGGAATTCCCAGAGCTGGTAGAACAGCGCCATGGCCTTACCCCAGTGAGCGATGGCGCACTTTGGCTCACGGGTGGCCGCATCGGCGAAGGTCTGCTCGGATTCCTTGTATTGGAAGGAGTGGAGGAGCGCGACGCCCTTTTCGATCGTGGGTTGCACTGCCGCGCTGCAACTCGTGGGGAAATTCACGCTCCCGAGTTGATCCGTAGGAGCGACAGACAGGGTATCCGCACGGAGAGCAGCGGGCTGAAGCGCGAGAAAAAAGACGAGGAGCCCGAAGGTTGAGTTGAAACAGCGGCACTGGCGCATGATGCTTCCTCCGAATTGCTGGCAGTGATTCTACCTCTGGAAGTTCCCGCGAATGGAGATAAACCTTTTGGCGACCGGCGGCGCGGCGGTTGGACGCGGGTTTGGCATGGAGGCTACAATGGGGATGGAGCGGTTCTTCGAAGCAGGTGAGGGTGCGAAAGCTGTTTGAACCAATGACGAATCTCTGAGGTGCTGCGGATAGACAGCCTGTGTGCACGGCCTGTCCCGCTGGCGGGTCCCCTCTAGGTGTTGCGGAGGAAGACACGCGAGCGGGGCAGGAAAGCCTAACGGTTGGCTCGTGGCGCCCTACTATTTCAGAGGTTCACGGCCTAGCACTCCACGGCCCAGCGGTCCGCTCCATTTTTGTGTTTTGCTGTTCGAAGGAGCGCATGCGCGTACTTTTCGTGGGAGACATCGTCGGTTCGCCGGGGCGGCAGATCGTTCGCGATCGGCTGGCGGACATTGTGGCACAGCGGCAGATCGATCTGGTCATCGCTAACGGCGAGAACTCGGCGTCGGGATTCGGGATTACGCCCCGGATTGCGGAAGAGCTGTTGAAGTTGGGAATCGATGTGCTGACCGGCGGAAATCATAGCTGGGACCGCAAAGAAATCATGGAGTTTATGCCGCATGAGCCGCGATTACTGCGGCCGGCAAATTTTCCGGAAGGCAATCCGGGCAGCGGGCTTTATGTTGGCACGGCGAAAAATGGAGTGAAGTATGGCGTGCTGAATTTGCAGGGGCGCGTGTTCATGACCCAGATTGATGATCCCTTCCGGAAAGCCGATAGCGAGTTGGCGAGAATTCCGGAAGATGTCGCTTTTGTGTTCGTGGACATGCACGCGGAAACGACGAGCGAGAAGGTTGCCATGGGCTGGTATCTTGACGGCCGGGTGACAGTGGCTATCGGCACGCACACGCACGTGGCGACCGCCGATGAACATGTTTTACCGCAAGGAACGGCTTATATCACCGACGTGGGGATGACCGGGCCGCACGGCGGGGTGATTGGAATGGACCGCGACGGCATCATCGGGAAGTTTCTCAATGGGCTGCCCGCGCGGTTCGAGGTGGCTTCCGGCGACGTGCAGATGAATTGCGTCTTGATTGAAACCGACGACGAAGGACCGCGCAACGCTGCCGGGCGGCTGCGCGCCCGCTCCATCGAGCGCCTGAGCTTCCGTATTGATTAATCGTTACGGCGCGCGGCTGTAACGACGGGCAACCGCGAAGCGTCCTTAGTAATCTGAAGATTCATGCGAAAGAAGATGGGTTTAATTGTGAGAGTTGTTGCGGTGATGTGTCTGCTGGCGTGCGGCGCTGGGAGTGCGGCTGCCCAGGACGAGGACGACCTCATCGCCAAGCAGCGGGTTTTCTCCGGTGTCGGTCCCGGGCTGCGAACAGTGAAGCGAGGCGCGGATGGGCGGCTGTACATTCTGGCTTCGCCCGCGCCGGGCTTGCTGGTGTTCGACGCGCAGGGCAAGCAGGTGCTCTCCATCGGTGAACTGCCCAGCGCGGATACCGGCGCCAAGGCAAGCCGCGCACGGATCACCTTCGGCGAAGATTGCGATGGCGCGGCCGACGGAAAGATCTACGTGGCCGACCGCGGCGCGAACCTTATCCAGGTTTTCTCCGCCGAGGGCACGCTGCTTCGTTCGGTCCCGGTAAAGAATCCGACTTCCGTTGCCGCGTTGCCGGAAGGCGAGGTTGCCGTAGGGACACTGCGGGAGCCGCACCTAGTGATCGTGTTCGACAAGAACGGGAGAGACGTGCGCGAGTTCGGCGATCCGGAGCCGCTCTCGGAACGTGAGGACTTCAATCGTTATCTGAGCACCGGGCAGCTTGCCACGGACGCTCAGGGGCATCTCTACTACGCGTTTACTTACGTGCCGGAACCGACGGTGAGGCAATATGACCGTGTGGGCTATGCCGGGCAGGACATTCAGTACACCGCGCTGGAGGCCATGCCCGCCGCGCAGGCCGCACGTAAGGAAATCGTGCGCCAGGAAAACAAGGGCCAGCAACCGTCGTTCAAGCGCATTCTGACCGCCGTGGGCGTGGACCGGACGAATGGAGAGGTGTGGATCGCGCTGTACAACACGCTGCTGCATTTCGACAAGGAAGGGAACCGGCGCGCCACCTATAAGATTTACACTCCACAGGGCGCGCGGCTCGAAGCCAATACGATTCTCGTGGAGCCAGACCAGTTGATCATCGGAAGCGACCCGCTGGGGATCTACCTGTTCGAGCGGCCCGATAAAAAAAATCTGAAATAGGCCGAGTTTTCCTCAGGCAAACTTGCCCGCAATTGGTGCACACTTTGCGGGCTGCATGAAAATATGTTCACAAATGCCGCGAAAATCGGCATCAATCGGCGGAGATGCACAAGAATTGTGCTTGTGGAAAAACTGTGCATGGGGTGTGAAATGCGGTGCATGCCTTCTCCTATTTTTCTCTTGCCCCGTACGCGCCAATCAGAGACAATCCCGCGCTGACTCATAGCGGCGGTACGTGGGCCGGCAATCCCAGACGGGCCGTGGGCGGAGCGACAGGGGCAGACTAGAGCGTTCCGGCGCGGGCAAGAATCCCGAAGCCTGAAGAAAGACGTAAATGGATCTGCTTTCCACAGCTTTTGCACATCTGTGGAAATAGCACAGGGGTTTCTTTTCTCTTCCGATGACGACAGCAACTCAAGTGGGGCGCGAGCGCGAAGCTGTGAACTCCTGGGACAAATTCCTCGAACGGGTAAAGTCCCGGGTCAGCATCAACACCTTTACGACTTGGTTTCAGCCGACGAGGCTGAACCGAGCCGAGGGCGAGACCCTTTACATCCAGATCCCCAGCGCCGTCTTCCGGCAGGTGTTGACGCGCACGTATGGCGACATCGTCAAAGCCGTCTTTCATGAAATCGGCACGCCGAACATGAAGGTGCAATATGTGTGCACGGAAGAGGAGCCGGTGCAGGCGGCGCCGGTAGTTTCCGGCGTGAAACAGGCAAAATTGGATTTTGAGAGCAGCGACCACCAGCTCAACACGCGTTATACGTTTGATTCATTCGTGGTCGGCAAGTCCAACGAGTTTGCGCATGCCGCTTCGCGCGCGGTGGCCGAGCAGCCATCGAAGGCGTACAACCCGCTGTTCCTTTACGGCGGCGTGGGCATGGGCAAGACGCATTTGATGCACGCCATCGGTCATACGATCAAGAAACGCAATCCGGCGATGCGGCTGAGCTATGTCAGCGCGGAGAAATTCACGATCGAAGTGATCAATTCGCTGCGGTTTGACCGCATGATCAGTTTCCGCGACCGCTTCCATACCGTGGATGTGCTGCTGGTTGACGATATCCAGTTCATTGCGGGAAAAGAGCGGACGCAGGAAGAGTTTTTTCATACTTTTAACGCGCTTTACGAGCAGCAGAAACAGATTGTCATTTCCTCGGATTGCCTGCCTAAAGATATCAACTCGATTGAAGAGCGGCTGCGTTCGCGATTTGAATGGGGATTGATTGCGGACATCCAGCCGCCGGACCTCGAGACTAAGATCGCCATCCTGCAAAAAAAAGCGGAGAACGACCGCTTTAGCCTGCCCGACGACGTGGCGGAGTACATCGCGCGGGCCATCAAGTCCAACGTGCGCGAACTGGAAGGCGCGCTGACGCGGCTGATGGCTTACGCCTCGCTGACGGGCGCCACGATTTCGCTGGGAACCGCGCAGCAGGTGCTGCGGAACATCATTGCGTCACAGGAGAAGCGCGTCACCATTGATCTGATCCAGAAAAGGGTGAGCGAGCATTTCAATCTGCGGGAGCAGGATCTGAAGGTGCGCAGCAACACGCGCGCGATTGCTTTTCCGCGACAGGTGGCGATGTATATCGTCAAGCAACTCACTACGGCTTCGCTTCCCGAGATTGGCCGGCAATTCGGCGGCAAGCATCACACCACGGTGCTGCACTCGATCAATAAGATTGAAGAGTTGCGCCGGTCCGACAAGGATTTAAACCGCACAATCACGCGCTTGATGGACGCCTTGCAGTAAGCTGTTGGCTTTCCCCTTTTCGATTTTTTCCGAGACGTAGGATGTTCCTTCCGTCTGCGTTTCGCGCTTTTTTCTACAATTGTTCTGGTATTTTGCGCCGCGTTTTCTATTCCTTCCAGGATTCGCTTTAGGCCATGTGTTTACGCCCTGTGGAGAAGGCTTGAGAAAGGATCGGAAAATATGTGAATAGGTGTGCAGTAAATTTTAAAACTAGCCTCTAACTCGCCGCTCAGAGTCATGTTTTCCGCGATACTCACAAAGCGCCACTTGCAACGTAGTTCTCTAAGACAAGTACACGGTGGGAGTTTCCGTGCTTTCCACAGATTCACAGGCATCATCACAACAACAAGCTTTATAGTTTTCTAAGATTGGAAAATTCCTTGTTGTGATGATTGAATTTGTGGAATGCCTGCTTTGAACCTACGGATTGAAACAGCTTAGGGGGAAATGGTGTTTCCCACCTATTTCCACAGAGTTGGCGCAGGAAGCGGGCTTTATAAGTTACTGAAAAGCGAGTACAGTACGGCAGCAGTAGAATTATGTTACGGAGGCCTCGTCCCAGGCCTGATCGAGGGTAAACTTCTCAATGACCGCACCCGGAACGGCACGCGAGGAACATCAACCGATGGAATTCAGCGTCACAAAGTCCGCGCTGTTGAACGAACTCTCCACCACACAAGGTGTCGTCGAGCGCAAGACCACAATTCCTATTTTGTCGAATCTACTGGTCGAGGCTAAGGGGAGCCAGTTAACGATCACGGCGACCGACCTCGAGCTAAGTATTCGCACTTCTTGCGAAGCCAAGATTAAGAAAGAAGGCGCTGGGACTATCCCCGCCAAGAAACTACTGGAACTTGTGCGCTTACTTCCGGAGGGTGAGATCAAGGTAAAGCTGCTCGAAAATCACTGGGTGGAAATCATCAGCGACAAGAAGAAATATAAACTTGTGGGCATGGCAAAGGAAAACTTCCCTGCGCTGCCGGTGATGCCCCACACATTGGTCAAGATTCCCGCTCCGATTCTTGAGAACCTCATCGGGAAAACGAAATTCGCAATCTCAATGGAGGAGTCGAGGTACACATTGAACGGTGGCCTGCTGATCCTCAAGCCGGACACACTGGCGATGGTGGCAACGGACGGCCACCGGCTGGCACTCGCGGAAACCGATCACAAACTTGCAGGGCTGAACGGCGAAGTGAAAGTGCTTATTCCGAAGAAGGCCATGGACGAAGTTGAGAAACTTTCCAGCGCGGCCGGCTCCGACGCGCACATTGAATTTGCAAAAGATGAGAGCCACCTGTTTTTCCAGGTCGGCCATCGCCTGCTGATTTCGCGCATTCTCACCGGGCAATTTCCGAACTACGAAGCGGTGCTTCCGCGGGACAACAACAAGAGCGTGGTCATCGAGCGCGCGGAATTGAGCGATGCGGTGCGGCGCGTTTCGCAGTTGGCCGATCAGCGCTCGCACGCCGTGAAGCTGGCTGTATCGAACGAAGGCATCGAGATTTCCGCGTCGAGCCCAGAATACGGCGAAGCCAAAGAAACCATCGAAAAAGAGTTCAAAGGTGAGCCCATCGCCATCGGTTTTAACTCCAGCTACATGCTCGATTTTCTTGGCGCCGCCGCCGATGGACCGATCAGTATCGAATTAAAAGATGAACAATCCGCCGGACAGATGCGCCCGCTCGCCGACGAGTCCTACCGCTACCGCTACATCATCATGCCCATGCGCATCTGAAGCGGCAAGAAAACAAGAGAATTTCCACCAAAAACGGCGCCTCGAAGAGCGCCTTTTTCAATTTCCACGAGTGAGCCTGGAGTCCGATATAAGGTTAAGTAAATAAACCACTTATTTCGGCATTAGGATCACTCCCAAGCTTGAGAAAAAGCTTCTGTTCGAGTACAATTCATGCGTTGTCGATTCGTTACCAGATTCCTCCAAATCGACACGTCCGCCAGGTACAGTTGACCCAGAAATCGAGCTTCGCGCCAGGAGCTTGGGGCCACGGACCTGGAGAAACATGAGTCTTCGCCACGTCTCGCTGCGCGAGATGGGATGGAGCAGGAACCCTACGAGTTCTGGATTCGCCCGGCGAACCGGAATCACAGGGTGAGGCGACGTACGGATCAATCCGCAAGCACGCCTTCCTTGCTTCACTAAAAACGAATTTAGAGCGCGGACCCGCAGTCCGAATTGTCCGGAGTATGTCCGAGACCGCGAGTACACGCGAGAAGTTGTTGGGCCAGGAGAATTCATGGGCGACAAAGAAAACGTCAGCAACAAAGAAAATGTGGGCGGCACGCCGCAAGGCGGACACAAGTACGATGCGAAATCGATCAAAGTTCTTGGCGGCTTGGAGGCCGTGCGCCTGCGCCCCGCGATGTACATCGGCTCGACCGGCGAGATGGGCTTGCACCATCTCGTTTGGGAAGTGGTGGACAACTCGGTTGACGAAGCGATGGCAGGCTTTGCCGATGAGATCAACGTCACTGTGCATGCTGACGAGTCCGTCACGGTGGTGGACAACGGCCGCGGCATTCCCGTGGACATGCACGCGACGGAGAAACGCCCGGCAGCGGAAGTCGTGCTGACGGTGCTGCACGCCGGCGGAAAATTCGATAGCGACACCTATAAGGTTTCTGGCGGTTTGCACGGCGTGGGCGTTTCGGTGGTCAACGCGCTTTCCGATTGGCTGGAACTGGAAATTTCGCGCGACGGCGCGGTGTGGGAACAGACCTACGAGAAGGGCAAACCCACCAACAAGCTGAAGCAGACCGGAAAGACACGCAAGACGGGGACGAAAGTTACCTTTCATCCCGATCCAAGCATTTTTGAGAAGACGGTCTACAGCTTTGACACG
>Ga0307475_10000636_pt1 | contig 21080 bp, 18 predicted proteins | sample atmos_gasesECM1C_FD_203317 | JGI IMG/M metagenome (GOLD analysis project Ga0307475, IMG submission 203317) | Hardwood forest soil microbial communities from Morgan-Monroe State Forest, Indiana, United States - atmos_gasesECM1C_515 | ecosystem: Environmental > Terrestrial > Soil > Temperate... | reverse complement strand
CCACGCCACCCGCCCACGCTGGTAGGCGTTGAACAGGTAGTAGTTCCGGAAGTAGTCGATCGTGTTGTTCACGATCTCGGTCTGGTTGGCTCCCAGATCCCACGGCTTGCAGTCCAGGCTGCCCGAGAACTCGTCGGAGCAGAACTTGTACGGGCGCTCCATGGTCAGGAATTGCCCGCCCGTGAAGGTCGGGTCGGTGTAGGCCTGCACCAGATTGCTGTTGATCGTCGAGTACGCGGCGATGCTGCCGTTTTGAAGATTGGCGGCGCCGCCGACGAAATCAGGCAGCTTCGAGTAGTCGTTGAGGAAGATGAAGTTCTGCAGCGCCAGGCCGGACGAGCCGTCCTTGGTCGCGGCCGGCATCAGATCGACCAGCTGGCCGTACCCGAAGCGGATGGCGGCGTGGTCGTACTTGCCGAGTCCGCCGATGTCGCTGTTGAAGCGCGCGCCATAGTCCATGACTGTCGAGTACTGGTTCTCGGCGATCCTGTTCGCCGCCCATTGCTCTTGCGGCTTGGTGGTGCGGATGGTCCAGAACTGGTCCTGGTAGTTGAGGGCGTCACTGGACCCCGAGAAGTTATGGCGCAGGCCCATGTCGTGGCCCATCTCGTGGTCGGACACGCTGCGGAAGATCGTGGTGCGCAGCTTTTCGTAGATCTGGTCGCGGTTCAGCCCTTGCTGCTTCAGCTCGAGGGCGAGGCCGATGATGGCGTCGTCGGCGAAGTCTGCCTTGTAGACGCAGCCGTTCATCGCCGCCTTGGTGAAGGCGTCACGCCGCTTGTCGCGCGCCGTCTGGGTCATCCAGTTGGCGGGGCGCGCGGCCTCGATCTGCGTGTCGGTCAGCGCGTCCGGGTTGACCTGATCGGGCGTCGGCGGCAGCACCGCCGGCAGGATGTCGCTGTTCATCAGCTGGCGCTCGAGCGCCGTCCCCTTGAGGGCCTCGATCTTGGCGCTGCTGGCGCCGGGGGCGATGGTGACCAGGCGGTTCTTGTTGTTGGGCTGGGCCATCGCCTGGAAGTACGCCTTCGCCTCGGGGGTCAGCTGCTTGGCGTCGCGCGCCTGGCGCTTGGTCGCCGTGCTCTGCAGGACGTCGAGGATGGTCTTGCCGGACAGCAGATCGTCGACGGAGATCTGGTTGTTGAGCAAGTCGATGGCGTCGGCCGCCGTCTGCGCGTAGGTGTCCATCGCGGCGCCGTAGATCGACAGGTTGGCCGAGATGATCTCGCCCGTCTCCGGATCGGGGGCGCTGGGCCCGAAGCCGAGGGGACCCGAGGCCTGCGGCCGGTCGACCCAGTGGAAGAACGAGTAGCGCAGATCGCCGAGGCGCTGCCACTTGAATTTCTTCGGATCCTTGTCGTCGAGGGCCATCGTCGACGCCTCGAGCACCGAGCAGGCCTGCACCAGGTTGGCCTTGGTCAGGTTGTTGACGTCGACCTTCGGCGCCCCGTAAGTGTTGGCGGCGTTGGTTTGCACCAGGTGCGCCAGGTCCGGGTTCTTGTTCATGAAGGCCTGGACGTTCTGCAGGTTGCAGTTGTTCTGCTTCAGCAGGACGACGTCGTCGATCTTCGTGTTCACGTTCGTGTCGGCGAGGCGCGTGGCCAGGTCACCGAAATCGACGGTGCTGCCCGGATTGGCCTCCGTCATCTCCATCGCCGCCACCGTCTCGCGCATGGTCTGGTTCCAGTCTTTCGCCGGATCGTCATCGGGCCACTCGACGTTCGTGTAAAAGACGATCGGCTTCGTGCTGTGGCGCTTGAGCGGCGTCTTGGTCCGCTCGTCGAGGACGGTCTTGCCGTCGGCGTCCAGCTTGTCGACGTCGGGGCCCCAGATGTTCCAGCGGTTGATGTAGTACTTGCGGTTCGCTTCGGTGGCGCCGACGCGCTGGTCGTACGTCTGGCGCACGGTGCGGAAGAAGCCGAACTTGTCGAACTCGCCGACGGAAGCGGGCGCGCAATCGGCGCCGCTGAACGTGCCGGCCGACTGCGCCAGGTACTTCGGCGTGCAGGGATAGAAGTTCTGGATGAGCGGGATCTGGTTCCCGCTGGCGTCCAGCAAGGGCGCCTGGTCCGGGTACTCCAGCGGCTGATACGTCGAGGGTGGGACCGCCCGGAACGAGTACCGGATCTTGATCTCGGAGGTGCCGCAGTCCCACGACGAGTCGTCGAACATGACGTTGAACAGCGCGCAGGCGCCATAGTCGGGATCCGTGCTCGGGTTGATGGTGAACTCGATGTAGTCGGACGTGGCGACCGGGCGGTACTGGTTGCCGATCTCGGCGTCTGAGTACGACGACCAGGCGAGGCGCATGTACTGGCGTTCCAGGGGCGGGCGATCGGTGGTGTTCTCGCTGATGACGTTGGTCTGCTCGCCGGTGCCCGGGTTGTACTCGCGCTTGACGTCGAAGTGCGACTTGATCGGGATCGTGATGATCGGCGTGTCCTTGTTGTTCTGGCCGCCGGTGATGGCGTTCTGGCTCCCGGGCACGTAGTCGTATGCTCGGTACCCGATCAGCGCCGGCTCGGTGATGACGAAGTAGATCTTGTCCATGCCGCCGGTCATGCCCTCGAACGCGCCAGTGTCGAGCCCCGTGGTGGGCGGCACCTCGACCACGGTGGGCCGGTAATAGAAGGTCTTGGGCGTCCCGTCGGCGTTGAAGAAGATGGCCTTGTCGACCTTGTCGGGCTGCGAGCGATCGATGTCGCCCTTGCCGGCGCACGCCGCCACCACGCCCGTCATCGCGCCCAGCAGCGCCAGGGCGATCGTTGGTTGGCGATTCGTCTGTCGTGACCGATTCCCGCAAATCATGGGCTCCTCCTAGATCGTTCCGCTGACGCCTGCGAAGGCTTGGGTGAAGTTGTTGGCGTTCGGTCCCGAAAAGTCGAAGAACGGGAACCGAAGGTGGCTGTACGTCGAATCCAGGGCCGGCTGATAGCTCGACAGCCCGACGGCGATGCTGAGGTGGTCGGTGAGGTCGTATCCCAGGGAGATGAGTCCCCAGGTGACGTCGGTGCGTCCGGTTGCAACGCCGTGGAGGGCGCTCGCCTGATCCGCGGGCACGCTGTACTGGAACTGATTGATGACGATGAGGGTCATGGACAGCGACACGCGCCGACGGGTCAGGGTGGCGTTCACGGATGACGTGAACGAGTAGTTCGGGTTCAGCGGGCCGCCGCAATGATCGGAGCCGGCGGGAGCGCCGACGTCGGTGCCGGCGCCGACCTGGCCGGACGAAACGTTGCCCGACACCCGGCAGTTGGTGGTGTCGCCGGGGTAGTCGCCGCGGTACTTGCTTGTCTGGATGAACTTGCTCGCCGTCTCGCCCAGCGAGACGCCGACGCGCCACTTCTTGCCCGCCGGGTCCGGCTGCCCGAACTCGAAGCTACGGTTGGCATTCAGGCCGGCGCTGAGGCCCACGACCATGTGTTGATAGCGGCTCTCGTACGACGTCGGCAGGATGGCGCGCAGGGCGCCCCCCAACCGGACCTTCGAGCGCGCCTCGGTGTAAAGGTTGCGGGCGTTCAGCACCAGCCAGCTGTCGAGGGGATTTTCGCGCCGGGCCTCCGGGTTGTCCTCCTTCGTGTACTCGAGCTCGAGGTAAGCTCGGGCGTAGATCGAGAGGTCGCGCTTGGTCCCGAGGTTGAAGACAGGTTTGAGATAGAACGCGGTGGCCACGTAGGGATCGTGGTAGCCGCTGGAGTAGAACGATCCGCTGCCGACGTAGCTGGTGATGTCCAGCGTCGACCCGCCGAAGCGCTCTTGCCACCAGGCCTTGGTCGCGCTGGTGCTGGTCTGGGTCACCGTGCTTTCATCGCGGACGATCCCGATGGGGGGGTCGGCGCGCGCGGCCGAGCCCTGCGCCAGCAAAGCGGTCGCGAGAACAAAACCACACCAACGAACAAGCCACTTCCGTTCGTTCAAGGGTCCCTCCGGGCCGGCCAGGGTTGGGCTCGGAGTCTATCAAACCCATCCTGGCTGGTTGCTTCCAAATGACGCATTCCGCGGCGCGTGTCCCGGCGGCCGCCGCCGCCCGACCCTGTGAGAGTCGTGAATCGCGTCTTTCGGGTCACGGCAACCAGGCAATTTTCGCCGGCCAGGCTCGACGGCGCCGATCATTGTGGTTGATGCCGCCCGGGAATTCTGCGAGCGTTCCGGCCGTGCGCATCGACGTAACGAGTCGAAATCTCGGGTTCATTCTGGCGGCGGTGCTGCTGGGTGCGTCGTCGAGCAACGCCTGGGCGGCCAGAGGTCGGGTCGGTTTGCGGCTCTCGGGCACGCAGGCGGGACCGGCGCGGGACGCGATCGCCAAGGTGCTGGCGAAGCACGGCCTCTCCGTCGTGGGCGGCGATCAGCTGGAGGCGACCGCCGCCAACCTGCATGTCGGGCTGGGTTCGGCCAGCGACATGGTGGCGGTCGCCGGCAAGCTGAAGCTGGTGGGCATCATCGCGGGCGACGTCGGCGAGAAGAAAGCGGCCGCCGTCGTTCGCAGCGGGAGCTCGGGCAAGGTGACCGCCCGGGCGCGCTGGTCGGTCCGCGGGAGCTCGAAGAAGCTGATCGCCACGATCGCGGCTTCGACCTGGGCCAAGCTGGGCCGCGGCCTGCGCGTGCCGCCTGGCGGCCGTCGCGGCGACGACGCCGCCGAGAGGCTGGTGGCCGCGGCAGGTGGCGCCGACGACGACGAGGAAGCGGCGTCGCGGTCACGGCCGCACCCCGCTGACAGCGGGCCTTCCGCCAAGGACGCCAAGGACGCCAAGAGCACCGCCGACCTCGAGGCCGAGGCTGGAATCGCCGACCGGCAGGGTGGCCCGCTTGCCAAGTCGGAACCGCCGCCGGCCGCCAAGGCGAAGCCGGATCGCGACGTATCGACCGACGAGGAGACGATCGTCGCGCGCCCCCAGCGCAAGGAAGAACCCGGGGTGCGCGGGCAGACGTTGCTGGAGCTGGGGATCGGTCCGCGGCTTCTCTGGCGCGACATACACTACGACGGCACGACAGGCCCGGCGCTGGTCCCCTTCAAGATGAACGCCGCGCCGACCCTGGGCGTGGCCGGTGCCTTCTATCCCGGGGCGGGGGCGACGACAGGCTTCGGTGGCAACATCGGGATCGCGGGCAGCTTCGAGTACGCGTCCGGGATCTCGTCCAAGGCGACCGACGGTGTCACCTTCCCGACCGCGGCGAGCGATCTGTTCGGGGGCCTGCGCGTCCGATTGCCGCTGGGCGCGCGGTCGTCCGTGGCCCTGACCGGCGGCTACGGCCGGCACGCCTTCGTCTTTCACAGCACCGCGACCGCCGATCGCGCGAACATCAAGGTGCCGGACGTCGACAACCGCTATCTGCGAGGCGGCGGCGACTTGCACATCGGGCTGGGCGACAGCCTGTCCTTCAACGCCGGCGGCGGCTATCGCAGAGTGCTGTCCGTCGGCGGCGCGCAGTACCAGCTGGGCTCGGCCGAATACTTCCCGCACGCCACCGTGGTCGGTTACGACGTGACGGCCAGCCTCGGCTATCACTTCGCGGCCGTGATGGAGGTGCAGGTGGGTTACGACCTGCGCCAGTACACCTACACCACCAACGCCGCGCCGGGCGACCCCATCCAGCTGAAGAGCTTTGCCGACAAGTACAACGCGTTTTGGCTGACGCTGGGGATCGTGGTCGATGGCAAATCGCCACGCGCGAAGAAGGCCAAGGCCGACGACGACGAGACCTGAACCGCCGCCGCTTCCTTTCTAAAGCTCGGGCGCCAAGGCGTCGAGGATCGGAGCATGGTGAACGGTTTTTCCAGCGCGGTCCTGGTCCTCGCGGGCGCGCTTTGCGCGATGGGCGGCTACTGGCTGGGCGGCTGGCGGCATCGCCTGCAGCTCCGCCTGGAGATGGAGGCCGAGGATATCGACTCGCACCAGCGCGTCCTGGACACGATCGAGTCCCTGGCCGACGCCGACCGCAACAGAGACGAACGCCCGAACTGAGCCCCGCAATCGCCACTCGCTGGCGCGCGGCGCCACCGGCCTGAGCCACTCCGGCTCGGTCAAACTACATTGTGTGGTGGAAGCCATGGGCGCGCGCCGATTCATCGTGATCGCCTGGCTTGCCGGGGCGTGCGCGGCCCAAGGGCGATCGAGCGATCGACCGGGCAGCGGCAGCGCGATGGCGGGCGCCGGCGGTCAAGCTGGCGACGCCGCCTCCGCGGCGGCCGGCTCGACGGGGGGTGGGCTGGGCAGCGGCGGCTCGGCGGGAGCGGCACCGCCGGCCGTCGACGCTGCGCTCGAAGCGAGCCCCAGCACCGACGGGAATGCGCCCGAGGCCCTGGTCATCACCGAGCCCGCTCCCACCACCGGTTTCGCGGAGATTCGGCTCTATCCCGGCGATCCGCCGAACTTCGTGGCCAACGCTCCCCGCGAGTCCACCAACGCGGCCGGCCAGGTGATGAACGTCAGCGTTCCCATGTTGCGCCGTTACCCCTACGACGAGAGCATGGCCACCGGGACCGGCTTCGTCGTCTTTCCGGGTGGCGGCTACACGGAGCTCGAGTTCGAGGTCAATGTCGCCGCGATGTCTCGCCGGCTGGGACCGCTGGGGATCGCCGTCTTCGGTCTCAAGTACCGGGTCGGGGGCGGGACGCGGGACGCGCCGCGCGACGCGCTGCTGGACGCCAAGCGCGCCATCCGCCTGGTGCGCAGCAAGGCGGCGTCGTGGGGTCTCGCCCTGGATCGCATCGGGGTGATCAGCTATTCGGCGGGCTCGCACGTGGCGATGAACCTGGTGGCTGGTTTCGATCGCGGCGACCCGGCGGCGGCGGATGCCATCGAACGCCTGAGCAGCCGGCCCGACTTCGTGGCGTCGATGTGCACCTGGTCGTTCGGCAGCGCGACCTCGACCTTCAAGTTCACCGCGGACGCGCCGCCGGTCTTCCTGTGCCACGCGCAGGACGACAACATCGCGCCCATCGCGCTGGCGTTCATGATCGACCAGCAGCTCAAGAGCCTGGGCGTGCTCGAACACCTGGAGGTGTATCCGACGGGCGGGCACACCGCCTTTCGCGTCGGGGAACCCAATGCGCCGGGGCGCAACTGGCCGGACAAATTTCTGCCGTGGCTGAAGGACAACCACCTGACGCCGTGACTGCCGGCGCCCGGAGCGCTACGCCAGGTGGGCGGCCTTGAGCGCGGTCAGGATGACGCGCGTCGCGGGCGACTGGTTCAGCGTGTAGAAGTGGATGCCGGGCGCGCCGGCGTTCAGCAACTCCACGCACTGGGCGGTGGCGTGGGCGACGCCCAGCGCGGCGACGGAGGTGTCGTCGGCGCGCACGCGGTCGAGCTCGCTGAACAGCGCGGACGGGATGGTCGCCCCGGACAGCTTCACCATCCGTTCGATGTGGGCCAGGTTGCGGATGGGCATGATGCCCGGGACGATGGGGACGGTGATGCCGGCGGCGCGCGCGCGGGCGACGAAGTCGAAGTAGAACCGGTTGTCGAAGAACAGCTGGGTGACGAGGAAATCCAGGCCGGCGTCGGCCTTGACCTTGAGGTTGCCGATGTCGCGATCGATGTCTCGGCATTCCAGGTGGCCTTCCGGGTAGGCGGCGCCGCCGATGCACAGGCGGTCGCCGTGGCGGCGGCGGATGAAGGCGATCAGGTCCGACGCGTGGGCGAAACCGCCGGCGGTCTGCGTGAAGGTCGCCTGCCCGGCGGGCGGGTCGCCGCGGAGGGCCATGATGTTCTCGATCCCGGCGTCAACCAGCCGATCCAGCACCTGCTCGAGCTGGGCCGCGTCGGCGCCCACGCACGTCAGGTGCGCCATGGCGGTCAGGTGCGCCTCGCGCTGGATCCATTGCACGAGGTCGATGGTCTTCTGGCGCGTCGATCCGCCCGCGCCGTAGGTGACCGACACGAACGAGGGCTGAAGGTCCGCCAGCTCGCGGATCGTCTTCTCGAGGGCGGTGACGCCGGCGTCCGTCTTGGGCGGGAAGAACTCGAAGGAGAAGACGCGCCGGGGCCGGGTCACGGGAACCACCGCGGGGGTTCCGCCCGATGAATGGGAGAAAAGCCGGCCGATCTTCACGTCAGGCGTCCCCGGCGATCCCGTCGCCCATGCGCTCCAGGCGCTCGAGCGCGAAGTCGGCGTCGACGGTGATGGTCTCGCCCCGGCGTTCGGGCGCGTCGAACATGATGTCGTGGCAGATCTCTTCGATGAAGGTGCGCAGGCTGCGGGCGCCGGTCTTGCGGCGGATGCAGTGGGCGGCGATGGCTCGCAGCGCCCCGTCGGAGAAGCGGAGGTCGACGCCGTCCATCTTCAAGAGCGCGGTGTACTCGCGGACGACGGCGTCGGGCGGCGCGGTCATCACCAGATAAAGGTCGTCCTCCGACAGCGGGTCCAGCTCGACGCGGACAGGCAGGCGGCCGAGGAACTCGGCCAGCAGGCCATAGTCGAGGAGCTCCTTCTCGGTGACGCGGCGGCTCTGGCTGCGCGGCGGCTCGCCGCCCGCGCTGAAGCCGACCGGCTTCGCTTCGTCGAGCAGGCGCAGGTCAGAGAAGGTGCCGGCGGCGATGAACAGCACGTCCTGCGTGTCCATCACGACGAAGTCGTGCTTGTTCCAGTGCTGGGTCACGTTCGTGGGGACGAAGATCTCGCGCCCCTCCAGCAGCTTGAGCAGCCCCTGCTGCACGCCCTCGCCGCCGATGTCGCGGGCGCCGGCGCCGTTGCGGGCGGTCTGGCTGCGGCGCGCGATCTTGTCGACCTCATCGATGAAGACGATGCCGCGCTGGGCGCGCTCGACGTCCTGGTCGGCGCGGTGGAGCAGCTCGCCCACCATCACCTCGACGTCCTTGCCGTAATAGCCGGCCTCGGTGTACTCGGTGGCGTCGGCGACGGTGAACGGCACGTCCAGGCAGGTGGCCAGCGTGCGCGCGATGTGCGTCTTGCCCGAGCCCGTCGGGCCCACCAGGAGCACGTTGGATTTCTTGATCAGGCGCTTTCCCCCGCTGGTCTTCTGATCGCAGCGCTTGAGGTGATTGTAGGCGGCGATGGCTACGGTGCGCTTGGCCCGCTCCTGGCCGACGACGTAGCGATCGAGATAGTCGAAGATCTGGCGCGGCGTGAGGATCGGCGAGCGTTCGCTGATGCGGGGGTTCTGCTTCATGGGAGGGGCCAGTATCCCATCGGCCAAGCCGTCTCGCTAGAACGCGGGGCCAGCGCGGCTGGGCGCGCGCGCAAGTCGCTATAGCCAGCCGAGGCTGCCTACGATAGAAATCCGCCCCATGAGCATGGCACGACAAGCGATCATCGAGAGTGTTTCCGCCCGCGAGATTCTGGATTCGCGCGGCAATCCCACCGTCGAGGTGGACGTCACGCTGGAGTCCGGCGTCAGCGGCACGGCCGCGGTCCCCTCGGGCGCGTCGACCGGCGAGCACGAGGCGCTGGAGCTGCGCGACGGCGACAAGAAGCGGTACATGGGCAAGGGCGTGCGCAAGGCGTGCGAGAACGTCGCTTCGCAGCTGGGCCCGGTGGTGTGCGGGCGCGACGCCTTCGACCAGGCGGGGCTGGATGGCGCGATGCTGGCCGTCGATGGAACGCCCAACAAGGGGAAGATCGGCGCCAACGCCATGCTGGGCGTGTCGATGGCGGTGGCGCGCGCGGCGGCCAACGAGCTGGCGCTGCCGCTGTACAAGTATCTCGGCGGGCCGGCCGGGCGCGTGCTGCCGGTGCCGCTGATGAACATCATCAACGGCGGCGCGCACGCCGACAACTCGCTCGACTTTCAGGAGTTCATGATCGTGCCCAAGGGCGCGCCGAACTTCACCGAGGCGCTGCGCGCCGGGGCCGAGGTGTTCCACACGCTGAAGAAGCTGTTGCATGACCGCAAAGCCTCGACGGCGGTGGGCGACGAGGGCGGCTTCGCCCCCGACCTGCCGGGCGCCGAGGCGGCGCTGGCGGCGATCGTCGAGGCGATCGAGAAGGCGGGCTACAAGGCCGGCAAGGACGTCGCGGTGGCGCTGGACGTGGCGTCGAGCGAGCTGTGGGACGCGGGCAAGAAGACGTACCAGCTGGAGGGGGAGGGCAAGGAGCTGGACGGCAAGGGCCTGGTCGATTTCTACCGCAAGCTGTGCGAGCAGTTCCCGATCGTCTCGATCGAGGACGGCATGGCCGAGAACGACTGGGACGGCTGGGTGGCCCTGACCAAGGCGCTGGGCGATCGCGTGCAGCTGGTGGGCGACGATCTGTTCGTCACCAACGTCGAGCGCATCCGGCAGGGGATCGAGAAGGGCGCGGCGAACAGCGTGCTGGTGAAGGTGAACCAGATCGGGACGCTGACCGAGACGCTGGAGTCGGTCGAGCTTTCGCACCGCAACGGCTGGACGACGATCATCTCGCACCGATCGGGCGAGACCGAGGACACCTTCATCGCCGATCTCGCGGTGGCGGTGCGGTCGGGGCAGATCAAGACCGGATCACTGGCGCGGTCCGAGCGGGTGGCGAAGTACAACCGCTTGCTGCGCATCGAGGAAGAGCTGGGCGTCGCGGCCATCTGGGGCGGGTCGCTGGGCCGACTGTAAGGCCACTGTAAGGATCCTGTAATCACGTCCGAAGGGCGTCGGACGAAATCCAGTGTTTCGCCGCTGGCAAAGTCGTGATACAAAGGCGACAAAATTTTTGTGGAGACAGTGATGATCATACGCCCTCATTTCCGGAATGTTGCGGTTACCCTGACCCTGGCGGCTTTGGGATTCGGATGCTCGAGCAGCTCGTCATCGAGCGACGCGAGCACCGACACTGGCAAGACCGACGGCAAGACCGACGTTCCCAGTGACATGGCGGGCAGTGACGTCCCCAAGGACGTGCCGGCCGGGGACAGCGCGGACGCTCCGACGCTTTCGGCGGCCGCGATGCGCGGCAAGTATCTCGTCAACTCCGTCGTGGGCTGCAGCGACTGCCACACGCCGCCGGGCGCCAACGGGATGCCCGACCTGACGATGTTCCTGGCGGGCAACAAGAACTTCGTCGTGCTGCCGAACGGTGACAAGCTGGGGTCGCGCAACCTGACCAACGACGCGACCGGGCTCAAGAACCGGTCCGATGACGAGATCAAGAACATGTTCCTGAACGGCATGCGGCCGGCGGCGGTGGGAGGAGCGGACGCGGGAACCAGCCAGGCGCTGAACCCGATCATGCCGTATTACATCTTCCACAACATGACCAGCGACGACGCCGACGCCATCGTTGCCTACCTGCGCACGGTGCCGGCGGTCATGAACACCATTCCCCAGCGCGGCCCTTCGTTCGAAGTGCCCGGGCCAGCGCCGGCATTGGACCTGAACGCGGTCAAGTCGCCGAAGTACGCCGACGCCGCCACTCAGCAGAGCGCCTTGCGCGGCAAGTACCTGGCGTCGCAGGTCGGTCTGTGCGTCGAGTGCCATACGAAGCATAACGACCCCGGTGCCGCCACCGTCCTCGACGAGGCGAACCTGTTCGCGGGGGGCGAGGACTTCTCGGCGTTCTTCGCGACCACGTTGATGATCCACCCGGTCTCGAAGAACCTGACCGGTGACGACACGACCGGCCTGGGCAAGTGGACGGCGATGGACGTCCAGAATTGTCTGGCCAAGGGCAAGTCGAAGGACGGCACGGGCATCTGCCCGCCGATGCCGCTGGCGGTCTACATGATGATGGCCCCTCAGGACCAGATGGACATCGCCAACTACATCAAGTCGTTGCCGGCGATCGTTCACGACGTCCCCGACATGTGTGTCTTCCCGATTCCGCCCGATGCCGGCTCGGACGGCGCCGCCGACGGCGGCGCGCCGGAGACGGCGCCCGACGCGGGCGACGAGGTCGCCGCTGACGCGGGCGACGAGACGGGCGGCTAGCGAAACAAAAGAACCAATAAGCGCTCCCGTTCGTATTATTGGGGGAATGCGAAGCGCGGGTTCGACGGGTCGGAGCGTCATCACGCCGATCTTCGGACCTGCGCTTTTTGTTTTGGGCGCGATCGCCTCGGCCGCGTGTGGTTCGTCGCCGGGCGCTGCCGCCACCGCCACCGCCGCCGACGCCGGCGAGCCAGCGGCGGGCGACGACGCGGCCGTCGCGGACGACTCGGCGGAGCAGGCGGACGACGCCGGGGCCGCCGATGCGCCCGTCGAGTTGCCGCCGCCACCCCAACCGTACGATCGCCCGGCGTACGCGCACCTTTCGGAGACCGGCCTTTACGCCGACTTCCCGAGCAAGACCTTCGCCGACGGGTTGGTGCCTTTCGAGCCGACGCACAAGCTGTGGTCGGACGGCGCTGACAAACGCCGCTGGATGAAGCTGCCGCCCGGAACGCAGATCGACACCAGCGACATGGACCACTGGGTCTTTCCGGTGGGAACGAAGTTCTTCAAGGAGTTCTCGCTGGGCGGCGTCCTCCTGGAGACGCGGCTGGTGGAACGGTATGGCACTGGCCCAGAGGACTACTGGTTCGGCGCCTTCGTCTGGAGCGCCGATCAGACCGACGCCGTGTTCGTGATGGACGGCCAGGACAACATCAACGGCACCAATCACGACGCTCCCTCGCAGAAGAACTGCGGGGCCTGTCACCGCGGTGATCCCGGCCGGGTGCTGGGGTTCTCGGCGATCCAACTCTCGCGCCTCGACAACCCGCCCACGCTGGCGAGCCTGGCCGCCGCCGGCACGCTGTCGAACCCGCCCGCCGCTGGCGTCGATTTTCCCGTGCCGGGCGATGACCTGACCGCGCGCGCCCTCGGCTACTTTCACGCCAACTGCGGCCACTGCCACAACATCAACGGGACATCGTGGCCGGACACGCAGATGGTCCTGCGCCTCGAGGTCGTCGAGCGCGACCCGCAGAGCTCCGAGCTCTGGAAGTCAATCGTCGGCCAGATGCTGCAGTACTTCCGCGGCGGCGCCATCACCCTGCGCGTCGCCCCCGGCCAGCCCGACACCAGCGCCATCATCGAACGCATGTCCTCGCGAACGGCGAAGATCCAGATGCCCCCGCTGGCGACCGAGCTCGTCGACCCGGACGGGCTGCAATTGATCCGCGACTGGATCACGTCGCTGGCGCCGTAGTGCTGATCAGCCGGGCCCGAGCACGTTGCGCGCGATCACCATGCGCTGGATCTGGCTCGTGCCCTCGTAGATCTGCAGCAGCTTGGCGTCGCGCATGAGCTTCTCGACGGGGTAATCCTTGGTGTAGCCGTAGCCGCCGAAGATCTGGACGGCGTCGGTGGCGACGCGCATGGCGGCGTCGGCGCCGTAGGCCTTGGCGTAGCTGGAGACGATGCTGTCCAGCTTGCCGCTGTCGATGGCCCAGGCGGCCTTGTGACAGAGCAGGCGCGTCGATTCGTAGGCGATGGCCATATCGGCCAGCATGAACTGCACGGCCTGGTGCTGAGCGATGGGGACGCCGAAGGTCTTGCGCTCGAGGGCGTAGCCGCGCGATTCGTCCAGGGAGCGGCGGATGATGCCGGCGGCGCCGGCGGCGATCCAGGGGCGCGTGCGATCGAAGGTGCGCATGGCCAGCTTGAAGCCCTCGCCCTCGGCGCCGACGACGCTGGCCTTGCCGACCTTGACCTCCTCGAAGATGACGTCGGTGGTGTTCGACGTGCGCTGGCCCATCTTGTTCTCCTTCTTGCCGACCGACACGCCCGGCGTGGCGCGGTCGACGACGAAGCAGGTGATCCCTTTGTGGCGCTGCGTCCCCTCTTCGCGCGCGAACACCGTGTAGAAATCGGCCACGCCGCCGTTGGTGATCCAGCGCTTCTGGCCCGTGATGACGTAATCGTCGCCGACCTTGCGGAAGCGCGTCTTCATCCCGGCCACGTCGGACCCGGCGTCTGGCTCCGAGCAGCAGTAGGCGGCGAAGATCGCCTTTTTCAGCAGGCGCGCGAAATAGGTTCTTCGCTGGTCCTCGGTCCCGGCCAGGATGATCGGCATGACGCCCAGCATGTTGCCGGCCAGCGTGGTGTTGACGCCGGTGCATCCGTAGGAGATCTCCTCCAGCACCAGCACGTGCGACAGGCACGAGAGGCCCAGGCCCCCGTACTTCTCGGGGATCTCGCAGTTCATGAGGCCGGTCTCGAACGCCTTGTCGCAGATGGCGCGCGGGAAGGTCCCCTCCTCGTCCAGCTGGGCGGCGACCGGGATGATCTCCTTGCGCGTGAACTCCCGGGCGGTGTCGATCAGCTGCTGCTGCTCGTCGGTGAAGTCGAAGCTGGGCATGGCGGCGCTCCTTCCCGCCGCAGTATACGCTGGCGCCGCGCGCGGGCGGTCAGGGCGCCGACGACGAGGCGGGCGGCTTTCCGGTGTCGGCGGCGCCGGGCTGACCGGCGGCGGCGGCGCGAGCGGCCTTGCGGGCGGCGCGCTCCTCGGCCTTGCGCTGTTCCACGGCGAACGCGTCGCGCGTCGCCTTCGATCCCATGATGAAGCCGAGGACGATCCCCAGGATCAGCACGATCGGGATGTAGATGAAGTGCGCCGACGTCGGGACGCCGATGGCAAGCGCCAGTATCACCGGCGCGCGGCCCCGTCCAGCTTGCGGCGCAGCTCGTCCATCTCGCTCTGCACGCGGCCGAGCCCGCGCGCGACGTAGACGACGTAGGCCAGCACCGCGATCCAGATGAAGCCGTAGGCGTACCCGACGAACGGCACGGCCGGGATCTCGTCGGCGATGCGCCCCTCGACCTTCTGGAAATCTTGCCCGAGCGCGATCGCCGGCGCGGCCAGCGCCAGCAGCGCGGCGGCGAAGACGGTGATGGTGGCGCGCAATTGTCGGGACGTCCGGGTCATCCAGCTCGCAGGTGTCGTGTGCATCATCGTTGTTCGTTTGCCTCCAGCAAGTCGCCGATTTCCAGGCGCAGCTCGTCCAGCGCCGCGCGCGCCCGCTCCAGGCGCACGCGCACGGCCAGGAGCAGCCCCCACACCACGGTGATGAGCGCGAAGGACGCCCAGAAGGCCGGGCGCATGCGCGGGTCCAGCGTCGGGACCACGGTCGTCTGCGGGTGGACGGTGCGCCAGATATCGACGCTCTTGTAGACCAGCGGCACGTCGACCGCGGCGAACAGGGCCAGCGCGGCCGACAGCTTCTTGCCGCCGGGGCCGCCGTAGCGGCGCGCCAGCATGTAGCCGATCATGATCAGGAACAGCAGCAGCGAGCTGGTGAGCCGCGCGTCCCATTGCCAGTAGACGCCCCAGGCCTTGCGACCCCAGAGCGGGCCGCTGACCAGCACGCAGGCGCCGAACAGCACCGACAGCTCGCCGGCGGCGGCGGCGACGCGATCGCCGCGCGCGGAGCCGCGAAACAGATAGGCCACGCTGCCGCCCGCGCAGGTGAACGTCGACAGAAACAGCATGATCGCGCAGGGGACGTGGAAGTAGAAGATCTTCTGAACCACGCCCATCACCGGCTCGATGGGGGCCGACAGGATGAGGCCCGGCACCAGCAGAAAGCCGAGCATGGCCAGCGCGGCCGTCACGGTCATCGCCAGCCCGAGGGAACGCATGGATCGCCCTATACTACCCGAAAGAACGATATCTTCCGGGCAGGGGGCAGAAGAAAGATCGTGAGCGACGAAGGCCATTTCTCCGCGTTTCGCGCCGTGCCGCGCACGGGGGTCATCTATGTGACCACCGAGGCGGCCAAGCATGGGTTTCACTCCGGCGATCCGGCCTGGTGCAACCTCGGGCAAGGCCAGCCGGAGACGGGGCCGCTCCCGGGCGCGCCGGCGCGCGTCCACGCCGTCAGCATCGACGTGGACGATCAGGAGTACGCACCCATCCCTGGCATCTGGGAGCTGCGCGAGGCGATCGCCGATCTCTACAACCGCCTCTACCGGCGCGGGATGCCGTCGCAGTACAGCGCGGAGAACGTCAGCGTGTCGGGGGGCGGGCGGGCGTCGCTGACGCGCGCGGCGGCGAGCCTCGGGCACGTGAACCTGGGCCACTTCCTGCCCGATTACACCGCCTACGAGGAGCTGCTGGACATCTTCAAGGCGTTCACGGCCATTCCGATCTTGCTGGAGCAGGAGCGCGGGTACGCGTTCACCGTCGACGATCTGCGGCGCGAGGTGCACGGGCGCGGCCTGTCGGCGCTGCTGCTGTCGAACCCGTGCAACCCCACCGGCAAGCTGGTGCAGGGGGACGAGCTTCGCCGCTGGGTCGAGCTCGGACGCGCGGAGGACTGCGCGCTGCTGTTCGACGAGTTCTACTCGCATTATATCTGGAGCGCGCGGCCCGGCCGGCTGCCGGTCGAGAGCGCGGCCCGCTATGTCGAGGACGTCAACGCCGATCCGATCGTCATCTTCGACGGGCTGACCAAGAACTGGCGCTATCCCGGCTGGCGCGTCACCTGGACGGTGGCCCCGCGACACGTCATCGAGGCGGTGGCCAGCGCCGGGTCGTTCCTGGACGGCGGCGGGTCGAAGCCGCTGCAGCGGGCGGCGATCCCGCTTCTGACCGACGCGCACGTGATCGCGGAGACGAACGCCATCCAGGCGGCTTTCCGCGAGAAGCGCGACCGCCTGCTGTCGGGGCTGGAGCGCCTGGGGATCCGCTGCGATCGCGCGCCCGACGGGACGTTCTATATCTGGGGGCGCGTCGACGGGCTGCCGCCGCCGCTCTCCGACGGCATGGGATTCTTCCGCGCCGCGCTGGAGCGGCGGATCATCACCGTCCCGGGCGAGTTCTTCGACGTCAACCCCGGCAAGCGCCGCCACCAGCGAGGGTCGCGCTTCCGCTCGCACGTGCGGTTCTCGTTCGGGCCGGCGATGGCGTCGCTGGAGACGGCGCTGGTTCGCCTGGAACAGATGATCCGCGAGGCGTGAGCGCGCGCGAGCCGACTGACTGCTCGCGCTCAGTCGCCGGCGGCGACCGGTTCGAAGGCCCAGAGGCCGACGGTGACGAAGATGACGTCCAGGGCGACGAGGAACTGGGTCCAGAATCGTGCGCCCTCGAGATCGGGGGCCAGTGGGTCGAGCAGCTGGCTGGTGCCGCGGGCGCCGGCGATGACGATGGGGACGATGATCGGGTAGAGCAGCGTCGACAGCAGCACGTCGCGGCTGCGCGAGCGCAGCAGCGCCGCCGAGAAGACGCAGCCGGCGGCGGCGAAGCCGACGGTGCCCAGCGCCAGCAGGAGCGCGATCCAGGCGACGTGGGCCAGGACGCCGCCCGCGAACAGGAATCCGGCGAGCGCGGTCAGCACGCCCTCGACGATCACCATCAGCGCCGCCGTGGCCACCAGCTTGCCGAGGTAGATGGCGCCGCGCGGGACCGGCGACAGCAGCAGCGAGCGGATCGCCTCGCCTTCGCGCTCGCGATCGTACGTGCGCCCGAGGCCGACCGTGCCCGATACGATCACGGCGATCCAGAGGATGCCGGCGGTGACCGACGGCGAAGGGCGGGCGTCGCCCACCACGAAGGCGAAGCTGAAGATGAGGACGATGACCACCGCCAGAAACGTCATCGTCAGCAGGATCTCGCGGCTGCGAAGCTCGATGCGCAGGTCCTTGGCGGCGATGCGCAGCACCTGCGCGGCGAATCCCGGCGTGGCGGGCGGCGCGCCGTCAGCCACCGGTGCGCTCGCGGTAAAGGTCGCGCACCGTGGCGGCGTCGAAGCCGCCCGGGCGCGCGTCGTCGAAGACCACGCGCCCGCGCCGCAGGATGAGGACGCGATCGGCGATGGGTCCCGCGGCTTCCAGATCGTGCGTCACCAGGACGACGATGCGGCCGGCCGCGCGTTCGGCGCGCAGCTCGCCGGCCAGCCAGGCGGCGCCGGACGGATCCAGGGCCGACGCCGGCTCGTCGAACAGCAGCAGCGCCGGTTCGTGCAACAGGGCCCGCGCCAGCGCCAGCCGCTGCTGCATGCCGCGCGAGAACGCGCGCGCCGGTTTTTCAGGCGCCACGTCCGCCAGCCCCACGCGCGCTAGCATGGCGTGGGCGCGCCCCGCGGGGTCGGCCACGCCGTACAGGCGCGCGAACAGGATCAGGTTCTCGCGCGCGTCGAGATCGCCGTACAGGCCGGGCTCGTGCCCGACGTAGCCGATGCGCGCGCGCGCCGCCGATCCGCGCGCCAGCGGGACGCCGTCCCAGCGCAGCCGCCCGGCCGTGGGTGTCACCAGCGTCGAGACGATCCCCAGCAGCGTCGACTTGCCGGCGCCGTTCGGTCCCAGCACGGCGCTGACCTGGCCGGGCGCGAACGTCGTCGACACGTCGACCAGCGCGCGCCGGCCGTCATAGGTTTTTCCGACGCCCTCCAGGATCAACCCGGCGGCGGTCATAGCGCGCGTTGCTCGTCCAGCGCGGCCAGATCCTGGTAGACGGTCTCCAGCTTCGACACCAGCTGGTTGCGGCGTTCGGTGGTCGCCCCGCCGTCGACCTTGCGGCGGCCCTGTTCCAGCGCCACAAGCTCGGAGAACAGCGCCTCGCGGCGGGCGGTCAGGCGCGCGCGGTCATCGGTGGTCTTCTTGACGACGTCGGTGGGCCGGCGCGCCAGCACCACCGCCGCCGCCACCAGCAGCAGCGCCAGCAGCCCCGACACCGTCCGTCCCGTGTGGTCCACCGACGGCAAGCCGGTGACGGTGAAGGTCAGCGTCTGCCCGGCGCCGATGGCGTTCACCGCCATGACCCAGTACTTGCGGCCGTTGAAGTCGCGCGATTCGCGCGCGCCGATGCCGGGGCCGCTGGCGGCGAGGCCGCCGACCTGCTCGGTGATCAGCGTGAAGGCGCCGATGCCGTTCGGCATCAGCTGCGCGAACTGGCGCGAGTCGCCCGCGTACGGCAGCACGAACCCCAGCGTGATCTCGTTGCCCGCCGCCTTGGCGTCGGTCTGGCCCAGCGCCGCGCGCGGCGTGATGGGGCCGTAGACGGCGATGCCGTGTTCCTTGCGCACCTCCGTCTTGCGCTCGGACGGCGCCACCTCGGCCGCGACGAAGCCCTTGGGCAGCGGGATCTCCACCGCGCCGGGGCCGGGGTCGAAGATCCGATCGGAGGTGTTTTCCAGCGGAAGGAACTCGAGGAAGCCGAGGTTGTCGTCGCGCAGCTGCACCACCACGCGCGCGCCCTGGCCGATGGTGATCACCGACGGGTCGGCGGTGCGCCCCAGCGCGCGGATGGTGGCGCGGGCCCCGCTGTCGGCGGGCATGGCGAACGGTTCGGTCGACAGGCGCAGGCCGGCGTGATCGATGACGGCGGCGTAGCCGAACCCCGGCCCGGCCGGCAGGTCGGTGAACTTCACCTCGCCCGCAGCGTCGGAGGTGGCGCGGTGGATCTTGATCTGGCTTTCCTTGTCGACGGCGCCCAGCACCACCGGCTGGTTGGCCAGGGGGCGGCCGTTCTCGTCGGACAGCTGGACGATCAACGTCTTCGCCGGCAGCGCCGGATCAGGGCGCGCGGCGCCGGCGGTGACGCCGAGGGTGAAGTTTCCGTCGCCGGCGCCGCTGGCGCCCGCAGGCGGCGCCGATTCGCCCGCGCCGGGCGCGCCCAGCCCCGCGATCAGCATCGTGCGCACGCCGCCCTCGGCGGGCATGGTGAAGGTCTCTGTCTGCAGGCGCTCGCCGTCGACGACCGCCTCCGCCGTGACCTGCTGATCGGCGGTGATGCCTTCGAACAGGGCGCGGCCGCTGCTGTCGGTGCGGGCGGTGCGCTTGCGCAGGTCGCCGCCAGCGTTGCGGATGATCGCCGTGACCTCCAGATCAGCGACGGCGTTGGACGGCGCCTTGCGCGCCACGCGCACCGTGACCGTACCGGCCGGCATCCCGCGATCGGGCAGCGGTTTGCCCGAGATGGCACGCAGGTTCGGCATGCCGCCCCCGCCCGCCGCCATCGGCGCCTGCGCGCGCGCGGGCCCGCCCGGCGCGACGGCCAGGGTGGCGGCGATCAGGAGGAGGACGAAGCCAGTCTCACGCCGCATAGCTTGCAGAAGTGCGCGTCGCTGTCGTTGACGGTGTTGCACACCGCGCAGGTCGATCGCGGGTCGGGCTCCGACGAGCTGGGCGCCTTGGCCGGCACGGCGGGCGCGGCGCGCGGGGCCGCCTCTGGCTTGGCGGGCGCTTGCGCCGCCGCCTCGGCCAGCGCGTGCAGGCGATCCTTCAGCTCGCGCTCGATCAGCTGGCGATAGTTGTCGCCCGCCTCCAGCTCGCTGATGAGGCGCATGGCCCGCGCCCGGTAGCGCCCGATCATGTCCCGATAGTCGGCCTCCGCGATCTTGCGCATCTGGTAGTCGAGCTCGATCTCCTTGATGGCCTTCAACACGATCTGCTTTTCGCGCTCCAGCTCGCGCAGGCGCTGCGGCGCCTGCGCCGGCAGCGCGGCCGGCGGTTGCTCGGGGCGCGTCAGCGGATCGATCACCCGCCATAGCGCGAGCCCCGCCAGGACCAGCGTCATGCCGCCCAGGCCCAGCATCACCAGCGGCGGACCGAAACGCATCCGTTCGAAGCCCACGCCGTATGCCATCGCCAGCGCGACGCCGATGGCCGCCAGCACCCAGCCGGGCACGCGCGCGCGCCGGCGCGCCGGCGCCGAGCCGCCGGACGCGGGCGCCGCCAGGTCATCGCTGGCGGCGGCGGCTTTCGATTTGGTGGTGGGGGCGGCGGGCACGACGGGGGCGACCCTACTCAATCCGGGCAGCCTAATCCAGGTTTCGCAGCTCGTCTTCCAGCTTGTCTTCCAGATCGGGGTTGGAGGCGACGGCCGCCGGCGTCCCGCCCGCGACCGCCGGGCGCGCTCGCTGCGCCAGTCGATACGCCATGTAGCCCAGCCCGCCCGCCGCCACCACGCCCAGGCTGTAAGGCAGCAGCCAGATGAGCCGGTTGAAGCCCTTGTCGATGGGCGAGGCGAGGGCGATCTGGCTGCCGTACTTGGTGATGAAGAACTGGATGATGTCGTCGCGGTTCTTTCCCTCGCCGAGAAGGTTGTGGATGAGGATGCGATCCTGCGCGGCGTGACCGCATCCTTCCGACGCGCACTCGATCAGGTTGTGCCGGCAGGAACCGCACTGGCACATGATGTTGCGCACCAGCCAGTTCTCCTCCGGGCCCTGGGGCGAAGGTGGCTCGCCCACGGCTGCCGCCATGTCCGGCGCGGCCTGCGCGGGGGCA
>Ga0307475_10000635_pt1 | contig 21093 bp, 13 predicted proteins | sample atmos_gasesECM1C_FD_203317 | JGI IMG/M metagenome (GOLD analysis project Ga0307475, IMG submission 203317) | Hardwood forest soil microbial communities from Morgan-Monroe State Forest, Indiana, United States - atmos_gasesECM1C_515 | ecosystem: Environmental > Terrestrial > Soil > Temperate... | reverse complement strand
CTCCTGACGAAGATACAGATGGCCACGGCAACGTCGTCGTGCTGAGCTACCCGTTTTGGCAAAACCACTTTGGCGCCGATCCGAACGTGATTGGCAAGAATATTGCGTTCAATGGACAGCCGTATTCGATCATCGGGGTGATGCCAGAGCGTTTTTACTTTCCGGACCAAGGCGAGTATTTCGTTCCCCTCGGCTGGACGGATAAAGAGCGTGCCGTCCGCAACAACCACAATTATCTTGTGATCGCGCGTCTGAAGCGCGGCGTGGGCCTGCAGCAGGCGCAAGCTGAAATCAACACGATATCCGCGCGGCTCGAGCAAGAATATCCTGAAGACGACAAAGGCTGGGGGGCGACGATCGTACCGCTGCGCGAAGATCTCGTAGGAGATGTGCGGCCTGCGCTGCTCGTACTAGTCGGCGCCGTCGCGTTTGTCCTGCTGATCGCGTGCGCCAATGTAGCCAATTTGGTGCTGGCGAAAACGCTCGGACGGCGCAAAGAAATTGCGATCCGTACGGCACTCGGGGCCAGTTGGCAGCGAGTGATTCAAAACACTCTTGCGGAGACGTTGCTGCTTTCGGCAGCGGGCGGCGCACTCGGCTTGCTGGTGGCGCATGGAGGAATCGCGCTGATCGTCGCATTCTTTGGCGATAAGCTTCCGCAAACCGGGCCGGTCGGACTGGACACTAAAGTCTTGGGGTTCACTCTGGGGCTTTCGATCTTGGCCGGCGTGCTTGCGGGGCTGGCTCCGGCGTGGGGGTTGGCGCGCGCTAACGTAAACGAAGCGTTGAAGCAGGGAACAGGACGAACCGACGCAGATTCCGGTGGGCGCGTCACGCGCAATATTCTGGTTGTTTGCGAGGTGGGGATGTCGCTCGTGCTCCTCGTGGGCGCGGGACTGATGATTCGAACTCTGTGGGCGCTCCACAACGTTAAGCCAGGAGTTGATCCACACAATGTGCTCACATTTCGCGTGACTCTGCCGCGCGAAAAATATCCCAAGCCCGAACAGCAATTAAATTTCTACAAACAGCTCGTCGAACGGACTCGTTCGCTACCTGGCGTGGAATCTGCGGGCACGATCGACGCGCTACCTTTTACAAATGACGGTTCCACGCAACCGATTGCCTTCGAAGGGCGCCCCGCTGTTGAGTTCGCGATGCAACCGGAAGTGGCCGTGCGAACGATTTCGCCCGGGTACCTGCGTGCATTGCGCATTCCGCTTTTTGCCGGGCGTGATTTTTCCGAGACAGATACGGCCGACAGCCCTGACGCCGTCGTAATCAGCGAGTCCATGGCCCGCGAGTTTTGGCCGAATGAGAATCCGATTGGAAAGCGTCTGACTCTCTCGTTTTACCCAGGGAAGGTCCGCGAGGTGATTGGTGTCGCTGGCGACGTGAAGTTTCGAGGCCTCGACTCGCGCAAATCACTCGCAACTGTGTATGTTCCGCTGGCCCAAATCACCTTTTGGAATCAAGCAATGGTCGTGCGAACATCCGGAGATCCAGCGAGTGCGGCATCCGCGATGGCGGCTGCCGTTCATCAACAGGATTCCGATCAACCATTGCGCGACGTGCGCACGATGGACGATATCCTCGCCGATTCGCTCTCGCAGCAGCGCTTCAGCATGCTGTTGCTAGCGTCGTTCGCTGGCCTCGCGCTGGTCCTCGCGGCTGTGGGAATCTACAGCGTTCTGGCATATGCAGTGCGGCAGCGTCAGCGCGAAATCGGAATCCGCATCGCGCTTGGCGCTCAGCTTGATGACGTGCTGCGCATGGTCATCGCCGAAGGAATGCGGCCTGCGCTTCTCGGATTAATTCTCGGTCTCGCAGGAGCGTTCGCGCTCAAACGCGCCATATCCAGCCTGATATTCGGCGTCAGCGAATCCGACCCGCTTACCTTCCTAAGCGTTTCGGTTCTCTTGGCGATGGTCGCACTCGTCGCGAGCATCCTCCCGGCCTACCGTGCAACAAAAGTCGATCCGATGCGAGCGTTGCGCGAAGAGTAGCGCAACAGCTATCGCTTCCACGGCGTTATCGTTGTGGCTTACGCTTCAGTTGGGGATAAGTCGACTGCCATCTCGTGAACGCGGCGAAGATCCAGCTTGCCGCTCCCGAGATGTGGCAACTCCTCGACGTGGAAGAATTGATTCGCGCGCGGTGTCCACAGATTAGGCAGCCCGGCTTCGGGCATGCGATCGAGGAGGGCTTTCAGCTCGTCCGGCGGTATCGTGTGCAACACCACGAGCCGCTCGCCTTTCTTCCCATCCGGAACCCCGGTCACGACGAACTTCTGTTCGGTTGCGTTGGCAAGTTCCTGAAGCTTTTCCTCGATTTTGATATGCGGCACCATTTCCCCGCCAATTTTGCTGAAGCGGCTGAGCCGGTCGGTGATTGTGAGAAAGCCGTCTTCATCTTCCGCCGCAATATCTCCCGTGACGTACCAGCCGTCCTGCAACACCTCCGCCGTTTTTTCCGGCTTCCCGAGGTAGCCCTTCATCACATTTGGTCCGCGTACAAGTAAAAGACCCGCCGTGCCAACGGGCAACCTCTCGCGCGTTTCCGGATCGACAATCCGCACGCTGATGCCCGGCAACGGGTGGCCAATGTGCCCGCGCTTGGCGCCCACCTGCCGGAAACCCGGCGCTCGAAAATCTCGTGTGTTCACCGCTATCACGGGCGAACACTCCGTTGCGCCATATCCTTCGAGGGGCCGTATGCCGAACCGATCCTCAAAAGCCAGCGCCAGCCGCTCCGGCAGTTTCTCCGCGCCCACAACCACAAACTGTAAACTCCCAAAATCCTCGGGCGAGCAGCGGCGGAGATACGCCTGCAGAAATGTCGGAGTCGCAAGCAGGAAAGTTACCCGATAGTCGCGCACCAGTTCGCTTACAGCAGTCAGGTCGAGCGGACTCGGATGATACGCAACGCCGCAACCTAGCACCGCGGGCAGCCAGAGCGTCACAGTGAATCCGAAGGAATGGAAAAACGGTAGGACGCCAAGCAGAACGTCCTTGTGCTCCAATGCGAACGTCTGGCCCATCTGCTCGATGTTCGACGCGATGTTGTAATGCGTCAGCATCACGCCTTTCGGTTCGCCCGTGCTGCCGCTCGAAAAAATCACGGTCGCAAGATCGTCCAGCGTCTTTGGTTTCGCGTGGCTCAGAATCCGCTCGAGCCAATATCCCGGCAGGAACCACAGCAGCAGAGCCGCTACTTTCTCGCCTAACCGCGGTGCGGCCGCGGCCTCTTCGAGCAATACTGTTTTCGCAGGCACTTTCAACGGGATGCGCTCCAGCAGAAGCTTCGTCGTAATCACCGTCTGAAGGTTGCACTGCTGAGCGCACGATTCGAGCGTCTCGTTCGACGACGTGTAGTTCAAATTCACGGGGATTTTCCCCGAGAGCACCGCCGCGAAATTCACCAGCGCTCCCGGCACCGACGGCGGCAGCAAAATCCCGACCATTTCTTGCCCCGCCCAAGTGGCGCGCAACCGTCGCGCGAGCAAAATCCCGCTCAGCAGCGCCATCCCCCAACTCATCCGAGCCCGCCGCTTATCGCCCATCGCAAAGCGAAAAGGCGAACCATGCGCAGTACGAACAAACGCCCGCGGCAGCGTGTGCATCCGTTTCTTGTGATATCGGTACGCATCCGTCTGCAGTTGCTGCACCGCTTCGCGCACTTCGAACGGGGTCGAACTTGCCGGCATCGGCTTTCCGAAACTCACTGTCACCGGGTACGGAATCGATCGCGGCATCTTCCACAAGAATCGCCCGCGCTCGAAGCTGAAAATACTGCCCCACACGCCGTCGAGATTCACGGGCACGATCGGTGCATCCACGCCTTTCATAATGCGTTCCATCCCGCGCCGGAAGGGAAGCAGCTGTCCGATGCGCGTAATCTGCCCTTCGGCAAAAATGCAAACGACCTCGCCGCCCCGAATTGCATTGCTCGCCTCGCGCAACGATTGCAGCATCTCGCGCGGTCGCAGCTCCGACGAAATCGGAATCGCGCGAATCATCTTCGCCCCCGGCTTCACAAACGGCAGATCGTAAATCCCCTTGTACATCAAAAACCGAATCGACCGGTCCGTCGACGCGAGCAGCAGCAACGCATCCACCAGCGACATATGATTCGCCACAAACAACGCTCCGCCCGTCTCCGGAATGTTCTCGCGCCCCTCCACACGAATCCGGTAAATCGAATGCGTCACCATCCAAAGCACCAGCCGCAAAAGCGAATCCGGCAGCAGGTAAACAGCGTAAACCGTCATCACTGCCGTAAGGATTGCTCCGTCAAGGAAAATTCCCCGCGCGGTTTGATGTAACGCGCTCGCGAACAGGTAATACGCGCCCGCCGCAAGAAATACGCCCACGAATGAAAGCAAATTGGCTGCGGCAATCACACCGCCTTTTTCTTCGCGCCGCGGCCGATGCTGGATTAGCGCGTTCAAAGGCACAGCGAAGAATCCGCCAAAGAATCCGAGCAGCCCAAGATGCCACGCAGCGGATTGCAGCGAGTGGCCCGGGTTGTAAAGCAGCGCGCCGAAAACCGTCATACCAATTGCACCGATCGGAATCAGCCCGTACTCGATTTTTCCGCCCGAAAGGTAGCCGGCCGCAAAACTTCCCACACCGATGCCGATTCCTACGGCTGCCTGTAACAAGCTGATACGCGCTTCATCTACGTGCAGCACATCGTGCCCATAAATCACGATCGTGAATTGCAAGAGCGCTGCGAGAAACCACAAGTAGGTGTTGCCCACCACCGCCCAGCTGAGAACGCGATCGGCGCGGATAATCTTGAGGTTCGAAAAAAGATCGCCAAGAGGATTCCAGCGAAAAAGCTTCGTCGGATCAGCCGCTGGCACTCGCGAGATTGCAAAACTTGTAGCCAGCCCGATGAGCGTGCATCCCAGAAGAATCACGCCCGACACTTCTGGCCGTCCGCGATAATGCGCCGCCAAGAATCCAGCGGCCATCACAGCCGAAATGCTGCCAAGAAATGTTCCAAGCTCGATGATTCCGTTTCCCCAGGAAAGCTTTTGCTCCGGCAGTAACTCGGGCAGAAGGCCGTACTTCGAAGGGCCAAAAAGCGCAGCCTGCGTGCTGATCAAAAACACAGCTGCGCATTCAATCGGAAGATTCCGCATCGCGAGTCCCGCAATTGCGACGCCCATCACCACAAGTTCCATCAGCTTCGTGCCAATCACGACGCTGCGTTTGCTGTAACGGTCAGCGAAATAGCCTCCCGTCATCGAGAAGAAAATGAACGGCAGCGCAAACAGCGCGCCCACCACGAGCACCAGGAAATCGCGCTGGCCCTCCGGAAAATTCATCGCAACGATGATGTAAATAACGAGGAATTTGATCGCGTTGTCGTTAAACGCGTTCTGGAACTGCGTGACGATCAGCGCCCAAAAACCGCGCTGCCAATTCGGAGGAAGTGCAGAGGAGTGCGTGTCACGGAGCTGCGGCGAAACAGCCGACTCAATCGTCGCCTTCGCCACAGCATCAGTCATAGCAGGGCAAGTCTTTTAATTTTGTTTTCAGGCAATCACGCGAAGCGCAGGCGGCTTTCGCACATCGCCCATCCCCGCCGCCACAGGCAGCGGCGTCTCGCGCCTGCGATACTTCGTCGAAACGTAATCATCCACAAGCGCCTGAAACGCATTCGAGAGCTCGTCGTAAGTCCCTTCGAGCGTCGTGAAGTGCTGCCCATCAATATAAACCGGACACCGCGGCGCCTCGCCCGTCCCCGGCAAACTGATTCCGATATTCGACGCCTTCGATTCACCCGGCCCATTCACAATGCAGCCCATCACCGCAAGCTTCAATTCCTCCACGCCCTCAAACTCGCGCTTCCACTCCGGCATCTTGTCGCGAATATAACCCTGGATGCTTTCCGCAAGTTCTTGAAACGTAGTGCTCGTCGTCCGCCCGCACCCAGGGCAAGCCGTCACACTCGGCGCAAACGTCCGCAGCCCGAGCGACTGCAGCAATTCGCAGGCCGCATACACTTCCTCGCGACGATCGCCGCCCGGCCGTGGCGTCAGCGAAATGCGGACCGTGTCGCCAATCCCTTCGCCGAGCAAAATTCCCATCGACGCCGCCGACCACACCAGCCCCTTCGCCCCCATCCCCGCTTCCGTCAATCCAAGATGCAGCGGCTGCTCCGTCTTGCGCGCCAGGTCGCGATAAATCTCGATCAAATCGTGCGGCCGCGACACCTTACACGAAATAATAATCTGATCCTTGCGCAACCCGCATTCGAGCGCGAGCTCGGTTGATTGCAACGCTGAAAGCACCATGCACTCGTTGATTATTTCTTCAGACGTTTTGCCAAGATCGTCGTCCGTATTCTCCTGCATCTTCTGCATCACAAGTTCTTGATTAAGCGACCCGCCATTCACGCCGATGCGCACCGGTTTGTTGTGATCGCGTGCCACTTTGCAGATCGTCGCAAACTGCTCGTCGCGCCTCTGCCCATGCCCCACATTGCCGGGATTGATCCGATACTTATCGAGCGCCGCTGCACAATCGGGAAATTTCGTCAGCAGCACATGCCCGTTGTAGTGAAAATCGCCGATGATCGGCACATTGCAACCGGCATCCAGCAGCCGCTTCTTGATTTCGCCCACCGCCGCCGCCGCTTCTGGCACGTTCACGGTAATCCGCACCAGCTCAGACCCCGCCTGCGCCAGCTCAAAACACTGCTGCGCAGTCGAAGCGATGTCAGCCGTATCGGTATTCGTCATCGACTGCACGACGATCGGCGCGCCTCCGCCCACCTGGACGTTGCCCACCTTCACGCCCACAGTCTTATGCCGCTTCTGTGTCATATTCTTCTATTGTAGCCAATAGCCAGCCGCACGCGCCACTCGCCATTCCTTATCGAGTGCCATGCCAGGTGACGACTGGAAAGAGCGAAAAATTTCGAACCTACGGCCCTGATTTGGCATTCTTCGCTGCGTCGACTTGCCGGTGTGCAACGATCATAATTTGCCTGAAGTGCGGATCATCATAGATTGGCTTAAGTTCCGAGTCTGTCTCTAACGCCACAGATTGTTGGGGCGTAAATCCGTGTTCTACGGCGCTCCGAAACAAATCGATTGCTTCGTCGCGCTGGCCGCGGTGAAGCGCGATGCATCCAAGACTATAGTGAATACTCGCAAGCTCGGGATGGTCGGGTCCAAACACCCTCAGCACCGTTGCAAGGTTGCCGCGAAGAATTTGTTCGGCCTCTTCGTCATGCCGCTCGTAGACAAGTGTTTCGGCAAGATTGTCCGACGCAACTACGGTTTTCAGGTTCTCCGGCCCCAGCAAGCGCCGTTCAAGCTCGGACGTCTCTCGCTGCAGTTTCTCGGCTTCCGCAAACTTGCCCTGATTGCCCAACATGGCGGCGAGATTGTCCATATTGGCGAGCGTCCCGGTGTCTTCAGGCCCTAGCACGCGCCGTTGTGCATCAAGAGTTTCGCGAGCCAGTTTTTCGGCTTCCTCGTGCCGGCCCTCCTGATCAAGAGTCACTGCCAGTCCCATTTTTGTTCCCAGTGTGGTCGGATCGTCCGCGCCTAATTTCTGTTGTTCGATTTGCAGCGCTTCTCGCTGTAATTTCTCTGCTTCTGGGATTCTGCCTTCTTGATTTAGGGTCCATGCCAGATCGGTCATCGCGGCAAGCGTCTCCGCATTGGTTGCTCCAAAACTTCGACGGTCCACTTGGACAGCCTGCTTGAGCAGCGATTCCGCTCGATCGTTCACTCCCATGTTTTTGTATGCGTTTCCCATCACGCGCATCAGTTGCCCTTGCATCTCTGGGTCGCCCGAAAGGCTCGTCTCGATATCCTTCGACGCTTGGTCCAGAACGTCTCGCGAGGAAACATTGCTCGCGTGCACTTCGGTTGGGTCCGAAAGCTTGAACATGTTGGTCATAAACGCCGAAATACGATTCGCGCGATCACGTTCCCGCGTGATGCGCCGCAATTGCATTGCTTGAACCACGCCAAACGACACTAGCAGTGCTCCAACGATGATCACAAAAGCCACCGCCACACGATGTCTCCGCACATATTTCTGAAGCCGGTAACCCGCGCTGGCGGGTCGCGCCACCACTGGTTCATTCTCCAGGTATCGCCGAAGATCAGCGGCCAGCTCGGTGGGAGTGCCGTAGCGGCGGTTTCGATCCTTCTCCACCGCTTTCATCGCGATCCAGTCGAGATCGCCTTGCAGCTGATTCGCGAGCTGCCGAGGTTCAGTGCCGCGCGCGTTTGCAGCAGGTCCGGACACCTCTTGCGTGGCACTTACTCTCGTGCTCGGTGTCGGCGCGTCTTCTTCACGCAGCCGTCGTAGCACTTCATGGAACGGGAGCTTCTTCCACGACGCCGTGTCAAACGGCTCGCAACCAGTGAGCAGAACGTAGAGCACCACGCCGAGCGAATAAACATCCGTTCGCGTGTCAATGTCCTGCACTCCGGGATCGGCCTGTTCAGGGCTCATGTAGCCCGGGGTCCCTAGAAAAGCGCCGGCTTGCGTGAAGAGAGTTTCTCCAGATACCTGCGAAGTGACGGCTTTGGCTAAGCCAAAGTCGATGATGCTGGGTCTCGGCTTGCCGTCTACTTCGACAACGAGAATGTTCGCGGGCTTGATATCGCGGTGAATGATCGCCTTCTGATGCGCGTGCTGCACTCCCTCGCACACCTGAATGAAGAGCTCGATGCGCTGCTGGATGCTCAATTTCTTGCTATCGCAATATTCCGTAATCGGAAGGCCCGGGACGTACTCCATCACGAAGTAAGGCTGGCCCGCTTCTGTCGTGCCGGCGTCAAACACTTTCGCAATCGCCGGGTGATCCATGATGGCCAGAGATTGCCGCTCGCCCTGAAAACGCTGCAGCAAAGCGTTGTCGTATATTCCGGTGCGAATTAATTTCAGCGCCACGCGGCGGCGCACTGGCGCGCTCTGCTCGGCAAGCCACACCTGACCCATCCCGCCTTCACCGAGTTTTTCGAGCAGATGATAGGTGCCAACGAACTGCGGTGCCGCCGCTTCGACGACGTCTACCGGCCACGGGGATTGCGAAAGTTCGGATGAGTTTTCGTAAGCAGAAAGAAGGGACTCGAGCTCGCAGCGCAGCTCTCTGTTGGAGCCGCAAGCTCGTTGCAAAAATTCGCCTCGCCGCTCCGGCTCGCATTCAAGAACCGCGCCAAACAGTTCCTTAAGCTTCTTCCACTCCTCGCGTTTTTCCCGATTCTCCACGGACGCCTTTCTGCATCTCTCGCGCCAGCCACGCCCTGGCCATGCTCCAGTCGCGTTTCACGGTTGCCGGAGAAATCTTCAGCACTTCTGCGGTTTCGTCGATCGTGAGTCCACCGAAGTACCGCATCTCAACGATTTGCGCTTGTTGCTCGTCTCGTTCCGAAAGATTCTTCAGCGCATCGTCGAGTGCGACGATGTCCGCTCCCTGCTTCGGCGACATCGCGGCGGGATCGCCGGCCAGTTCCACGTCCACGCGCAGACTTGCGCCGCGTTTCTGCGCACCGCGAGACCGTGCGTAGTCGATCAGAATCTGACGCATCAGCCGCGCCGCCACGGCGACAAAATGCGCGCGATTCTGCGTTTCGGGTGCGCCCTGATCCATCAGGCGCAGATACGCCTCGTGAACCAGCGCTGTGCTTTGTAGGGTGTGGCCTGAACGCTCTCGCCGAAGTTGGCGATGCGCGATGTCGCGAAGTTCCTTATAAACCAGCGGCAGGAGTGCCTGCAGCGCTGCTGGGTCTCCGCCTCTCCACTTGACCAGTAGCTCCGTCACCGGCTGTGATGGAAGTTGGACCACGCCCAGGGCCTCAACACCGATCTCAACACTAAACTCATCATCAAATATCGACACCAAATTTCCCAGCAGGATAAGCCGTTCGTCGATTTAGAGTCAATGTAACTATCAGATATTCACCGCTGCGATTTTCTTGAGCCGATTCGGCGGCAATTTCCGCATCTCCCGATAGAAGCAGTGTGCGGGCCAATTTCGAGTCAGGCCCGCATCGAATCTCGTCCCAAGGTGAACAAAACATGAACGCATTGAAGCTTTCCCGCATTTCGATCGTCATGTTCGGTCTCGGCCTCGCGTGCATCACGGCGCGACCATGCCGGGCCCAGGCGGAAATTAATCCTGACCACTACGACGAAGCTCCGTCCTCCTCCTCGATAATCCGTCCTGCAACAGTTGCCCAACCCGTCGCTGCCAACCGAAGCAAAGCCGCTGTAAGAGCGAGCACCTGCGTTCAGGCCCAGACGGCAGACACCAAGCGAGCCGGTTGCAACGCCGCCCAAGCTCACCAGGTTCACGCGTCCCGGGCAGTCGTTCCTGCGCGCGCCGTCACTTCGCCGGCACAAGAGAAGGACAAAACAATACAACTGGCATCCGCTCGCACTTCCGGATGACGGCATGCTCGCGCCAAATGCAGCAGACAGGCAGCGTGGTTCAGCCCCCCTAAAAATGCGTGAGCCACTCTGCCTGCGTTTTTCGCATTAACAGGTAAGCGGACACTCTCGGTGTGGATTTCCGGTCGGCTCTCGAAAATTCGCCGCAATAGAGATGCCGCGCAGTTTACGCGATGAGAGGTGCTTTCTTGACTCCCAGCCCCGTCTTGAAGTTTGCTGCAAAAATTGGCACGCGAAAGTGGATCGTCACTGCGGTGTTTCTCTCGCTCGCCGGCGCTCTGTCCGCGACGGTGATTCCGAATCTATTTCCGTTCTTCGATCCCACAGGCGTCGTTTCTACCTACAACACCAACGGCCCAATCCGCGAAGACGGCCCCTTCTTCCAAAGCCTCGGCACCAACGGCCGCTCCTGTGGCACCTGCCACCAGGCAAGCGACGCCATGGGCCTCGGCGTTCAAAACATTCGCACCCGCTTCGCCCTCACCCACGGCAAGGATCCGTTGTTCGCCGCCATCGACGGCGCGAACTGTCCCACCGGTTCGCCCAGCAATCCCGCCGACCACAGCTTGCTTCTGAAAAGCGGCGTGATCCGCATCTTCCTAGCCGTTCCGGCCAACGCGCAGTTCACCATCAAAGCCGTTCGCGACCCATACGACTGTGCCATCGTCACCGATCCCACCACGGGCCAGCAAACCGTTTCCATCTACCGCCGCCCGCTGCCCACCACCAACCTGCGCTTTCTGAGCACGATGATGTTCGACGGCCGCGAATCCATTACCCACCCGCTGAACAGCGAATCCACATTCACGGCCAACCTCACCGCCGATTTAATGCAGCAATCCATCGATGCCACCAACACTCACGCGCAAGCCGCCGAGCCGCCCACGCTCGCGCAGCAGCAGGAAATCGTGAATTTCGAACTCGGGCTCTTCAGCGCCCAGTTTGCCGATTTCCAAGCTGGCCTGCTCACCGCCGACGGCGCGCAAGGCGGAGCCTACAACCTTTCGCAGCAAGCCTACTATCCGGGGATCAACGATTCGCTCGGCAAAGATCCCGACGGTGGCGCGTTCAACCCCACCGCGCTCACCATGTTTCAGGCCTGGGCGAATCTGCAGCCGTCCTACAATCCCTTCGAGCGTTTTCGCATCGCAGCTCGCAAGAAAATCGCCGCAGGTGAAACGCTCTTCAACACTCGCGCGCTCACCATCTCCAACGTCCGCGGCCTCAACGACAATTCCGCGCTCGGCACCGTGCCCGTCGGCCCGTTCCAGGGCACCTGTACCACCTGTCATGACGCGCCCAATGTCGGCGATCATTCTCTCCCGCTGCCACTCGATATCGGCACAGGTCACGACGCCACCAACGAAACCGATCCGCTTATCGCCAACGCTCTCTCGCAGCTCGATTTCCCCGACGTTCCTGTCTACGAAATCAGCGGCTGCCCGAATCCATTCGCCACGTCGCCGTCATCGGCGCCGTACGTGTTCTACACCACCGATCCCGGCAAAGGCCTCGTCACCGGCCTCTGTAGCGACATGAACCGCGTCAAAGGCCCCATCCTGCGAGGCCTTGCCGCCCGCGCCCCCTATTTTCACAATGGCGCCGCGCAGAACCTCACCGAGCTGCTGAATTTTTACAACCAGCGTTTCCAGATGAACCTGACGCAAGAAGAAATGTCCGACCTGATCGCGTTTTTGAACTCGCTGTAGAAAGTCAGGTCGGCAGAGAAGTTCACCCCCGACGAAGTGTCGTGTGAGGGCGTCGCTCCTGCCAGAAGGGAGGCGCAGCGTCCTCACCCGGCACGCCAAGTCTTGCTCCCTTGTGGCGCCGGGCATCCTGCCGGCTTTTTTGAATTTTGGCTCCGCATCTTATGCCCCGTTTAACGCCGATTAGAAATTCGCAAATTGCTGTTTTCAAATGGCTTGCTTCGAGATTTAATCGCGGAACCGTGGATTAAACTACCGTGGATTAAAAGTGAGGTGATGACGAGGAAAGGTTTGTGCGGGGCGACCTGCGGCCCTCGGGGCTCCGGGCAGTGGAGCGAGGCTGAAAGAGTCGGAAGACCAGTTCGACGCAGCGAAGGCAAAACCCTCGAATATTTACTATTAGGAATTCTTAGAGGGCTGAGTTTTCTGTGAGTTAGTTGAGATTCTAATTCCAGATTTGCGATTAGGATTTTGGCGGCGTGCGATGCGACGGTGTGGAGTGGTTCTTCACACTCGGCGTAGCAATAGCGCACAGGCAGGAGTGCCTGGCCTGTGCCACTGAACCTGCATCGAGGCTTTTGCCAGGCGGGACGAATCCCGACCCTCTCAGGGCCGCCCTTCGTTCGGGGCGGGCCGGTGCGGCCACCGACAGTATCGTCTGCGTCATCATATAAAAACAGGTAACGGTAGCACGATTTAATGCGATTGAATATCAGTACAAATACGCAGGCCCATTTTCACACCTCTCAGGGAGGGTCGCGATCGGTTGCCGGAGCACCTCTGGCCGCAAGTTGAGGAGCAGCGGCCCCGCCGATCGCCCGTGTCCAACAGACTAGCCTGTGGTGAACGGTGAAACCCGTCTTGCTTGACATAGTGACATAATGATGTCATGATGTCGTGGATGAAAGAGACAATTTCAGAGCCGCTTTATGCTCGGGTCGAGGATGTTCTCACCTCGGACATCGCTAATGGCGCCCTTCTGCCAGGTGCACGGCTTCCTGCCGAACAGAGCTTGACTGAACGCTTCGCTGTGAGCCGGACGACGATCCGGCAGGCGATTCAGAATTTGATCAGGCGGGGATTGGTTGAGATTCGGCGCGGCAAGGGAACCTTTGTCACTCTGCCGAAAATCTCGCAAGAACTCACAGAACTGACCGGCTTTGTCGAGGACATGCAGGTGCTCGGTCGTCATGCTTCCGCGCGGCTGATCGATCAGCAAGTCGTCCCGGCTGATGAGAGCGTTGCGCGAGGGCTTGGGCTCGCGGTGGGCACGCTCGTAGTTCGGATTCAGCGTGTGCGTCTCGCCGACAAAATGCCTTTGTCCTTCGACGAAACGTATTTGCCGCGAGAAATCGGCGAGAAGATCGTGGAACACGATCTGGAAGCCGAACCCATCTTTTCTTTGCTCGAACAAAAATACAGCACGCCATTGACGGAAGCGGATTATCGGCTTGAAGCCGCATTGGCAAATACAGCCGTGGCGCGGGCACTCGAAGTGAGCGCGGGTAGCCCAATTTTCCTGATCGAACGGACATCCTACACGACAGGCCGACGGCCGATCGATCACGAAAAGCTCTACTACCGCGGGGATCAAATCCGGTTCGTCACCCGGCTGACTCGGCGAACGACTGCGGGATCGCGAACGGGAGACACGCAAGATGGATAGCGGATTCGCGATCTGGCTGTTTGCGGTATCGCTGGGTGCCAGCGCGCTGGGTGGAATGCTTGGCATGGCGGGCGGTATTTTTATTGTGCCCATCCTGGCGATTTTCGGCCACGTGGACATTCACGTCGCGATCGGCGCCAGCATCGTTTCAGTGATTGCGTGCTCGTGCGGCGGCGCCGCACCATTCCTTCGCGGTGGGCTGACAAATATTCGGCTCGCTATCACTCTGGAAACTGCTACGACGCTGGGAGCGCTCAGCGGGGTATTTTTATTCGGCATCATCCCCACTTCGTATTTGTTTTTTCTGTTCGCTGCGATCTTGTTGCTGTCGGCGCAGCAGATGATGGCCCGCCGCAGCGAACCGCTCGGCTCTCCCAGTGTCGTCGAGACCGAGCGATGGGCCGATGCGTTGCAGCTGGACTCGAGCTATCCAGAACGCGCTCTCGGCCGCGACGTCGCTTATCGCGTGCAACGCTTGCCGATGGGGATGACTTTGATGTTCGGCGCCGGTCTCATTTCGGCGCTATTGGGCATCGGCAGCGGCGTTCTAAAAATTCCAGCCATGGACGCTGCGCTCCGCCTGCCGATCAAGGTTTCGTCCGCGACGTCGAATTTCATGATTGGCGTAACCGCCGCAGCAAGTGCGGGCGCGTATTTCATGCGCGGAGACATTGTTACTTCGGTAGCTGCGCCTGTTGCGCTTGGTTCGGTGGTGGGTGCGGTGCTCGGCGCGCGGACGCTGATGCGCGCGTCCAACAGCAGTATTCGGCTGCTCTTCGTGGTGGTGCTCGCTCTACTTGCCGCACAGATGCTGCTGCAGGCTTTCGGTATCCACTTCTTGCGAGGCCCGCAATGAATCGCACCATCCAGAGAGTGGCGCCGCTGGAATGGCTGTTGGCACGCACGCTGTATTACGGGACCTTGATGGCATCTGCAGTCGTCTGTCTCGGATTGGGTCTGGCAATGATAGGGGCACGATTTGGCGCACCGAGACTCGCGATCTTGCGCGACATGCGCATCGCCACGATTGGCATCGCTCTGTTCATTCTGCTGCCTGTGGCTCGCGTGATCGTGATGTTCGTCGCATTTATTCGGCAGCGTGACTATCGCCTAAGCGCGATAGCGCTGCTGGTGCTTACGGTGATGTTCCTGGGATTCGCTGTGGGTTTGGCGGGCAGACGCGGCAAGGCGCCCGCCGCTTCGATGCAGGTGCGAGGAAAAGCTATTGAAACTGTTCCGCCGCAGGAGATGCGCACTATTTCGCGGATGCAAAATTCCTTACCAGTGGCCGTAGCCTGCACGTTCACGCCAAGTTTGTTTCAAACCCCGATTAGAGTTGAGGAGAATCAAGTATGAACACGATTTCGACTGCCGCAAGCGAACCCAAATCATTTCTGCGGAACATTGTTTTTGACCTGCCGGGAAGTTTCCCAATTGCGCGCTGGGCTCCGATTCCACTGCGCCTGATTGTTGGTTTTGGGTTTATGGAGCACGGCTTCGCCAAGCTCTCCAAGGGCCCTGAGACATTCGCCGGTATTCTCCAGGCGCTGGCTGTGCCTGCGCCCCACTTCATGGCATGGGCTACGATCGTCACTGAGTTGCTCGGCGGGTTGGCAATACTTCTGGGTGCGTTTGTCTCGATCATCAGTTTGCCGCTAGCCATGCTTCTGTTGGTGGCGATTGTTACTGTCCATCTACCCTACGGGTTCTCCTCGATCAAGCTGATGAATGTGATCGCCGGGCGGCCACAGTTCGGGCCCCCGGGCTACGAGTGCGACCTGTTGTATTATGCGTGTCTTGCCGCGCTCGTGTTGGGTGGTTCCGGCCCGATGGCGATCGACGACTACGTGAAGAAGAAAAGATAGGTTCCGATTAATCGTCAAAATCGAATCGCATTCCGGCGTAGAATCGCGCGGACCTCAAGAGGAGGTGGCTGCAGGGAGACCGACGCGCTTCAGCAAATCCTGGAAACGGGGCTCGTTGCGCAAATCGTCCATGGTTGGATCTATGTGCAGATAGATGAGCCAGTGCGAATGGTCTTCGTAGGATTTCTCGAGGTAATCGAGGGCGCGGTCGTTTTCTCCAAGGCCGATGTGGATACCGGCGAAGAAGTGGGGCGCGACGTATTTGCATTTGGCGAGGCTGGTGAGATCGTCGAGGATTTGCAGCGCTTCTTTCTTCCTTCCCGCTTTGCCGTAGGAATGCGCGAGGGCTGCTCGCATCAGCGGGCTGCCGCCTGAGAGGCGCACTCCCTTTTCGCCTTCGGTGATGGCCGTCGCGTTGCGGCCCATGGTTCGGTGGACAAGACCGAGAATCCAGTAGGTGACGGGGTAATTGGGATCGAGGTCGACGGTTTGCAGCAGTTGCGCGAGGGCTTCGTCGTAACGCCGGGCGGTGTAGTGGGCCCAGCCGATGGCGACGTTGATGATAAGAGACAGCGGATCGAGCGTCTGACTGTTTTTCATCTGGGCGATGGCTTCTGCGTGGCGGCCCATGGTCATTGCGTATTCGGCGTGCCAGTGATTGGCGGTGGGATAGGTGGGATTGAGTTCGAGGCTGCGCTTGAATTCTTTCTCAGCTTCTGGCCACTGCCAGTCATAAAGCCAGAGCACTGCTGCGAGCGGCGTGTGAGCTTCACCGAGATCGGGATCGAATTGGAGGGCCGTCAACGCGGCGGCTTTGGCTTTGGGGAAAGCGTCCTTGGGAGGGAGGTAGCTATTCCAACCGAGGAGCACGTAGGAATCGGCGACGCCTGCATGGGCCAGTGCGTAGGCTGGATCCTTCTCGATGGCCTGCTGAAAATATTCGATCGCTTTGTAAAAACCTTCTTCGGTCCAGCGGTTCCAGTGATGGCGGCCTTTTAGATAGATGCGGTAGGCTTCGGGATCTTCGGTGTGGTGTCTGGTGAGCTTTTTTTTCTGCGCGTGGGTCAGCTGCAGCTTCAACTTTTCCGATATCTCGTTGGAAATATCGTCCTGGATTGCGAAGATGTCGCCCGACTTGCGATCGTATTGCGCGCCCCACAATCGAGAGCCAGTAGCCACGTCAACTAACTCGGCGCCGATACGCAACGAACCGCCGCTCTGCATCACGCGTCCGGTGAGTACGGCGCGTACATTCAGATCGCGACCGGCGGCTTGCGGATCAATCGCGCGACCCTTGAAGCGAAATACTGTGCTTTGGGCCATCACTCGCAATTTTGGCACCGTCGCAAGGATGTTGATAAGGCTCGCGGTGATACCGTCGCTGAGGTATTCGTGGTCGGGGTCGCGGCTCGCGTTGTCGAAGGGCAAGACTGCGAGCGAGTCGATGGTTTTTGACACACGGCGGGCCCGGAGTGCCCGTGTGTCGTCTGTCGATGAGCGCGAGATGTGCTCGCTGGTGGAAGACAGTGGGCCGCCGGTTGATGCAGCGGCTGATTGTGAGATTTCGCTTGCGGCTCGGCTGCCCGAATCCAAATCACGTTTCAAGTGCAGCAGGTCAGCACACAGGTCGGACACGCGCTGGTAACGCTGGTCTCTATCCTTGTGCAGCGCCTTGTCGATGATTTCTTCGAGTCTGGGGGGAATCGCGGGATTGATACTTCGCACCAGAACCGGAGGGCGCGTGAGAACTGCTTCGATAATCATGCCGCCTGTGCCCCCGCCGAATGCTTGACGCCCCGTTGCCATTTCGTAAAGCACGAGACCGAGCGAGAAGATGTCCGTGCGCGAGTCGAGGCCGTCTCCTCGGACCTGCTCCGGCGACATGTAGGAAGGAGTGCCGCTAATAATTCCAACGATGGAATTGGAATCTGATTGGTCGGCTTCGGAATCTGCGCCGGTAGTGATTCCCTTAGGAACAAGTTTTGCGAGGCCAAAGTCGAGGACCTTCGCTCGTCCGCGCTTGGTGACAAAAATATTAGCGGGCTTGATGTCGCGGTGAATGATTCCTTCTGCGTGCGCCGCCTCGAGAGCATCCGCTATTTCGATACCCAGTTCGAGCAGTTCGTCGAGCGGAAGCGGTTTTCCGTGGATGTGAGCGCGTAGCGTTTCGCCGTCGATGAATTCCATGGCGATGAATGCGTGGCCATCTTGCTCGCCGACGTCGTAGATCGTGCATATGCCGGGGTGGTTTAGAGCGGATGCGGCGCGCGCTTCGCGACGGAAGCGGTCGAGAGCCTGAGGTGATTGTGCCAGTTTGTCCGGGAGGAATTTCAGCGCTACCGCGCGTTCAAGGCGATTATCCTGCGCCTTGAACACGACGCCCATGCCGCCTGCGCCGAGTTGCTCGACGATGCGGTAGTGCGAAATCGTTTGACCAATCATTGTCTGGAAACCGTTTTGTCTGACCGATCATGGGCAGGCAAGGTTTCTGGCGAGCCGAAAATTTTAAGCTACAACGTTGGATCGTCGGGGCCGGCTTCGGCGAACGATCTCTTTCTTTCCGTTTTTGGTGGTTTGGGCGACGCGATCAGGCTGAGAACGCTCGAGCCTTCTCCGAATGTATCCGCAGCCGCGAGAGGTTCCTGTTCCAGCGTAATGTTCTTATTGCACTGGGTGCAAACCAGGGCTGCGTAAGTGCCGCCATCCGCCTGCCTGAACATATTGCAGCGCATGGCGCGGCCGCAACATACGGGAACCCAGATCGTGGAAGCTTTGTCGGCAGCCATTAGCGCCTCGCGGGGTGCGAATGCGGGGGATTATACACTGGAATGTGGCGGCGCCAGAGCAGAAGGCGACACTTGTAATGGGCTGTAGCTTGCGTAGCCCGTTGGGGCAGAGCATTAGCAAGCGAATAGGTGTGCGCCTGTTCACGAGCACGGCTTCGGTGATGAACAGTCAGCGCAGCGGCGTTTCTGCTGGTGCTGCTGCTGGTGGCGACGGCGAGTGGATGGAGCGATAGTGAGCGAGGAATAGCAGGAGTGCCAGCAGGGCGAGCGAAATGAGAGCTGGCTTGCGGCCGGAGGCTAGTCGCGGATGCGACGTTGGAACACGCGAGATGCTGGCCGAAGGATCTGGAGGAACCGTCATCGCCAACTATAACTTGCGCAGTGCAGGCGGCAGAGCACCGGCGAGCGAATAGGCGCCCGCGCCTGTTATGAGCAAGGCTGTGGCGACGAGAAGTTGGGTGAGGGCGTATTCGATGCCGCCGGCGCTGATGTTGAAGCCGTGCTGTAGATGGACGAGAAAGATTGCGCCGAGCATTACGATGATGACGCAGGCGGCGCCGACGCGAATCAGGATGCCTGTGAGAATGGCGATGCCGCCCGCGACTTGGGCGAGTCCGACCAGGTAGCCGACGATATCGGGTGCGTGCATGTAGGCAGCGAAGCCGTGGGGGCCGGGGCCGCCGAATGCGCCAAAGAGGATGGCGCAGCCGTGATAAAGGAAAGCGAGGGCGCTGGCGATGCGGATGAGGAGCAGGGCGAGGTTCATTTGGGCGGCGGTTGGAGTGGTGGATGGGGCGAGTTCGGGCATGGTGTTGGTCTCCTAGGGATTGGTGTAGCAGAGTTGGGGCGTGGCGCCAAATGATTTTGTGATCGCGCGAGAGCGGCACGACCCAAAGACGTTCGTCGAGAGCTAAGTGAGAGCGAGATTGGGCTCGGCGTTTAGTGTGGCGTCGGCGAAGTCGGCGTTGAGATAACGGGGGTGGGCGGCGGCGGCGATCATGGCGGCGTTGTCGGTGGAGAGGGCGCGGCTGGGGAAATAGACATGGATGCCGCGGCGGCCAGCCTCGGATTCGAAGGTGGTGCGGAGTTCGCGATTGGCGGCGACGCCGCCGGAGACGAGGACGGTGCGCGCGTTATGCTGTTCGGCGGCGGCTAGCGTGCGCGTGGTGAGATCGTCGACGACGGCGCGTTGGAAGCTGGCGATGAGATCGAGCGTCGCGGGTGAGGAAAGCTGGCGGAGGGTATCGGCGGTGCGTTCGCCGCGGGAGAGGGCTTGCTGGCGGGCGTCAATTTCGGGCTGTAACTCGGGATGGCGGCGGAGATGGTAGAGCATGGCCGTCTTGATTCCACTGAAGCTGAAATCATGGGGATTGCTTTTCATTTTTGGTTCGCCGAAGCGGACAGCTTTCGGATCGCCGTGCGCGGCGAGTTGATCGAGGATGGGTCCGCCGGGATAACCCAGCGCGAGCATGCGGGCGACCTTGTCATAGGCCTCTCCCGCGGCGTCGTCGCGAGTGCCGCCGATGCGGGCGTAGGAAAATTTGGCGCGGCCCGCTTCGCCATTCGATGAGGTGGACGTGACGTGGTAGAGAACTGTGTGGCCGCCGGAGACGATGAGGCAGACGGCAGGCATCTGGGGATGGCGCGAGGCGAGGTGCGCTTCGAGGATTACGGCATGAACGTGGCCTTCGAGGTGATTTACTGCGATGAGCGGCTTGTTGAGCGCAAGGGCGAGAACTTTGCCGTAGGTCATGCCGACGAGCAGCGCGCCGGTGAGGCCGGGGCCCTGGGTGACGGCGACGGCGTCGAGGTCGGTGAGAGCGATTTTTGCCTGGTCGAGCGCTTCGCGAACGACGGGCACGATTTTGCGAAGATGTTCACGCGAGGCTAGTTCGGGAACTACGCCGCCGTATTTGCGGTGAATGTCGATCTGCGAGGAGACGATGCTCGAGAGGATGCGGTGGCCGTCGGCGACGACAGCGGCGGCGGTTTCGTCGCAGGATGATTCGATGCCGAGGATCAGTTTTTCGGGCGCGGCCATTGTGCTTCTTTCCCCAGAAGCGGTCGATTGATTATCCTAACATACAGGGTTCCACGGCTTTCGCGAGTGCGCGAGCTTCGGTAAGATGGAACGTCGAAACTGAAACGCGCATCCCTATTTCGCAGCCATCGGCGCGTTGGATTCTTCCCAAGCCAATCAAAAAGGAACCGAACGATGACGGGAAAGCCGAAGCGGGTACGCAAGGCGGTGCTGCCAGTGGCGGGGCTGGGTACGCGATTTCTGCCCGCGACGAAGGCGATGCCGAAAGAGATGCTGCCAGTGGTGGACAAGCCGCTGATTCAGTACGCGGTGGAGGAATGCATCGATTCGGGAATTGAAAACATTATTTTCGTTACGGGGCGGCGTAAGTACGCGATTGAAGATCATTTTGATTCGGTGCCGGAGCTGGAGCAGTTTTTGGAGGAGCGCGGGAAGTCAAAGCAGGCGAAGATGGTGCGCGAGATCAGCGGCGGCCTGCATTTTAGTTACACGCGGCAGAGCGAGGCATTGGGGTTGGGGCACGCGGTGCTGACGGCGCGCGAGCTAGTGGGCGATGAGCCGTTTGCGGTGCTACTTGGCGACGTGATCATGGACGGCAA
>Ga0307475_10000634_pt1 | contig 21113 bp, 22 predicted proteins | sample atmos_gasesECM1C_FD_203317 | JGI IMG/M metagenome (GOLD analysis project Ga0307475, IMG submission 203317) | Hardwood forest soil microbial communities from Morgan-Monroe State Forest, Indiana, United States - atmos_gasesECM1C_515 | ecosystem: Environmental > Terrestrial > Soil > Temperate... | reverse complement strand
TCGCCGCTGTTCCAATACCGAGCCACCGGCACGGAGATGGTCAACATTATCCCGACGGGGTCGGCGCTCGCGGACGCCTGGGAGGATGATTGAGCTGAGCACCTGTTCGACGAGTTCCGAAGTGACGTGCGGGGCGGAAATCTGCCGCAGGTTCCCTGGATCGTGGCGCCAGCCGGCTATACCAAACACTCGGATTGGCCAATCAACTACGGCGCCTGGTACATTGACCAAATCCTCGGCATCCTCGTGCCCAACCCCGAGGTGTTCAGCAAGACCGTGCTCATCCTCAACTGCGACGAGGCTGCCTCTTGTCAACTTTATTCTTCGCTGGGGGAATTTGTACAAGGCGGCGTCGCAAGAACTTCAGTCCCTACCTGGCCTTGCAGGCATGGGCCGGAACGCCTGGCCGCGGGGTCGTGGTGCGGTTTGAATCCTCTCACCCTGCTATCGCAACTGAGTCAATAGAAACCTGCTTCGCTGAAAGCCATGCCGCCGCAGTCAAACACAGTGTAATCACGATTGAAAAAACGATAGGGAGGATAAAGAGGTATCGCCAGCTCACAACCGTGATGGCGGCAAAGCAAAGGGCGAACGCCCACGCAGTCCCGCGCATAAGCGCCAAAGTCGCTGCTGGAAGGCCACCTAGCTGCCATGCCAATATCGCCGCGAATAGATAAAACACGCCGACAGAGAATCCGGCCGCCACAAAGAGGTCCCAATACGTGCGGTTGAACCCCTGCACGTCAAAGTGAATTGACCGCATTGAGCCAAGAAGGGCATCAACTCCCCATTTGGGATCAGACTGGCGAAAGCCGAGTGTATGTCCTGCCGCGAAGAGCAGCAGAAGAACAGCAGCGATTCGATAAAACATAGATGCTTTCATTCTTGCCTCCAGAGATCACGGCAGCGGGCACCAGTATCCTGCCGCGTAGGTTCAAACTGTACCACTACCAAAATTTTGCGTGGGCGTCCCTGGGGAGCGCCGGGGAACAAAGTACTATTGACAGTGTTGGTCGCTACATATAGGATTCCTGCATATGATCGGCGCAGGCACAAAGCGGGGAACAGCGGAGTTGGCGATTCTCAGCGTGCTGGAGAGCGGCTCCTTGCACGGCTACGAAATCGCACACAGGATCGAGCGGCAGACTCGCGGCAAGCTGCGCTTTACCTTGGCGTCGCTCTATCCGCTTCTCTACCGCATGGAGAACAAGGGGTTGGTGCGTGGTGCGTGGGAAGTCAGCGGAAATGGCCGGCGGCGGCGGTGTTACCGGCTGACCGCAGCGGGGAAAAAGAAGCTGTTGCCGCTGCGGCAAGAGTGGTCCGAGCTTTTCCGTGCGCTGCGGCAGCTTGCGAAGGTGGCCGATGCCTGATTGGGAGAAGCTAGTTCGAGAACAGCTCGCGGGTTTGGACCTAGGGTATCAGGAAGAAAACGAGATCATCGCTGAAATTGTGGGTCACCTGGAGGAAGCATTTGAGTCATTTTGCCGGGAAGGAATATCCGAGCAGGACGCTACTCGCCGCGCGCTAGCACAAGTGGCTGATTGGAACGACCTTAGACGCAAAATTTATTTAGTGCGTAACAGGGAGGACAACATGGAACCCCGCGTAACGCGATTCTGGCTTCCGGGTTTACTCGGCTTCGCGCTTGCGATGATTTTGGACGTTGCGTCGCATAGGTTTCTTTCCCATCCCCTCGTCTTGAGTTTGGATCGCGGCACTCCAATTCTTCGGTTTCATATCTCTTGGATTCTTGCGCTGCCTTTGGTCGGAGCAATCGCAGCTTATTTGTCGAGGCGCGCGGGAGGTACTCTGCGCACGTCGCTTTTGTCGAGCATTTTCCCTGTCCTGCCAATCGCGGCGGTGTTCCTGGTTGCTATTCCGACAGGGCTGATTGTCGGCCACCCCATTGCTTACGGAATTGTGGCCGAAAAGATTCTCTATATGGCTTTGGGATGGGTTTTGGCGCCCGGCGCGGCGCTCCTGACAGGCGGTTTGTTCGTGCAACGATTTTTATCGGGTGGGTCACGTTCGGGCCACGGCGTGAACGCCGGCGTCGCTTAAGCCAGTTCCTCTGCCACAAAGGATCGCTTTCTCCACCAGCGGTAGAAGGGGAGGCCGGCGAGGATTAGTAGCAGGCCGATGGAGCAGCGGACTGGGCGGTCGATCCAGATGTTTACGGTGAGGGCGAGCGCGCCGGCTACGAAAAGTCCCGGCACCCACGGGTAGCCCCAGCAGCGGTATGGGCGCGCGAGGTTCGGCTCGGTGCGGCGCATGCGAAAGAGCGCGACTACGGCGAGTCCGTAGAAGATCCAGCCGGCGAAGATGAAGAGATTTGTTAGCTCCTCGAATGTTCCGGTGAGGGCCATCAGACTGGCCAGCACGCCCTGGAAAAGCAGGGCGCGTCCGGGGGTGCGGAATTTCGGATGGATGCCGTCGGCAATTTTGAAGAAGATGCCGTCGCGTGCCATGGCGTAGGGCACGCGAGCGCCGCTGAGGACGGAAGAATTCATGGAGCCAATGGCGGAGATGACCATGGCCAGGGTGATCCAGGTTGCCGCGCCGCGTCCGGCGACGTGCGCGACTACATCGGATGCGATGTGTTGCGATGACGCGACGACATCGAATGGCAGCACTTTGAGGCAGGCAGCGCTGAACAGTAGATAAATGATGGCCACGAGGGAGACGCCGCCAACCAGCGCGCGCGGGAAATTGCGCTGAGGATCCTGCACTTCCGAGCCGACCAAGTTTAAATCTTCCCAACCATCGTACGCCCACAACGCGGCGGCCAGCGCGGCAAGAAACGCACCAAACACGCTGGCATCGAGCGCGGACGGCCAGATTGGGTCTGGTGCGTGGGGCGAAGAAGATGGCGCAAAAAAAGCGACGCCAATCACAATGACCACGGAAATGATTTTGATCGCGGTGAGGAAGACCTGGACCGCGCCGCCGAGGCGTACGCCGAGATAGTTGACGCCGGTCATGATGGCAAGCCAAAGCACCGCCAGGGGTTGCGCCCAGGTAAAAGCGAAATCGTACGGCTTCAACCAACCTGTGAGTCCCGGGATCGCGATGTGCAATGTGAAAATTGGAGTGGCCACCGCGGGCAAAAGAAATCCGAGGAAGCGCACCAATCCTGCGGCTATGGAAGAGGCCGAGGAGGGCCGCCCCACGATGGAGTGCATCCAGCCAAAAAGAAATCCCCACACCGGGCCGAAGCCACGGCGGAGGTAGGCATACTCGCCGCCGGCTTCGGGAATCATCGCACCCAGCTCCGCGTAGGCGAGCGCGCCGAAGAGCGAAAGAATCGCACCGACGATCCAGGCGGCGAAAACTACCGAGACGAAGCGGCCCTCGCGCGCCATCTCGGATGGTTTGAGAAAAATACCGGTGCCGATCATGGTGCCTACGACGATTGCGCCGGAGGCCCAGGCGCCGAGGCCGCGGACAAGCTCGAGGCGTTTCTCCGTCGGGGTATCTGTGGGTGCTTCCGTGGTTGCCACGATTTTCCTTCTTTGCGCCGAGCTGTCCTGTGAGCTACTGGGGCGATACTTCCGTCTGCTTCTTAATGCGGCTAATCATAGACCCAATGGCGAACGTGATGCTCGCGCCGATCATCACGTACCACGTAAACGCCACAGTGGTAAAACGAGAGACGCAAAGAATTCCGGCTAGCCCGGCGAACATGCCGATGAGCGCGCCGCGGGCGTTCGCGCCGCGATCGAGCGTGCCCAAAAGAAACAGCCCCAGCAAACTGCCGAAAGGGAGGGACGCGATCGTCAGACCCGCTTCCAGCAGCGGCCCCCATTTCTTCAAACCGAAAGCCATCAATACGAGGCCCCATGCCAGGGTCATGCGGCGTGAGAGTTTCAAGAAACTTGCGGAGTCGGCTGACTTTCCGCGCAGGCGCGAAAAATCGAGAACGCTCGATGCAGCAAGCGAATTCAGCGAACCGCTGGCGTTGGACATTGCCACGGCAATGATGGAAGCCAGAAGCAAGCCTGCCAGCCCAGGTGGCATCTCGCGCACGAGGAACAGCGGGAGGATGCGATCGGCGCGCTCACCTGGCGCGAGCAAAGGTGCGTGCTGGGCAAATACGAAAAGCAGGACGCCGATTAACAGAAACACGGTGAACTGGATCAGGACGATGACGCCACTGGTCAGAAGCGCGCGCCGACTGTCACGTTCGCTGCGGGCGGCGAGCAGGCGCTGCACAATGGTTTGATCGGTTCCGTGGCTGGCCATGGTCAGGAAAGCGCCGCCGATCAAGCCGGACCAAAACGTGTACTTGGTGGACCAACTGAACGAGAAATCGAGAACTTGCAGCTTGTGTCCGGCGGCGGCAGCTACTTGCGTGACTTCGCTCCATCCGCCTGGAATCTTGTGCAGAAGGACAAACAACGTCACGGCGCTGCCGGTCAGGTAGAGCAGCAGTTGCGCTACGTCGGTCCAGATGACCGCTTTCATCCCGCCTTCCAGCGTGTAGAGGATGGTTAAGGCAATGACCAGCACCACGGCAAACTTTTCCGAGGTGCCCAGCACGACGCTGATCACCAGCGCAATGGCTGAAACGCGCACGCCTTCGGCGAGCGCGCGGGTAATCAGAAAAGTGCTGGCGGCTACGGCGCGCATTTTTTCGCCGAAGCGTTTTTCGATGAGCGCATAGGCGGTGAAGAATTCTCCACGAAAGTAGCCTGGCAGAAGGAGGAGCACGATGAGCACGCGTCCAAGCAAATACCCGAACACTAGCTGGAGAAAGGTCAAATTGCCCGCGTAGGAAATGGCGGGCGTTCCGATGATGGTGAGCGTCGAGGTTTCCGTTGCAACGATCGAAAACGCCAGCGCCCACCATGGCGCGGTGCGTCCACCGAGAAAATAATCGCGAGCGTCCTGCTGCTTACGGCGGAAATGCATGCCGAGAGCCGTAACCGCCAGCAGGTACGAGAGCACGATGACTAGATCGATCGGATGGATGCGCATACTTTGTTTTTGTGGATGCCGCGCAAAGGCGACCCGACACTAGCATAGGCGCTCTTGCGGGTGCACTAAGCCAATTGGGCCGCGCAAGTCGCCTGCACTAGCGCGTGGTTTAGCTTCGCCACAATCGCGTGAATCGTGAAGCGATTCTGAGCTCGCAAATCGCTTATCCTTTTCACATGCGTTACATTCTGGGATTCGACGGTGGCGGGACGAAGACGGAGTGCGTGCTGATGAACTCGGCCGACCAGGTCCTGGCGCGAACGTATGCGGGGGCGTCGAACCCCTCGCGCATCGGAGTAGAAAGTGCTGCGCTCGCGGTCGAGCAGAGCGCGAGACTGGCGCTGCGAGATGCAGGGCTCGAGCGCAGCGTGATTTCGGCGGTTGGCGCGGGCCTGGCTGGCACAGCAAGGCCGGACATGAAGGAGCGGATGCGCGGCGCGCTGCAAAAATGCTTTCCGAGCGCGGTGGTAACCATCCTGACCGACCTGGAAGCGGCACTGGCGGCTGCGGGTGAAGGGCCTGCGATCGTCCTCGTAGTGGGAACAGGGTCGGCGGCCTTCGGACGCGATGCGGAGGGCGAAATTGCGCGCGCCGGAGGCTACGGCCCATCCTCGAGCGATCATGGCAGCGCGTACGACATCGGCAAGCGCGCTATTGCCGCCGCGATTCGAGAACGCAGGGGCGGATCGGATTCGGATCTGGGTAGGCAGATTCTGGCGCTGCTTTGTTGCACGGAATGGCCCGTGGTGCAGCATCGCGCACAAACCATGCCTGACGAGATTTTTCCGCCCATCTTTCCGGTCGTTGCCGCAGCAGCGGACTCCGGCGATGCCACGGCGCAACGAATTCTTGTTAACGCCGCAGAGGAAGTGTCTTTGCTGGTCGCCGATGTTGCTGACCGCTTGCATCTCTGCGAAAAGGAGTTTTTGCTAGCCAAGATCGGCGGCACCATCGGCCGCTCGCGGTTTTTCGATGCGCAAATCGACGCGGCGTTGAAGCAAGTGGCGCCCAGCGCGAAAATCGGCAAGTTGCGGATTTCTCCCGCGGAGGCCGCGGCTTTGGCTGCGAAGGAATCGAATGCCGGCTGAAGAACCCAATCGCGAGCGCGCTCGCACGGCGGCCGGAGAAGAGCTTGCCTTGTTGCTGCACCATCATTCGCCGGACGTACTCCTGGCGTTGCTCGACAATCCCGCGCTCGATGAGACGCAGCTCTGTTTGCTGCTGGATCGTAAGGATCTTCCCAAGGAAATTTTGGAGGAAGTCGCTCGCCGCAGACCCCTGCTGAAGAATTACCGCGTGAGGCGCGCGCTGGCGTTTCACCCGCGCACACCTCGTCTTGCGAGCCTGCGGCTGATCCGGGAACTGTACCTGATGGACCTGGTGCAGCTCACACTTCTGCCTGGCATTTCCGTGGAGCTCAAGCGCAATGCGGAAGAGCAGCTCGTTGCGCGGCTGCCACAATTGCCGCTCGGGCAAAAAATCACGCTGGCGCGCCGGGGAACGGGCCGCGTGGCCGGTGCGCTCCTTGCGGAAGGCCACGCACAGGTGCTCTCCGTCGTTCTTGATAATGGGAGTCTTACCGAGGCGCAGGTTTTGAAGGCGCTCTCACGCGAGCGGTTGCCAGTCGGAGTCGTAAAGGCCATCGCGCAGCACCGCAAATGGTCACACACCTACAACGTGCGACTGGCTCTCGTGCGCCATCCGAATTCGACGCTCTCGACGATTCTCGCGTATCTGCCTGAGCTCACCGTTTCCGATTTGCGGGAACTGGCTTCTCCCGGCATCGTCTCCGAAAATCTGCGCAAATATCTGCTGGCGGAAATCCAGCAAAGAATCCGCAGGGGTGAAAAATCGGCGAAAATCGCAGATAGCACCAGCGAGCCGGGCGCGTCCAACACAGATTGAGTCCGTGTCGGCTCGTCAGACTAACGACACAGTCGTGCAATAGGTGCGCCGCAGGAATATTGGCAGGGTTACGAGACCACAACAACCTGCGTCGGAATGGATGCGCACGAGAACGGAACGGCGGTATTCTTGGCTCACGGAAGCGGCGTGAACGCCCCGGCGCCGCCGCTTGGGATCCATGGCAGGGGGTAGTTCAGGTCCATGACCACTGGGGAGCATCCATCGCGGCGCCTCGAACGTCGCTGGGCGCCGCGTTATTCCTTTCGCGCCGAGCTCGAGATTGAATGGGGCTCCGCAGTGCTGCGCGGGAAAACCCGCGATATCAGCTCCAACGGCATGTTCATTGAATCCAGCGACACGCTCTGGGTCGGGGCGGGCTTCACCGCGCGCCTGACACTTGACCGGCCCGTGCAAATGGATTGTTCGGTGAAGCGCGTCGAACCCGGCCAAGGGATGGCTGTCAGTGTCAGCGTGTCCGGAGAGCCGCATCAGCAGCGTTATCAGGATCTAATCGCCTCGCTCACTCGCCCGCAGGCTTAATCGCGTCCGCAGGCGTGCACCTCGTTCTATACTAAACGGGATGCCGTTGCTGGGGTTGTCCAGGGGAGCTGACCGCCGTTCGGTCATCCACCGCGGTTGATCATGACGCGATGCCTTGATTGCGGCTCGGAGCGTACCACCGACCAATGCCCTTCGTGCGGCCTGACCACCGCCGCAGCCGAACTGACATTTCGCCGCCGGCTCATGCGGCAGACCGGAATTTTCCTGCTCGGTTCGCTGGCCTTTCCGTACATCAGCCAGATTTATCCTCCGCTGGACCTTGACTGGATCCTGGTGTTCTTCGGCCTGATTTTCTTCGGCGCGCTCACGCTGGCCGTCGTTTTGGAGCGGCGCGCGCGCAATCATCAGGAAATCGAGCTGATGAAGCGCATCTACAACGGATTCATTCCGCTGCCGTGGATTTTGGCGGCGACACTGTTCATTAACGGGCGGCTCGATGCGCAGAAAAACGTCGTCTACTATCCAACTGCGGTCGTGGGCCGATTCAACATGAAAGGGATTGTGAAGGGAAGCCGGCGATTGGTGGTGCGTTCCTGGCGCGAAGGGGAGCGCGTCGAGCGCCTCGCGGTGGATATGGATGATTACGATCGGTTTCACGAAGGCGACGCAATTGTTGTCGGGGTCGAGCCGGGCGCGCTGGGGATTCCGTGGTACTACGGCGTGTACCGCCGCTGAGGCGGGTTTAGGAATTGCATCAATACGCAGGCTTGCGGTTGGGCAGCATCGGCAGTTGGATGTCGAGGAAACTGCCGTTCTTCCCGAACCGGAAACGCACGCGTTCCACGGGGCCTACGTCGCGTACTTTCCACTCGGACGTTTCGATGGGTTGATCGGGAACATCGGAAGGCGACCACTCGACGTTCTCACCGTGGGGCTTCACTTTTTCGGGGTCAACCTCGTAGACCTCTTGTTCCTTCACATCCACTAGCATGTAGCGCTTCCACAAGCGGACCAGCAGCACGCCGCGTTTTTCCCCGTGATAGATATTCCAGGATGCAGGGGCGTCGTCGTTGAAGCGCACAATCGCGAACTGCACCGGCTTCCAGACGGTCTTTTCGCCGCCGTAGAGCGATGCCGCCGCAAGTGCGGAAATCAGGACAGCCAAAATGCAGGAGTTGGCAAGGCGCATGTGGCTCTTTAGCGTAAGTTCCTGGTCTTTCGCGGCGTGAACTTCCCGGTCGCTAATTCTTCACTTCGCGGAAGGCTTTATCGAGCAGGTGAACGCCCTCATCGACGTCGGCTTTGGAAATATTGAGCATCGGCGAGAGGCGAAGAACGTTGCCGAACAGTCCGCCTTTGCCAATCAGCAGACCGTTGTCTCTCGCGCGTTCCATCACTTGTGCGGTGGCTTCCGGTGCCGGCTCCTTCGTCTTACGATCTTTGACCAACTCCAGAGCTTGCATCAGGCCCATGCCGCGGACCTCGCCGATGAGCGCGTGCTTTGCCTGCAACTCTTCGAGCTTGCCTCTAAAATACGAACCGACAGTGTGCGCGTTTTCGAGCAGATTCTCTTCTTCGATAAAATCGATTGTTGCTTTCGCAGCGACGCTCGTAACCGGATTGCCTCCAAATGTTGAAATATTCAATCCTTGAAAGCTCGAGGCAATTTCGGGAGTCGTGACGGTCAAGCCGATCGGCACGCCGTTGCCCAAGCCCTTCGCGCTGGTCAGAATGTCCGGCGTCACTTCCCATTGCTCGATGCCGAACCACTTCTTGCCAGTGCGGCCCCAGCCGGTTTGCACTTCGTCGGAGATGAAAAGGCCGCCATATTTCTTCACAATCTTGAAAACGATCTTGAAATATTCCTTGGGAGGTGTAATGAAGCCGCCCACGCCCTGGATCGGTTCCGCGATAAAAGCCGCGATGCTCCCGCTGGTTCCGGTCTGAATCAGATTCTCCACGTCGTTGGCGCAAGCCACTTCGCAGGAGGGATAGGTCAGATGCAGCGGGCAGCGGTAACAATACGCATTCACCGCATGGGAAATGCCGACGCTAATTACGCCGCTCTTGCGATACGGCGCGTGCGCGGTCACTGCTTTGGCGATCGCGGAGCTGCCAGCATACGCATGGCGCAGTGCCACCACGTCGTAGCTTCCGGTGGCCATCCGCGCAATCAAGATCGCTGCCTCATCCGCCTCCGTTCCGGAGCTGGTGAAGAAGCTCTGCTGCAAATTTCCCGGCGTGATCTGCGAGATTTTTTCGGCCAGCGCCACGATGTGTTCGTTGGGATACAGCGTGGAGGTGTGCTGCAAGCGGTTTACCTGCGCATTGATCTTGCTGGTCACCTTGGGATTGCAGTGGCCGACGGAAACGGTCAGGATGCCACCGAAGAAATCCAGGTACTTGCGGCCTTCCAGGTCCCACAAATACTGCATTTCGCCGCGATCCGCCACAAGCGGCCGCTGGTAGTAGTTGGTGACCGATGGCCACAGGTATTTCTTGTGCTTGGCGACTACCTCATCGCTGCGTGTCGTCGCCGGCATGGGCTTGGCAGGAGTCGTCACGTTTTGGTCCTCACTAGCTCGGTAGAATGCATCGAGTTTAACGGAAATAGGCGGCAGGCGTCGAATGCCATTGTGGCCTGATTTAAGGATAACAAGCGTTGCAGGTCGGCCGTTGGCACGTTATCCTCCCTGCGCTCCCTAGGAGGTGACGAATGCAGTTCCGCGCATGGAGAATCCTGGCGGCTGGAGTTCTTGCCGTTCTTGCGGCGGCGATTCCTTCGCCGGCGCAACAATATGACCAGAAACTCTTTTCCGAAATGCGCTGGCGCTGCATCGGTCCTTTCCGTGGCGGCCGCACGGTCGCTATCACCGGCGTACCCCACCAGCCTAATGTTTTCTACATCGCCGCGGTGAATGGCGGGGTGTGGAAGACGACGGATACGGGCAACACATGGCAGCCGATTTTTGACGCGCAGGATACGGGCTCGGTCGGCGCCATCGTGGTCGCGCCCTCCGATCCGAACGTAATCTACGTCGGCAGCGGCGAGGGTCTGCAGCGGCCGGATCTCGCGACCGGCGACGGCGTCTACAAGTCAACCGATGCGGGAACGACTTGGACGCACCTCGGCCTGCCTGACGCGCAGCAGATTACTGCAATTCTAGTCGATCCGAAAGATGCGAATCGCCTGTTCGTGGCGGTGCAGGGCCACCCATATGGTGCGAACAAAGAGCGCGGCGTCTTCCGCTCCACTAATGGCGGCCAATCTTTCGAAAAGATCTTGTACAAGGACGAAAATATCGGCGCCGCCGATCTCGCCTTTGATCCCAGCAACACGCAAACGATCTACGCGGTGCTTTGGGCCGCGCGCGTTGCGCCCTGGGAAATCCGTAGCGGAGAGTCGTTCGTCGCACCAGGCAGCGGGCTTTACAAGTCGACGGATGGCGGCAATACCTGGCGCCAAGTAACGAAGGGCCTGCCTTCTTCGGACGATGGAGGTCTCGGCCGCATCGGTGTCGCGGTCGCACCAAGTCAACCGCAGCGCGTGTACGCCACGGTGGAAGCAAAGAAAGGAGCGGGGGTCTACCGCTCCGATGACGCCGGAGAATCGTGGAACCTGATCAACAGTGACCGCCGCATCGGTGGCCGCGGTCCCGGTGCGATGGGCATCGCTGTGGCGCCCGACAATCCCGATGTGATCTATGTGGCGAATACCACCACCTGGAAGTCCAGCGACGCCGGGAAAACATTCGTGGGTTTCCGGGGCGCTCCCGGCGGGGACGACTACCAGCGCATTTGGATCAGCAGCGAGCATCCGCAAATCATCGCGCTGTCCAGCGATCAGGGCGCAGTGATTACCGTGAATGGCGGCGCCTCGTGGAGCAATTGGTATAACCAGCCGACCGCGCAGTTTTATCACGTCACCACGGACAATCGTTTTCCCTACTGGGTGTACGGCGCGCAGCAGGAGAGCGGTTCTGCCGGTACGATGAGCCGCAGCGACTACGGCGAAATCACATTTCGCGAGTGGCACTCTGTTGGCGTTTTCGAATACGGCTACATCGCGGTCGATCCCCTCGACTCGAATCTCTTGTATGGCGCTCGCCTGACGCGTACAAACCAAGCCTTGGGTGAAGTGGCGGACGTAACGCCCGAGCCGGTCCGTCGTGGCGAATATCGATACGACCGCACATTGCCGGTGGTTTTTTCGCCTGTCGATCCCAAAGCGCTGTATTTCGCGGCCAATGTTCTATTCAAATCCACCGATGGCGGAAATAGCTGGAAAGTGATTAGCCCGGATCTCGCGCGCTCGTCCTACGACTCTCCACCAAACCTCGGCATTTTCGCGGCCTACGATCCGGAGAAGGGCAAACACCGCGGCGTGATTTATGCTGTCGCGCCGTCCTTCAAGGACGCGAATTCCATTTGGGCCGGTACCGACGACGGCCTGATCTACATTACGCAGGACGCCGGCAAGTCTTGGCAAAACGTCACACCGCCCGAGCTCAAGCCCTGGAGCAAGGTTTCCATAATCGAGGCTTCGCATTTCGAGACCGGCACCGCGTACGCCGCCATCAACAGCTTTCGTCTCGACGACTTGCGCACGCACATGTACCGCACGCGCGATTTCGGCAAGTCTTGGACCGAAATCACCAACGGCATTCCTTCCGGCGGTGCAAGCAACGCGGTGCGCGAAGACCCCGAGCGCCAAGGCTTGCTTTTTGTCGGCACGGAAGGCTCCGTCTTCGTTTCGTTCGACGACGGGGACAATTGGCAGCCGCTGCAGCTCAACCTGCCCCACACCTCGATGCGCGACCTCGCCATCCATGGCGACGATCTCATCGTTGGCACGCACGGCCGCTCGTTCTGGATTCTCGACGACATAACTCCTTTGCGCCAAATGAGCGCGGAGATCGCCAAGGTTCCGGTGACTTTGTACAAGCCACAAGAGGCGATTCGTTTTCGCTGGAATCGCAACACGGACACGCCGCTGCCGCCGGATATTCCTGCGGGGAAGAATCCTCCCGATGGCGCTATCCTCGATTACTACCTGGCCGGCCCGTCCAGCAAGCCCGTGACGCTGGAAATCCTCGATGCCGACAATCATCTGGTACGTCGCTACTCCAGCGCGGACAAACCGGAGCCGCTTGAGAAAATTGCTGCTACCAATCCAATTCCCACGTATTGGGTGCGCCCGCAACAAATCCTGTCCGCGGAAGCAGGCATGCACCGCTTCGTTTGGGATATGCACTACCCGCCGCCCGACGCGCTCAACCGCGAATTTCCCATCTCCGCCATAGTTCACGACACGCCGCACCTCCCGCTGGGCGCGTGGGCCATGCCGGGAAAATACACAGTGAGGCTAGCGGTTGACGGCAAGACGTACACGCAGCCTCTCACCGTGCGCATGGACCCCCGCGTCAAGACTTCCAACGTCGACCTGCGAAAACAATTCGAAATGTTAGCCGGCATCGTAGAAGGCATGAACGAAACCTTCGAGGCTCTTCAGCAGGTTCGCGCCTTGCGCCCGCAACTGGCGGATCGTGCCGGAAAAGCGAAAGGCGCGCTCGCCGATTCGCTGAACGCACTCGACAAGCAAGTCACGGAACTGGAGGGCGCATCGCAAGGTGCCTTCTTCGGCGTCCCTCCGAGCGGCAAGCGGCCGGAGAATCTATCCACGCTGAATCAGCATTTCGGTCAGTTGCTTAACGTCGTAGATAGCGCGGACGCAGCGCCCGCCACGCAGGCATCGGCTGTGTATCTGGAGCTGGAAGGCTCGCTCGAAAAGCTGCTCGCGCAATGGAAAAGGCTGCGCGATTCAGACCTGCCCGCGCTGAACGCCTCATTGAGGAAAGCCCATCTCGAAGAACTGGACTCCAACAAGCGGTCAGCGGCGCCGTCGGGGGATTCAGACGAAGACGACGAACCCTAAGGGGGAGCACAGATTCGACTATGGTCGGACCATGGTTGACTCACGGCCGCTTCCAATGTAAGCTCCTCATACAGAGAACCTTATGGAAGAAATCGCCATCTCTAAGTTCAAGGCAACTTGTCTCGCGGTGCTGGAGCGCGTTCGCAAGACCGGCAAGCCAATTCGAATTACGCGCTTCGGCCAAGTCGTCGCCGAAGTGGTGCCGCCAGGAGGGGCAAAACGTGCACCTCGCCTTGGAACTGGCGTGGGCACTGGAGCCATCTTGGGGGATATCGTCGGTCCGACAGGTGACGAATCGGAATGGGACGCCGCCCAGGAACCACAATTAGAGCAAGACACAACCTTAAAGCACAAATGAGATTCTTGCTCGACACCCACATTTGGATCTGGAGTTACCTGGAACCTCAAAAACTCAGTTCTGAAGTTGTGCAAGAACTTGCCAACCCGGACCATTACAGATATTTGTCCCCGATCAGCATCTGGGAGATGCTCGTATTGCTGGAAAAGAGGCGCATTCAAATCAATCAGGAGTTCGACCAATGGTTCCAGCGATCGAAAGAAGATTTAGACCTAATCGAACTGCCCTTAAATTGGCAAATTGCGCATGAGTTGCGCTTCACGGTTCTTGCGCAAAGTGACCCTGCGGATCGTTTTCTCGTGGCGACCGCAAAGGTCTATGATCTAACGCTCGTCACTGCCGATGAGCATTTGGTGAGCGTACCGGGGCTTAGGGTGTTGCAGAATCGCTGCTAGTCCAACCCAATCGAAAATTGTGGAAATTAGCGGCTAAGCGGGCCGCTACTTAGACGCTGTCGTGCCTTGTAACTGTGTGAGGGCAGCCAGCACTTCTTCGCTGTGCTTGTCCGGCTTTACTTCGAGCCACACTTTTTGTACCTTGCCTTGCGGGTCGATCAGGAATGTGTGCCTTGCGGAATACTTTGCCTCGTTGTAGGTCATCACGGAATCATACTGCGTAGAAACTTCCTGCTTGGTATCCGCCAGCAGCTTGAAGCTGAGTCCTTCTTTGGTGCAAAACTTCTGGTGTGAATCCTCGTCCTGCACGCTGACGCCGACGATCACCGCATTCTTCTGCTCGTATTGCGCCAAATCGCGCTGGAAATTGTGCGCCTCAACCGTGCAGCCGGTGGTGAAATCCTTGGGATAAAAATAAAGCACCACCCACTTGCCCTTGAAATCGTGCAGGTTGACCGGCTTGCCTTCCTGCGAATTCAATGTGAAGTCCGGTGCCGCAACGCCGACCGCAGGCGCACTGTTTGCCGCCGATGAGAAACCGATCGCCGACGCAATCGCCAGAACCACAAACGCTACCAACGCCATCGAACCAAGCTTCATTTTTCCGCCTCGTTTCTGCATACGCCGCCTTGCCTTATCGAACACCCCCTAATGGTAGAGGGGTGCTCGCCGAAATGCCAGCCTTAGCGGCCCGCGAGACAATTATTTTACTTTGGCTGCGTGAAGCGCCCGAATCCAATGCGTACTTGGAAGGTATTGATCCCCGGATTCGGCGTGGCGAGGCCGGCATTGGAAATATGCATGAACCGCACTTCCGCGCTCCAGTTGTATTTGCTGCGCAGAAAATGCAATCCGAATGCGCCGGAAGTCGTAAAGTTCACTCGCGACGTCCCCGGCGGGACCTGCGTGTTGGTGAAAAGCGTGCCGCCTCCAACTTCCACATAGGGCGTCACGCTGCGCCTCGCCGCAAAATTCCACTTCAACGCGAACGGATCCAGCCCAATTCCGTATGCCGTATTGGTCCGCTGCGTCAGCAAAAACACCGGCACAACGTCCACCGCGTACTCAAATCGTCCGCGCAAGGGACCAGGGCCGACGGCGTCAGTCAGCACCCAACCATACCGCACACCCAAATTCCACACACCCGTATCCGACGTGCTCCCGTTGAGCCCGTGCCCGCCTCCGGTCCACACTTGCAGGTCGTTACCGCCGCCTTGCGGTCCGGACTGCGCCCAAACTGCGCGCGCATCAGAAATGAAACATAAGCCAATTGCAAAACCCAGCCGAAGTAACCGTTGCACGGAGTTGCCTCGAATTTCTGCGAGCGCACACTATACGCCTGCACCGCGCCAATTACCAAGCAGAAGACGCGCGCGAAAGCCAGCCGACGGCATTGACAATCGACAATGTTAAGCATAGTGTATGACATTAGTTTAACGAGGTTAATAGCCGGCCAGTTGGCCGCAACATGCAGCGGGGCTGAAAACAAGCATCATTCATCGCTCTGTAATCCTTCGGGGATTAGTTTTAGGTTACTCTGCCGCGCGGGACGGCGCGCAAGTCCGTTAAGCTGAGTTGTTGACAAGAAAAGGAAAATAATGCCGCGATGCCGGTCAGAATGTTGTCTCTTTTTGTTCGCGGCTCTTGCGACGCTGTTTTCGCCGGCGGGCGGCGTGCTTCTGCGGGCGCAGCAGGCGCCGCCTGCCCAAATTCCGTCCGATGCGCCCGAAGCACCGGAGGATCCGGAGGCGGATCCGATTCCAGTGACGTTTCCGCATCCGGAGACGGACCGTTGGTGGATTTCCGGGCAGGCCAACGTCATTTCCCAGTGGCATCCCGCCTTTCGTTCGCCTTACGAGGGGCGCAACAGCCTCTCTCCGCAAGCGCAGGACGCTACTTCTCACGTTTTTACGCTCTATACGGGCCTGCGGCTGACCAACAATGCCGAATTGTTATGTGATGTCCAGGAGACCGGCGGTCACGGAATCGGCGAGGCGCTTGGCCTGGCCGGGTTTACAAATCTCGACGTTGTGCGCAATCCCACGCTCAGCAAGGCCCCCTATATCGCGCGTCTGATCTGGCACCAAATAATTCCGCTTGGTTCTGAACGCGAGCCTTCTCTTCGCACGCCACTTTCCCTTTTCAGCAGTTTGCCCGCGCGCCGCCTCGAGATTCGGTTCGGGAAACTTGGCTTGGCCGATTTCTTCGACTTCAACGCCTATGGCACCGACTCGAATTTTCAGTTCCTGAACTGGACCGTCGACAACAGCGGCGCATACGACTACGCCGCCGACACTCGCGGCTTTACCTTCGCCGCCATGCTCGAGTACCACGACCGACACTGGGCCGCGCGCTTCGCCGAAGCGCTCATGCCCAAAGTCGCCAACGGCATCCATCTCGATGCGGATCTCAGCCGCGCGCACTCTGAGAACATGGAGCTCGAAATTCACCGTTCCGTAATCCCTAAACAGGAAGGCATCCTGCGTCTGCTCGCTTATGTCAATCACGCCAATATGGGCAGCTATCGTCAAGCGATCGAAAATTTCCTCACGGCACTCACGCCCGTTCCCGACATCACCGCCCATCCCCTGCAAACTACGATCAAGTACGGCTTCGGCGCGAACTTCGAGCAGCCCTTCAACAATTGGATCGGTCTGTTTGGTCGCTGGGGCTGGAACGAGGGCCGCCACGAATCGTACGCCTACACCGAAGTCGACGAAACTGTCTTGTTCGGGCTCGGCGCCAGCGGCATTCGCTGGAAGAGGAAATTCGATCGTGCCGGCCTGGCCTTCGCGTCGAACGGAATCTCGCGCGACCATCAGCAATACCTCGCCCTCGGCGGTCTCGGTTTTCTCCTGGGGGATGGTCGTCTCAACTACGGCCGCGAAAATATCGTCGAAACGTATTACACACTGCACGTCTGGCGCGGCGCTTATCCATCCTTCGGGTTTCAGTACGTAACCCATCCGGGCTACAATCGCGACCGCGGCCCTGTCTTGGTGCCGACGTTACGCTTGCATTTGGAGTTTTGAACGCATGAACAAAATCGTCGCAGTAGGTTTGCTCGCCACGCTGGCCTTTTCCGTGGCCGTATGCGGACAAAGCGCGCTCCCGGCCAAGTCTGTCGCGGAGCGCCTCGGCTATCCGGCCAATTCACGCCTGCTGGTAATTCACGCTGACGACTTCGGCATGTCGCACTCCGTAAACCGCGCCATTGAAGAAGCGATCGAGAAGCACTGGGTGACCTCCGCGAGCATCCTCGTCCCGTGTCCGTGGTTCCCAGAAGTCGCCCACTGGGCCACTGGGCATCCCGACGCCGACCTCGGCGTCCACCTAGCACTGAATTCAGAGTGGACCACCTTTCGCTGGGGACCTGTTTCCGCCCAGCCCAAAGGTTCGAGCCTGCTCGATTCCGACGGCTACTTGCCGCTGACCACGGAATACGTCGCGAGCCACGCAAAAATCACCGATGTCGAAACCGAAACGCACGCGCAGGTCGACAAAGCCAAGGCCGCCGGCATCCATCTGACGCATCTCGACACACACATGGGCGCCATCGTCACCACCCTTGATTTGTTGAAGGCCTATCTCGGCTTGGGACAAGCCTACAAGTTGCCGCTCCTGCTCGATAATCGAGCGGAATCCCTCGCACCGGGCTCGGTGCTGCTGAGCGAACTCTTGGAGATGAGGCCGGGAACACCAAAATCACAGTGGCTCGACGCTTACAAGAAGATGCTCGCGCCGCTCCCGCCCGGCTCCTATCAGCTTATCGTCCATCTCGGCTACAACGACGACGAAATGCAAGGCGCCACACACGATCATCCCGACTGGGGCGCCGAATGGCGTCAGAACGATTTCGACTTAGTCCGCAGTCCCGAATTCCAGAAATTCCTAAAGGATCAGGGATTCATCCTGGTCGCGTGGAAAGATCTCGCCAAGGCGCTTCCCTCACAATGAGCGCCCAAGCGTGACGGAACGGACCTCATCGCGGATGTTTTCGGGGTGACCGGCGTCACCAAGCGCGGTGACCCGCATGCGGGCACCATAACGCGCAACAGAGAAAAGGGCGCGATTGAGCCTCCTGCTGCTTTATGTCGCCTTGCTGATTTTGCATCCGCTTCTCTCCGGGGATGTGTAGTCTCCAAATTCTTCGGTCCTCATATGGGTTTGAATAAAGCAAAATGCACCTTTTTTCGGCCGCCGTCTTCATCCCCCGCCGTAAGCGTCCGCTGCGGAGTCGTCGTCGGCCCCACCAATCACGGGACAGGTGTCGAATTCCTTCCAGGATTCCCGGCCCTTCAGAAGCCCGTCGCCATTGTTCAGCTTTAACAGGAACACTCGCTGGATATGACTGTTGCTTTGCTTCTGCGCCTGACGGCTCAAGCAAACATAAATTCCAGATTTGCTTCCATCCAGTATGCTGATAGTAATTTGCGAACGGCGCTGCGGGGCCTCGACGAGCGCTTCTTTTTCTTCGACCTTGCGCGTTACATATCCATAATCTCCGAACGTTTTTTTCCCTTTTTCCCGCTTCGGCCGGATCGCAGACGGTATCGACGTCACGTCCAGTTTCTCGACCACAAATTCAGCCAGCTTTTCCTTTGGATACCCATTGTCACTCTTCGCTGCGGCCAGCGGAATGCACATCAGGAAAAATACTCCAGACATTACTTTCATTTTGGCTCCTCTTGTTTCCGGCCTGTACAACGAAGCTGATGTCACCCAAATGCTTTGCATCGTTCTCAGCGCTCTGACAGATAGACTCCCCAGACACAAAAATATTCCATTTCGTTTTTTCCTTTCTCGGACGGAATAAATCGCCAGGAAGTTTGGTCACTGCCATTGAAGTGCCCTGATTTTGATGCTCTCGGTTCGCGTTGCGCGCAGAAGAGATGGCAACAAAAGAAAAGGGAAGTGTCTCTAGCGGGTCGGTCGGGCATTCGTCTGACGACGTGTACCGCCATCGTCGTGTACCGAAAATGAAAGGAAACGTCTGATGTCAAAAATCTGGAGTGTGTTCGCAATCCTATGTGTCGGTCTTGCCGTACTGGTGGGTAATTCTTATGGTGCAGCGTCTAATGACGAGCACCAAGAGGTACTCGACTCCTCTGCCCAGCCAGTCAATCCAGTTGTGCAGTGGAACAGGACACTTCTCGTGATTGTCCGCACTCCGAAGGCGCAGCCGGCAACCATCCATCCCACCCGCAGCTTCGCAATCATGCACGCCGCGATCTATGATGCGGTGAACGCCATTAACAGGACCCATCAGCCCTATTTGGTTCGCCTCACTGGGGTATCGCATTTTGCGTCTCAGGACGCGGCGGCCGATACAGCAGCACACGCAGTTCTTGTAACGCTATATCCGAATTTCCAAACGACGCTTGATGCGCAACTGCAGCAGTTGCTGGCACAAATTCCCGATGGAGCAAACAAGGCGGAAGGCATCCGTATCGGTCAAACTGTCGCGGATCGGATTTTAGCTCTGCGCAGCAACGACGGATCGGCTAATGCGCCAATTCCTTTCATTTTTGGAACTGCCCCAGGGGATTACCAGTCGACGCCACCAAACTTCCCCAAGCAGCCTCAATTTACGCACTGGTCCCAGGTCACTCCCTTTGCACTGGAGCGCGCGAATCAGTTTCGCCCCGGCCCTCCTCCTGCGCTGACCAGTGATACCTACAGCGATGTTTTCAATGAAGTGAAATCACTGGGAATCGCAGGAAGCAGCACCGCAACTCCAGACCAGGCGCTGACAGGCCGCTTTTGGAATGGAGCCATTCAGAACTACTGGAATGAGATCGCCCAGACGGCAGCGGTGGCGCACAATCTGACAACGGCACAGAACGCTCGTCTCTTCGCGCAGCTAAACGTGGCATTTGCCGATGACGTGATCGCTTTCTACGACGCTAAGTACACGTACAACTTCTGGCGACCGGTAACGGCCATCCGGGAGGCCGCCACGGACGGCAACCCCAAAACGCTGCCTGACCCGAATTGGCTTCCGGAAGTTGGCAACACAACACCGGATCCCGCCTATCCGGGCGCGCACGCCGTTATCAGCGCTAGCGGGGCTTCCGTGCTGATTTCTTTCTTCAGAGGAAATCATTTCGACTTCACGGTTACTTCCGAAGTTTTGCCGGGAGTAGGCCGCTCCTTCAATAGCTTTTCTGCTGCAGCTGAAGAAGCAACGTTAAGCCGGATCTTCGCCGGCGTGCATTTCCGCTCCGACCTCACCAGCGGCCAACGTCTGGGCCGTCAGGTGGCGGATTTCGTCGCCGATAACTCTTTCACTCCTGTTCAAGGAAGAGACGATTCCGACGACGACAGATGATCCAAAGACTCAAGCAATGCGTTAGCTCCCTGCGGTGCATCGGGAACGCAGGCGCACCAAAAATGTCTCTAATTTATTGATTACAGAAGCGTTGAGATGGTGGAGGCGGGGAGTCGGAATAGTCAGGTGTATTGAAAACACGCAACTTATTGATTTTTCGAGACGCCAAAAACGCAAAAAACGGCAAAATTGCGCCTAACTGGAACGTATCTGGAGTGCGAGATTTTTCATTTGCCGAACAAAATTCAAGGTTACTGCATTTCATTTGTTTCCGAGTAGCCTGTCATCTGGAAATTATCACGTCGTGGCTCGAATCGAAATGCCGAGTACGGCCACTTCTGCGGATGGCGCGCAATGAGCTGTCAAAGCGAAGCAGTTGATTGGTTTTAGAAGGTGAGTCGCAGGCCGAACTCGATCTGCCGGGGAGCGCCGAGCGAGTAGGCACCTGTTCCCACCCCGACTCGGTCTACGTTGTGCCCCGTGCGAGTGGTTCCATTGATCTGTCCCGATGCGCACTACAACCTGGCTTTCGTTTGTGAGAAGCTGGGTGCGCAAAACGAAGCGCGTCGGCATTGGCAAGTCTACATTACGTTCGATCCCTCAAGTCCTTGGTGCGGATACGCGCGTCAGCGGCTCGCGCCTCTGACTATCACTTAAATGTGACGATCTCCATCGCATAATTCTGCGCTGTGCTGGGGGTGACGGAGGCCT
>Ga0307475_10000633_pt1 | contig 21134 bp, 17 predicted proteins | sample atmos_gasesECM1C_FD_203317 | JGI IMG/M metagenome (GOLD analysis project Ga0307475, IMG submission 203317) | Hardwood forest soil microbial communities from Morgan-Monroe State Forest, Indiana, United States - atmos_gasesECM1C_515 | ecosystem: Environmental > Terrestrial > Soil > Temperate... | reverse complement strand
AATGCCGACATCCAGCGCCAGGCGAGCTTCGCCGCAAATATGGCCCAGGTGACTGGCACCCTTACCGATTCACTTCAAAATTTCCGCATGCCGTAAGGCACGTGGAGATAGACGCCCAAGCGTCGAGGGAGCTGACGGCAATGCAAACCGACTATCTTCAGTACATCTTTCAAGCCATCAACACCTTGCTTACCCAGAACCTCGGCTTCTTCGACGCTATGGGCCAAAACCTCTTCCGTTTGTTCGCCACGATTCTCATCGCATGGTTTGGAATCAAATCCGCTCTATCCTCCGCCAGTGGCAAACATGCGTTTCACTTCGACAACTTCGCCAGTCTGCTCCTCACCATCAGCTTTGGGTTCGCAATGGTCAATTACTACAGCACGCCGATTCCCGGAATCGGAACCAGCTTCCACAATCTGGTTACAAACGAAGCGCAATTCTTGTCCAGCAAGATCGATCAAGCCCAGCTCCAAACCGTTGTCCAAGTTGTGGCGGATTTCGAATCTCGGATGGACTCTCCGAGCTGGGGAGATTTTCTTGGCACCGCCATCTACGTCATCGTAACCATCCTGCTCGCCGCGGCCCAGGCCGTGGCGATTGTGGTCATCGCCTATGGTTTTATCGCCACGGCGGTTTGTGTTCTTGTCGGCCCCGTGTTCGTTCCGTTCTTCATCGTTCCGAAGATGGAGTGGCTCTTCTGGGGTTGGTTCCGCTGTTTTATTCAATATGCCTTCTACCAGGTCATCGCCGCGGCCGTAGTTTTTATCATCGGAAACCTGATGTTGGGTGCCCTCCGCCTGCCGCCAGCGGGCACCCTCTCGACCGTACAACTTATCGCATGGTTTCCAGTCATCTTTATTACGTTTCTCGCTTCCATTTACGCACTGCTCAAAGTTCCTGCCCTCACCAACCACATCTTCAGCGGCACAGCTGGCAGCTCCTCCGTCGGAATTGTCGAAAGGGTCTTCGAATGAACAACGATTCCAGTTTTTACGATGCCAAGCGTCTCTACCTCGAACAATACGGTGATCCGATGGTGACGAATACCTATCTCAAGATTGCTCTCGCACTCCTGTCCATTGTTTGTGTTGTGTTGGGACTCATCGACCTCAGGACGATTCGCACCTTTCAGAACTTTCGCCCACTCGTGATCCGCATTGACGATCTGGGCCGCGCCGAAGCCATCAATTACCACAACCTCGAATACAAGCCCCAGGATGCCGAAGCAAAGTATTTTCTCTCCCAGTTTTGCGACCTCTATTACCGCCGCAACCGCTACACCATACAGGATGACTTCTCGAAGTCCCTGTACTTCCTCGACGGCAACCTTGCCAACGGCATTCTCGACGCCTACCGCAAGGACGACGTCATCAAGAAATTCATTACGAACACTGCCGCGCCCGAGATCGATGTCGATGTAAAAAAAGTTGCGCTTGAAGAGATGCAAACCCCGCCCTTCCGCGCGCGCGTGGACTTCTACTTGGTCTACTATTCGCCGGCCGACCATAGCGAGCTGAAGCGGGATCTGTACACCGCGAACTTCGTCTTCCTTTTCAAGTCCCAGGTGCCCAACGAATTGATTCCTATCAATCCTCTCGGATTGAGCATTACCTACTTCCGCGAAGACCAGGCATTCAAATGAGAATCCCAATCCACGCGCAAAGCGAAGAGGTCGCGGGCGGACGCAGCGCAACATCGGCCCAACCTCGCCGCGCCACCTCTTCTTTTGTCCCGCGATTCTCGTTCTCTCATAGGGCCACATCCCAACCCATGGTTCTCCGCCTTTGGAACAACCGGCGCGCCTCAGGAGAGCCTCCGTTGCTATCCGATTTCCGCCCACTCCCAGAAGCGCAAGGTGTCTGTTGGAAAACCCACTCAAAAACCGAGGAGTTCACGATGATCGCCAACGCATTGCTATTTACCATCGTCATCCTGCTGGGCTACGGATTTTGGCTGCTCGACCAGTTGAAGTTCATGGCCCGCTACAAAGCGGTCCTGTACCACGCGTATGGATCAACGATTCTGATCTTTCTTGTGGTCCTCTTTGTGAACCTATTTGGTGCAGCGCTCGCCATCAGCCGCCGCTTCTTCCTCAAGAATACCGGGCGCAAGCTCTCGCACCTCGACAAGCAATTCAACGTCAGCCATGCCGATATGCCCGCTCCCGCGAGCGAAGAGGACTTCAACTAATGTCGCGCGACACCTTTTCCTACGATCCACAAGACGCTGGAGATGTGCGCGGCTCGTCCGCGCGCCGCCCCACATGTCAGCACAGACCGGGTCCTTCCGATACACAAGACCGTAGGAATCCGGCGCCGGAAGACCCCGGACGAGACGACAGCACTGGAGCTCGCGAGCAGCATTCCAGCCGCGACGAACGCAGCGATTCTCCGCGTGCCTACTACATCCGTGACCGCACCTATCTCCTCCGCGACTCCGAGTTGCACTCCCTGACTGAAATCGGCAAGTTCCGGGTCATCGCGGTGTCGGATCTAGCAAAGTATGCCTACGACGGGAATCGCGCCCGAATGGAGAGGGACATTCGCGCGCTCGCACGCCAGTCCCTGGTCAGAGATAGCACCCTGGAAATCTCGCAGAAGAAGACCTTGCGAGTTGTCACGCTTACGAAAGCCGGGCATCGCGTTCTCAAGAACACGAATCAAGTACCCGACGACCAGCCCATCTACCACGGCTTGGTGAAACCGAGCGAAGTCAAACACGACGCCGATCTCTACCGGCTTTATCAGAAGGAAGTTGCCCGCATCGAGCGCGGCGGAGGCCGCCCGGTCCGCGTACTCCTCGACTATGAACTCAAACGGAATCTGAATCACGATCTGGCCCTGCTGGGACCGGAAAAAGACGATCTCGACCGCAAAGGCGAAGTCGCGGAAAAGCACGGCCTGCAGCTCGTCGACGGGAAGATTCCTGTCCCCGATTTGCGTGTCGAGTATGAAACCCCCGAATTGGAATTGCGCCATGTGGACCTAGAACTCGCCACGCGTGATTACCGGCCACGCGCTATGGCGGCAAAAGCCGCGGCGGGCTTCTCAATGTATGCGCGATCGGAAGACGCATCGCGTTTGCGGCGCGTTCTCGACGAACGTGAGATCACCGCGGGAATCCTCAATCTATGAACATTGCACCCACCCATCTCGATGCCCTGAAGGCTCTCGGCTACACCGAAGCCGAGGCTCGGTTTCTCTACATCGTAGCGACACATTCCGGCTACTTTGTGGCACGCCAGTTTCTCGCCTTCACCGAAGCCCATTGGGGCAAGCGCACGACCCTCTTCTGGAACAAACTTCAAACCAAGCGCCACGCTCGGACCGAATGTTTTCCAAAAAGCGGAACGGTCTATCACCTGTTCTCCCGGCGTCTTTACCGCCAGATCGACCGCGAGAACATTCGCAACCGCCGCGAACACGAAATCGAACACATCCAGCGGCGCATCGCCATGCTCGATTTCGTTCTGCTGAATCAGGGGTATCAGTACCTCGAAACTGCGCCCGAAAAAATCCGTTTTTTCTGCAATCAATTAAAGGTTCCGAATCAGTTCCTACCCTCGAAGATCTATCACGGACAAAGAACTTCACAGCCCACCGTCCGCTACTTCGTCGATAAGTTTCCAATGTTCGTTGCGAGTGACGCCTCTTCGCCCGTGTTGACGTTTACCTACCTCCACGGTGCCGAGGCAAACCTCCGAGAATTCGTGCACCATCTCGAAACCTACCTCCCTCTGTTCCGGCAGCTTTCCGAGTTCCGATTTCTCTATCTGGCGAGAGTCGATTCGAACTTCGAAAACGCCAAAGAACTTTTCAATTCTCTGGTGACCATTCCACTCGGATCGGACGTATCGGCGGACCTCTTGCGCTACTTCCAAATCCGCAAGACCTGGGACCTCAGCCGGTACGCGTCTCTGACCGAGGCTGATCTGATTTTCCGTAATCAGGCCAAAACGCGATTCGCCGGGCCACGGTTCGAACACCTCTATCGCGGATGGAAGATCGGAAGAGTGGCCGAATCCGACATTCGCCAGGACTTTGGCGGTAGCGAGCGTCACGCCACCGTGCACTTCAGGACCGAAGTGCTTTGCCGGTTTGGAGTTCCTGAGCAGGAACCCGAGGGAAAAGGGTGCAGAAGGTAAGGACTACACACTCCACCTTCGTCTTCACCTGTTTCTTCACCCTGTGGCGCAGGCAATTTCTTTGAGGAGAGTCGGATGCAGAACGCAGTGCAAGCAAGAGTCACCGTGGAAAAAACACCAAAACGGGCGGGAGCGACCCCACTTTTTCGGCTTTCAGCCGCCCAAAAAGTGCGTGGGGTCGCTCCCGCCCTGCGGCACGGTAAATCGTGCCGACTGTTTTTTCCACGGTGACAGGCAGTTCGGAAAAAACACACATCACCAGAGGAGGAACAGAATGTCGATCGTTAAGAAAGCACCAGGGATCATGACTCGGGAGGTAAGACTCGAGGAGCCGGTCAACGAACTCCTCGAAGATTACGCTCGGTTCATCGAGAGCAACGCGGATCACGTCATCAATGCCGTGATCAAGAAGGTTCTTTGGCGGGACCAGGACTACCGGAAGTGGCGCGAAGCGCACCGCACGGCCCAGCCCGGCACCGACAAGGCCCATCCCATCGAAGCGCGAGGGAGGGCCTGATGAAAAGAACACTCGAATCGCGCGCCTTCATCTCGGCCATCCTCGCCATGGCCATCGGTACGTTCCTTTTCTACACGCACCCTTTCCCGCACGAGCAGATTTTTCTCCGTGTCATTGCCTTGCGTGCTCCGCAAGCATTCATGAGCTTCAAATATCTCTATTTCGCGCTCCTGTTCACCACGCCATACCTCGTCTGCTCGACCGTGCTTTCGGGCCTCTACATCTTTACTTTGAAAGCCCGCCAGACCATCTCGCCAGGACGCCTTCCGAAGTATCCCGATCCCAGTAAGAGGGATGACCTCTTTCTTGTCGTCGGCGAGGTGCACAACCCGCGCAAACCGGTGCCTGCCAAGGCTCCCTCTTGGCTCACGATTCCCGAGCGTGGTTTGTTCACCGGAATTGCCATCTTGGGCGCTATTGGCAGTGGCAAAACATCCTGCTGCATGCTTCCGTTCGCGGAGCAGATTCTGGCCTACAAAGCCGCCGACCAAGAGAAGCGCATTGGTGGGTTGATTTTGGAAGTCAAAGGCGATTTTTGTCGCAAAGTAAAAGACATCCTTGAGCGTCACCAACGGGCCGAGGATTACATTGAAATCAGTCTCGATTCCGAGTACTGCTACAACCCTCTCCATAACGACCTCGACGCCTACGCCCTCGCGTACAACATCGCCTCGCTTTTGAACAACCTTTTCGGGCGTGGCAAGGAGCCTTTCTGGCAGCAGGCATACACGAACCTCGTCAAATTCATCATCCTTCTTCATAAGGCCGCCTACGACTACGTCACCTTCTTCGATGTCTACCAGTGCGCCATCTCGCCGCCTCTGCTCGAAGAACGGATCGACGAGGCTGAGCAGATCATTCTCGGACGCCACTACGTGGCCCTCACGTCGAAGGTCTTTGGCGAACGTACCGCCGACCTTGTCGGCCTCGGTTTCGTGCACGACCAGAAGGAAGACCGCTACCTCGCACCGGCCACCCGAGAACTGCGGGACATATTAAGGATGCAGGGCATTCCATGCGAGGCCCGCACGGTACTGGACCTGGCCCAGGCCAATCCCGTAAAGCTTGCCCAACTGGAAGCAGTCCAGCGCTGGTTCCATGACGATTGGAAAAGGATAGAGCCGAAACTCCGCACCTCCATTGTCGAGGGTGTCTCCGTCTTCCTTTCCCTCTTCGACGACAACCCGAAAGTGAAGCGGGTTTTCTGCCCGAAGAAGGAGTGCTACGACCCTCAGAAGAACGCCAACAACCAGTTCGGCAAGCCCCTGCCTTCGTTCAGCTGGCTGATTGAGAGTGGCAGTGTCGCCGCTCTGAATTTCCCCGTTGGCATGAACGCCGGTCTCGCGAAGGCACTGGGCGTGATGATGAAGCTCGACTTCGAGCGCGCCGTCCTCAATCGCGTTCCGAAAATCGAAGCCCACCCCGAGCAGTATTTCCGGCAGGTTCTCTTTCTCTGCGACGAATACCAACACTTTGCCACCGTGGGCGAGAGCGACCCGACCGGCGACGAGAAATTCTTCAGTCTCTCCAGACAGCCGAAGTGTATCCCCATCATCGCCACGCAGAGCATCAGCTCGCTGCGATCCGCGCTCCCCGCGGAAAGTTGGCGCACGCTGCTCCAGACCTTCCGCACCAAGATTGTTCTCTCGTTATCGGATGATTTCTCAGCGAGGACGGCGAGCGATTTCTGTGGACGCGAAGACCAGCTCAAAGTCAGCTACAGCTTGTCGGAAAGCGGGCACGACACCAAGGTCAGTTGGCTCACCGGCAAAGCCCTCTCGCACAAAGCCAATATCATCGCCTCTAAGAGCTACAACACCCAGAGCGACTATCGCTTCGACATGAAGACTTTCATGGAGCTGCGGAACGCCCAGTCCGTCGTTCTTGCCTACGACGGAATCGACCCGAAGCCACCGATGTTCTGCTACCTCAAGCCCTACTACAACGATCCGAACGAGTCGTACTTTGTCCAACTCGCCAAAGGAAAACTCTAATGAACGGATTCGAAATGATTCTCCCGTTCTTGAAGCCCATCGAGCACCTCATTCTCGACGATTCGATCAGCGAGGTGATGGTGAACGGTCCCGACCGGGTGTTCATCGAAAAACAGGGCTTCCTGCAGCATGTGCCGGGCGTGTCCATCGGCGAAAAATCGCTCATGGTTGCCGTAAAGAACATCGCCCGGCGGCTCGGTGACGACATCTCCGAATCGAAGCCCATTCTGGACTCGCGGCTGCCCGATGGCAGCCGCGTCGCCGCGATCATCCCGCCGTGCAGTCTGGGCGGTGTGACGCTCACGATCCGCAAGTTCAACACCAGCCACTTCGAGATGGAGGATCTGATTCGAGCTGGAACTCTCGACCGCCCCCTCGCGAACCACCTCGAAGATTACGTCCTCGCACGCAAGAACATCCTTATTAGTGGTGGAACCGGGACTGGCAAAACCACGCTTTTATCGATCCTCGGAAAATTCATCCCGCAGGATGACCGGGTGCTCGTCATCGAAGACACGGCCGAGATTCAACTATCGCAGGAAAACCTCGTCCGGTTTGAAGCACGCCGGGAACAGAATGGTCTTCCGGCAGTGGCCATCCGCGATCTCCTCAAAGCGGCCCTTCGCCATCGCCCGGACCGTATCGTCTTGGGCGAGGTTCGCGGCGGCGAGGCCTTCGATCTCTTGCAACTCCTGAACACCGGACACTCTGGGACTCTGTGCACTATCCATGCGAATTCTGCGCAACAAGGCCTCGCACGCTTCACCAGTTGTGTTTTGCAAAGCGGCGTTGAGCTTCCTTACAGGGCCATCAAGACGAACATCGCTGACTCGCTCAACGTCGTAGTCCACGTTGAGCGTCGGCCCGGTCGCAGATACATTTCCGAAGTTCTCCTAGTCAACAGTTACGACCCGGATGCCGACCTGTTCGACTACGGCGCGGTGTTCCTTGCCAAGCAGGACCGCCCATGAGCACCGATAGCAAATTCGCGCCGCGATCTCTGACCGCTTCGGAGTATGTCCGCGAACTGTTCGGGCCTGAAGATAGCGCCGCGATCCTTGTGCGCAATCGCTCCACCGGCCACACGGTTCAGACCATTGCCAAGGCGGAGACCATCGCGAGCCCCGAGTTTCAAACCTGGCTCGCGGGTCAGAGTGCCAGTGGCTATGACGTGTTCATGGGAATGAATCCGATTAAGGACGGCGCGTACACCCGGACAAAAGGGAATATAAAAGAAATCCGCCACGTCTATCTCGACCTCGACCGCAAGGGTGACGAAGCTCTCGAATCCATTGGACATTCAACCGAAGTCCCAGCGCCAAACTACGTCCTCGATACTTCGCCCGGTAAGCACCATGTCGTGTGGAAAGTGAGCGGATTCAGTCAGGATGAGGCGGAGTCTCTCCTTCACAACCTCGCAAATAAGTTCGGCGGCGATCTGGCAGCGACCGACTCGACGCGCGTGCTGCGCCTGCCGGGATTCCCCAACCACAAACTTCCCGAGGAGTTCATTGTCCAAGCGCGCCAGGAAAGCGATGCAGTCTATACGCTCCGCGATTTCACGATTGACGACGATTTGCCCGACACGCAACGGCATATAGGCGACTGCCGGGAACGCGAGCGGAGAGTCCCGATCTGTCACAAAAGCCAATCCGAACACGATTGGGCTTATGCCAAACGCGCCCTCGCCCGCGGCGACGATCCCGAAGTTGTAATCCAGCGCATCGCCGACTATCGCTCGGACGATAAAGCCGATCCGAACTACTACGCCCGACTCACTGTCTCGAAGGCTCAAGCACAAATGCAACGCGCACCGCACAACCCTGGCGCTTCCGCGCCTACCAAATCCCCGAGCATCGACGAGGGACGCCATCATTAGGGATTTCAGAATTGCACGATTCTCAACATCGGAGATTCTTTTCCATTACCCACGGAGGGGACCATGCTACCAATGAAGGGATCCGTAGCCACCACTCAGGACGAGCACACGGGCACAAAAACGCCGCTAACTGTAACTGCCGCACCCGAGCAAGTCCCTCCCCATGTTCTCATCGCCTGCTTTGTCCTGCCTTCCGAACAAGTGGAATCCCTCATCGCTATGCTTCAGCGCATAACCTCCAGTTCGTCAAATGGCTCACCACTCATAGTTCCGCAGGCGGCCTCCACGCAGGAACCAAATCCCGCATGGCTCACTCATTCCGAGGCGGCACGCTACCTCGGGGTTGCGATTAGCACTCTCTATCGATATGCGGAGCAGGAAAGAATTGAATGCCGCAAGCTCGGCAACCGGCTCGAATACCGCCGCTCCTCTCTTGATCGCTTCAAGGAAAACCAGATTCGTCCGTCGCGCCGCGCACGCTCACGCGGTATAATCACGCCGACGCTCGGCTCCGGCAACTGAGAGGAGCGTCAGTGGGACTTTACAAGAAAAGTAGGTCGCCGTATTGGTGGATGTCGTACTCCGCCGACGGTGAGCAGGTTTGGGAATCTACCAAGACAACTTCAAAAGCAGCGGCAGCGCAGATTTGGAAGCAGCGCGAGGCCGAGCTTGCCTTGGGGAAGTTCAAGGTAGGGTGGCCCGGTAAACGGATCGAGTTCAAGGAAATCTGTGAGGAGTTCGAACGATCTCACTTCGCGGCAATTTCCGAGGGCACGATCAAAGGCTATCGGGCATATCTCAAGCATATGAATGCATTCTTCGAGGGATATGTGCTGACGGATATCACAAGTAAATTGGTCGAACAGTATCGAGACCACCGCCGGCAACAACCGTCCGTTCGCTACAAGGGTCGTACGCTCAAAGGCTCGACCGTGAATCGCGAACTCGAATGCCTAACGTGCGCCCTCGACCTGGCTGTTCACCGCCAGTACATCGCGGAAAACCCCGCTCGTGCAGTTAAGCACTTCAACGAACTGCGCGAGCGGCCAGAAAAACAGATGCTCACGCTGGACCAGGAGACCCGCATCTTAAAGGCGGCTTCTCCGCATCTTCGCGTGGGTATTGTTTTGCTCGTTCAAACGGGCGGGAGAACCTATACCGAAGGATTCCGGCTGCGTTGGGACCAAGTCGATTGGGAGCATCGTCTCATCCGCTTTGGGAATGGCGTAAAAACACCGGGGTCTTCCGAACCTCTCCCGCTTACAGATTTGGCTTATCGTGTGTTGCGCAAATGGAAAGAAGAGTCGGGACCTGATTCTCCCTACATCTTCCCCAGCCCGCGCACGCCCGAACGGCCGATCGGCAGCGTGAAGACTACGTGGAAAGCCACACTGCGACGAGCGGGTGTGCCGCATTTTCCGATCTATGACCTGCGGCATGCTTTCTGCACGCGGCTAAGTTGGGTTGCACCTGACGCCATAATTCAAAGGGCAATGCGTCACACTAGCCCCGAGACAAAGCGCCGGTATCAGCTCGGCATGGTCGAGCAGGTTCGTGAAGCGATGGAGAAAGCAAACCAGCAGGTGTACGGCGAGCGCGCCACGATTCAGTGACTCGTTTTTATGACACCTGTATGACACTGCGAACTTCACTGATGAACGGTGAGAATCGAGGTTTGTAACTGACTGAAAGAGAAGGAGAATTTGGCTCCCCGGGCTAGATTCGAACTAGCAACCCTTCGGTTAACAGCCGAATGCTCTACCGTTGAGCTACCGGGGAACGGTGCAACGCATTTATTTTCATTCTAATACAGAGCGCGAAATCAAGCTACTTCGAGTGGGGTCCAACAGGGGTCCAACATGGGGCCAACACCGTGATTTTCTAGAATTGCTTGATGAAATGCTCATTTGCGCTGACTGATTCTCAAAGACTTATTCTGCGAGTTTCTGCGGATTCTAAAAGGCATTTGGCACCGCACCGAATACTCTTTTTTCTATGAAAATGTGGAACCGCCGACTAACTACATCTCAGACAGATGACGCGCCCGAAGCCAAAGCGAACTTGCTCCGGTTGCGTCAGGACATTCCGCTGGTGGAGGCGGAACTCTCCGCAGTCGATTAAGGGCTTACCGCGTACGAACAATTACTTGCAAAGCTGGCAGATGTACCGACGCCAGCAGGACCGACTCCCCGGCAACTCGGCCGAAAGCGTCTCGCACAACTGCGGGTGGATGGAGAATCTCTTGCCAAAAGCTATTCCACTTAACTATCACGAGTCTTCGCGCATTTCGGAAAAGAGTAATGTGTTGAATCCGGTGCGCTTGGGGCAGTTCGCGCAACTTCCCGCCTCCGGCACGAGAGATTCGTCGTCATTCGAGAACCGCACAGACTTGCGCCTGAGGTAGACGTTGTGCTCAATCCACGCTCGCAAGCGCAATACAGGCACGAGGCTCCGGTCTTTGTCGTCAGCGGCGTAATAACCATCGAAACAATGAGGGAGCGCCTCTTCCTGCGCTTCCGCTGCAAGCTTGGCAATCAAGAGCGCATGTTCGATGCCGATTTGACCTTCGGTGAATGCAGCCGCGGCGGGTTTTATGAGGTCGAGGAATATCAGTCGTTTGGCAAGGGTCCCCGACTAAAACCCTTGAGTTGGAATTCTGATCCTCTCGCTGAAGTTCCGCTCCGATAACTACGCAAGTACGGTAGAGGTTCCGAACGTGTGAATGATCAAGTCCGGTGCATTTTCGCCCGAATCGCGCCTGCGATTCCACAGAGGATACGAAAGGATCTCAGATCTCACGGTGAGAGTGGCATGCATGATGGATCGTTTGCGGGTCGCCGTAATCCGTCCAGCGTCGATACCAAGCGTGGAGATCACTTCCTACACGCGACTTCCCATTACTCTAATCGCGGCAAGGCCGAATCAGATCAATTCCGTGTGGCCAACCACTCGCCAGCAACACTGTCCTGGAACCATGCGCTTCACTAATGCCCGATTCCCGCTGTAAGGCCTGTGTTGTAGACTCTTTCCGTTATATCCGCGCAAAGGACAAAAAAGGTCTAGAGCGGGACGGGCTCTTCGCGTGACCCATTCAAAGCCCCGCCCGCCGTCGATACGCGTGACAAACGATGAGCGAACTCTCCCGGCGAGAATTTCCAAAATTAATCGGTGCTGCCGGTATAGCCTCGAGTTTCCCGCAACCGCCGCAAACCTCCCGACAGACAATTGGCATCCAGGTAGGAGCCGTATCCTTTGTTGACGAAGGTGTTGAGCCGGTTTTGGATCGGTTTCAGCGGGACGCAAACATCAACGCCCTGTTTGTCGCAAGTTTCACTTACGGTCGCGGTATTGCCGGGCGGCAAGTTCCCGGCCAACCGTTGCCGGATCACGGCAAGCAGGAATACGATCCGGAATTTCACGGCGGCAACTTCGCCCGCACACACGAGCAGTATTACGCGCACACTTCCTTGAAAAAGATCCAGGCTCCTGACCATCCGGGCTTCGATGTTCTCGCCAGCGTTCTGCCGGTAGCGCGGTCAAGAGGTATGAAGGTCTTCTGTTGGTATGAAGATGTTTTTCGCCGTGATCTGGAGGGCATCGACCGCTTGCAAGAAGTAACGTTGTCGGGCAAGAAAGCGGGCACGCTTTGTTTTCATAATCCCGAGGTGCAGGCGTTTTGGCAGGCGCTCACCGAAGACTACGTCCGCAGTTACGCCATTGACGGCGTTATGTGGGGGAGCGAGCGTCAGGGGCCTTTTGGCAACGCCATCGGGGCCATGCACGGCGGCGCTCGATCGAATCCTCTGGAAGTGACCTGCTTTTGCGACTTCTGCAAGCGCGAAGCAAAATCCCGCGGCATCGAGGCACAACGATCCGTCGAAGGCTATATGAAACTTGCGTCGCTTGTGCAGGAGAGCCGCGCGGCAAGACGTCCAGCCGACGGCTATTTTGTTTCCTACTGGCGGCTTCTGCTGAAATACCCGGAGATTCTCGGATGGGAAAAGCTGTGGACGGACGGCCAGCAGAGCACATACGCAAACATCTACCAGCTTGCAAAATCGATTCGGCGGGACGTCGGCGTTGGCTGGCACATTTGGCACAACAATTCGTTCAGCCCGTTTTATCGAGCAGAGCAGGATTATGCTGAGTTTCGCAAGTATTCTGACTTTCTCAAGGTGGTGATGTACAACAACTGCGGCGGACCCCGGTTCGCATCTTACGCGAACAGCATGAGCCGCACGATTTTGGGTGATTTTTCGGCTGACGAAGTGCTGGGCCTCACCTGCAAAGTACAGGACTATCAAGGAGCGAATCTCGCTGAGCTTGGCCGCAAGGGACTTTCCGCCGATTATGTGGCGCGGGAAACGCGACGCGCGGTTATTGGCGTTGCCCCTCATCCTGATGAATCGGTGCCGGCGTCAGGCACTCTGGGCACGCCGAAGATCTGGCCTGGGATCGACATCGATATTCCAACGGCCCAGGACGAAAAGAAAACCGAACCACAGGATGTGCGCGAAGCCGTTCGGGCGGCTCTGGGCGCCGGCGCTGAGGGAGTGATCCTCTCCCGCAAGTATTCTGAGATGCGCTTGGCCAACCTGCGAGCTGCAGGAGAGGCGTTGCGCGACTGAACGTCCTGGAGTGCTTTATGCCAGCGCTACCACCTCGTAATCCGAAATGCCAGGCAGCTCGAAGGTGACAGTCTCGCGTTGTTGTTGAAATTTTAGATTGGTGGCAGCGCGCAGAGCACGCAGCGTCTTGATACTACGACCTTCATTCACGCGGAAGCGCACTTGTTGGGGACCAAGCGGATAGATGTTGCGGATAGCGCCATGCGTCATATTGGGATTGGTGTAGTTGAGCAGATGCAGCGCGTAACCGGACTCGGTTTCCCACGCGAATGCCTCGATCAGCCCGGCACCGTTGACTGAGACGACAGAATCCGGACCGCCTACCCAGCGAATGGCGTTCTGCAGGAGCTGGCTGAGATCGCTGTTCCCGGACCGCCAGCAGGTGCGATCAACGTCGCCCGCAAAATAGGCGACTCGCGAGTTTCCGATCTCCCGAAAGACCGCGGCGGGCTCGGTTGCTCGCGGCGTGCGCGGATAAACCATTTCTGGCGGAAATGCCGGATAAGCAGGAACAACGCTTAACACCAGAGGAATCGACTCCGCCGTTACTGAAACGCGGTTTTCAGCTCCGGGCAGCAGCGTGGTGCCTTTGAAACTTTCGAGGATGGGATGTTGTGCTTCCATGCGGGCGTAGCTGTTTCCTTTCGGGCCGATGACCTCGCCGGCCACGTGCGCTCCAAAAACGTCGGCCAATTGAAAATCAGGTCGGCTGTCGCCCCATTCGGTGTAACGTGAAGTTTCAAAGGTGGCAAGAAGAGAGCCTCCATCCTTGACGTATTGTCGAATGACGTTGCACTGATTATCGCCAAGGTATGCCGCGTTGGGAATCAGGAGTGCGCGGTATTTCCGCAGGGTCACCGGATTGAGATTTCCTTCGTGCACGAAGTCGAAAAAGAAACGCCCCTCCAAGAGCGCATAGTAGAGGCCTTGTAGATAATCGATCGGGCCGCCGCGATGGCGTGGCCGCCGAGAGTTTGGCCGCGAGTAAAAAGCTACCGTACGTTGCGGATACAGCACGGCCACATCTGCAAGCGAGCGCCGGTTGCGGAAATGCGCCTCATTTGCCGCAAGCCAATCAAAAAACGAACGGCCAACCTCGCGCCAGCGCGTATCCTCCGGAGAACCGCCTAGCCAGTGAAACCAGGGCACCATGCCACTAGCTGTGGATTGAGCGAGCCAAAGCGTCAACTCCGCGGGTGCCTTCGACACGTGCCGCCAGGTTGGTTGCGCATTGCTGTAAGCTCCCGCGACGTTTGTTACCGTGCGCCCTTGCATCACCGAATACGCCACACGGCCTTGTTGCGCGCAATCCCAGATCGGCGTTTCCCCGGAACGGCCCTGGTGATCGGCATTGAACCACGCCGCCACCTGGCTAATTTGCTTCAAGTCTTTTACGGTATCGAGCCCGCCGCCCAGATTGCCCACGTACACGGATTGCGGGTTCTTTTCGTGTGCAATGTTGTCCCAAAGACGCCAGATCTCCTGCACGCGGTCCATATAAGCCTCGTAGTACTTGCGATAAAGCGGGTTTGAGGCATCCGTTTCTGCGGGCGGCACTCCACCTAGCTTCTCGAAGAGGCGCCGGCAGTTCTCGCAATAACAGACCGGCAAGGCCCCCGTGGAAGGCCAGCCATTGGTGAAGAAGCCATCGATGGGATAATGCTGATTGATTTCGCGATAGATGGCCGGCATCTGCTCGGAGAAATACGGGCTGAACGTGCAGGTCGCAAACAGCCAGGGGCTCTCGCCGTGAGGCCTGGGCGACCCATCCTGGTTCCGTTCGAACCACTCTGGATGGGCTTTCAACGCATCCTCGTAAGCGAGATTGCAATCCATGCGCGCCACCGCACGAATCCGCCGGCGCTTCACCGCGGCCACCATTTCACCAAACAAATCGCGGGTGCCGAGGAATTCGCTGCGATGGTGATAAGGCACTTGCGTGGGATAGAAGGCGACAATCCCTCCGCCGTTCAGAAGCACTGCGTCGACCTTCAGAGATGCCCAGTAGTCGCCCCAAGCTTCGGCGTCGATGGTCAGCGGGTCGCGGTCGTTGTAGTTGATTTGCCCGCAACGGCACATAACCGCGTACCAGGGGCCTGAACTAGACACCCTCTGCGCCTGCGCGAGTCCTTCGACCAAGTTCCGACCGTCGTCGGCAGGTCGTGACATCTCGCCTGTGGCGGCGTTCCGCAGAAAATCGGCGGGAGGCGACATTAGCGAAGCAGCCGTGAGTAGAAATGAGCGCCGGTTCACAGCGCAGGAGTTTAGCCGAGAACGGAACGGAAGTCAGCCTTGTGAGAGACCGCGTGCGGGTGCGGGCGGATGACGAGCAACCAGAAGTTATGACGTCGTCCGTCGGATTAGTACCGAACGCGCCAGTGTTGACCGAACCGATGAAATTCCGGGGTGGGGGGCTTCGTTCAAACGGCGTTCTGGAAAGTTCGCAGCGGAACCCTTCGGTTCCGAAGGCCCAAGGATGACTCCGAGCCGATTCTGGCTTACTGTGTTCTCTCTAATACGGCTCGCCCGGAAGCGGCGCCATCACCGGCGTGATTTTGCCCCAGCCTTGCTTTTGCGCCGTCTTCATGTCTTTCACCAACTGATCCGGCAGACGCGCATTCAACTTCGGGCGGCCCGCCTGATTGCCGAGTACCCAGGCAACGGCGGCAACGGTCTTCGACACCGCTTGAATTTCCTTGTAATCAATTTTTTCCGGAGTGTCGCTGGGACGGTGATAATCAGGATGCAGGCCCACGGTAAAAAAAGCGATCGGGATTCCCATTTTGGCGAAGTTGTAATGATCGCTTCGATAAAAGATCCGCTGGCCGTTCGGCTTCGGGCCAAGATTATCGTGAGTCGCGTCGGGGGAGGTTGTGTCGTAGAAATGGTTTATTGCGAGCTTTTGGTAGCTGTTATTTACCGTCTCGATCGTCGTCTCCAGGTCGTCGCTGCTGACCTGAGGGCCCACCACCAAAACCTCGCCCGGATTCACGAGCACATGGGTGGCGTCCGGATCGGAATAACCCGGAGTTTTGGTCCGGCCGATCATATCCATATTCAGGTTCGCCACCACCTTGCTCAGATCGACGGAAGGAAACTCATTGAAGTATCGCGAGCCCCAAAGGCCCTTTTCTTCGCCGCCGTTCCATAGAAAGATGATGGTCCGCTTGGGATGAATCCCTTTGGCGGCGCCTTGCGCGTAAGACCGCGCGATGGCTAGCAGGCCGGTGGAACCGGAACCATCATCGTCGGCGCCATTGTTGACGTTATGGCCATCGGGCAAGGGTGCGCTCAACCCGATATGATCGAGATGGGCGCTGATCACCACGTACTCATTCTTCAGCTCCGGATCACTACCTTCGAGGATGCCGACGACATTTTCGCCGTGCCCTGGTTCGTTATGGATCACCACGCGCAAGCTCAGTTTCTTTTCTGCATTCAGCTCCATTGAATCCAGTTTGGAGTTGTTGCCCGCCGCATAAAACACTTGCGCAGCGTTCATCTTCTCGTCCTGGAATATCAAGTTGGTCGGCTCCAATCCAGCTACCACCGACGGGACGATGGGGCACGCGGGCGGCTCCTGAAACTTCGTCACCTGAAAGCTGGGACCGTTAAACGATGGGGGCGGATTAGGATTGGCCATGTTCGAAAGTTGCTGAAAATCGGCGATCGCGATCACGGCCAGCGCTCCGTTCTTTGCCGCGTACTCTTCCGGCGTCAGGTAGTCGGTGCAATTCTCCCCGAGTGGACTCTGCGTGTCAGCGCCCCGCCCGCCGCGGGTTGCGGCCGCCGCTCGCTGAGCGGCAATCTCGGGCGGCAGGCCCGCAACCACGACGATCTTGCCGCGCACATCCAGACCTTCATAGGGATTGATCTTGGACTTGTTGATCACGTAGCCGTTGCCTGCAAAAACCAAACCTCCGCTAACGTCGAACGACTCACCCAAGACCGGGCCGCGAAAGCCGCCGCCGGCCATCGTCCAATCTCTCCCATATCCCAATTCGGTGGTTCTCGGGCCTCCTGGAGTGACAGGGCCCCCGCGGCGAATAGGCGCGGGCGTCGTGAGTGATGCTTTAGTCTCCGCCGCGACCACCTGCTTGCTCACAAGCTCGAACGGCATCAAATAGGGCTGCAGCGGGCCGTTCGTGTGATCAGTGCTCCCGCCCGGCTTCAGACCCCACTCCGCCAAGTGACTCGCGACATAGAGCGCTGCGGCGTCGTAACCGCGGGACGGGAAATTTCGTCCTTCGAGCTGGTCGGAGGCCAGAAAATAGTCGTAGATTTTCATTTCCTCTTCGCTGATCGAGTCCGCGTTTCCGTAGCGGGCCACTTTGCTAACCCCGGGCACACCGGAGTTAGATCCTTCCAGGAATTCAGCCGCTCCGACGGTAAGGAGTACGCCAAGCGAAACAAAACACAAAAAGGAACAGCCAGCAATGATGCGTTTCATAGATCCTCAAGTGCAGCCGGGTCGGTGAAACGGCGGCATCTTAACTCAAGTGTAAGAGCCTCAACAATAGACTTGAAGTCGTCATAGACTTGAAGTCGTCATGAGGTCGTCAGCGCCGTGCTAGCCTCTGTGTAGTCGCGTTCCCGACATTTGTGCACGAGGCTCCGAGATGTCCGGTTAGCGCGTTAAATCAAGCGTTGGCCAGCCTTCGGATCCAGCCGCTGATCTTTTCCAGCGCGAGAGGAGGTATTGTCTCTTCGATCGTCGAATGCTCGCTTGGCGCGCCGGTCTTTGCCGTCTGGAAGACGTGGTTCAATCCAGATAATTCATCAATTTCAAAATTCTTATTTCCCCCATCCTCCAGAGCTTTCCGGATAGCCGGCAGGTTTTCCTCGGCGGGACTTGAAGATCACGATGAAGCCCACGTCGTGATTAGCGGAAAAGCAGGTAGACAAAATCAGCGAGGCTCTCCGGACGACAATCACGCCGTGCGCGCCAGGTCTTTCGACATCCGTATGCTGAATCCCCTTCTAAGTAAGCCATTTGCGCAAGCGTTACTCGTAGCGCAAGGCCACCAGCGGGCTGACGCGGGTGGCGCGGCGCGCAGGAATCCAGCACGCGAACAAGGCGATGAAAGATAGTAGAAACGCCATAGTGATAAAGGTGACAGGATCGCTCGGACGGATGCCCACGAAAAGGATAGCAATTGCGCGCGTTGCCCCCGCTGAAGCGAGCAGACCTATGGCAAGGCCTATGGCCACCACCAGAAGGCTCTGCCGCAACACCAGGCGCAAGATGTCCCGCGGAATGGCCCCCAGTGCCATGCGAATCCCGATCTCATGGGTGCGCTGCGCGGCCGCGTAGGACACCACGCTGTAGACTCCAACGACCGCCAGAATCAAACCCAGGAGCCCCATGGTTCCCGTCAACTGCACAGCAAAGCGGAAGAAAAAGAAGCCGTTGACGCCATCGAGGGCCTCGCGCATGGTTTGCATTTGGGTGGGGGCAAGGCCGGGAGCGATTTCGCGGAATAGCGACTGTACCGGAAGCCGCAGCGATTCGGGGGAAACGGACGTTCGCAACTGGATCGCCCGCAGAGGCAGGTATTGTTGCTCGAGAGGAACATAAAAAAACGGCAACGCAGGATCTTCGATAATGTTCTTATACTTAGCCGTTCGCACTACGCCGACGATGTCAACAGGCTTCCCGCCGAGCGCTTTAGTAAAGAAGCGCTTGCCGATAGGATTCTCGTCCGGCCAGAATTTCTTGGCCATCACTTGGTTGATGACGGCGACGCTTGGTGCTTTGGCATCGTCGGAATCCCGGAAGTCGCGGCCGCCGACGAGGGACATCTGAAGCGTTTCGAAGTAACCTGGAGTCACGGCGTTGTACATGACGGTCGGCGGCTCCTTTCCGGCTTCCACCGGGTGACCTTCCGCAATCACTGGATCGCTGGCGCTGTAAACGCCCATAGGAACCGAAAAGGCTTCCGCGGCCGAAACCACACCGGGGAGGGCGCGGACGCGATCTTGAAGCTGCTTATAGAAAGCGCGGCCTTGCTTTTCGTCGTAGCCGCGCTGTTGGACGTCCACAGAAAAGTTCAAAATATGGTCGGGATTGAATCCCAGGTCCAGTTGCTGGGCTTTGCCGAGGCTGCGAGTAAAAAGTCCAGCAACGACAAGCAACAGAAGCGAGCCAGCCAGTTGCGCGACCACCAAGGTGTTGCGCACGAAATGCCGCCGCGGACCTCCGGAGGAGCCGCGGCTGCCTTCGCGAAGTACCGAATTAACGTCATTCCGCGCCACGCGCAAAGCCGGAATGATGCCGACAATCACGCCAGTGAGCACAACGGCAGCCATTGCAAAAGAATAGACGCGGACATCGGGATGAAAGTCGAAGGAAATGGGCAGGTCCGTACCCAGCGGAAGAGAGCTCAAATATCCGGACGCCCAGGAACCAAGCACGAGTCCCGCGACGCCACCTAGGAAGGCAAGCAGTAAGCTTTCCGTCAGGTGTTGGCGTACTAGACGTCCGCGGCCAGCGCCCAGCGCGGCGCGGATGCCCATCTCGCGCTGCCGAACCGTCGCTCTGACCAGCAAGACGTTGGCGATATTGAAGCAAGCGACGAGCAGCACAAGCGCCGCGAGGATAGTAAAAGCCAGGGAAATCTCGGGAAGCGTATTGTCCAGATCGGGCTCCGGTCGTGCGAGTCTTTCTGGAAAAGCCTGAATGCTTATTCCCTTGTCGGTTTCCGGATGTTGCTCCGCGATCCGGCGAGCTCCGAGGCTCAGGGAAGCTTGCGCTTGCTTTAGACTCACGCTGGGCTTGAGCCTGCCCATCACCGAGAGGCTGCGCTCCTCGCGGTGGGTCCAGAGTTCCTGTACGCCCTTTACTGCTTCCTCTTCGTCGTTGAACGCGGCACTAAGCGGAATGTAACCGTCATTATTGAGGATGGCATAAGTCCCATTGAATCCCTGCGGTGCGATGCCCACGATGGTTGCCGAATGCCCATTGATCTGCACCTGTTTGCCGATGACCGAGCGATCACCATTAAAGCGTTTTTGCCAATAGGAGTAACCAAGTACGAGGATGGGATCCGCACCGGGAATCTGGCCCTCGGCGGGCAAGATCAAACGTCCGAGCGCTGGTTTGATCCCTAGCGCGGTGAAGTAGTTGCCAGTGACGCGGGCAAGAATACAGTGGTCTCCCTTGCCGTCAACCAAGAGGCCGGCAAGCGTCTCGCGGTATGCAAAGACGCCGCTAAAGGCCTCCGCTTGCTTGGCAATGTCTTGATAATCGGGATAAGAGAACTTTTGAAAATCGGGAGTTCCGGCCTGGAGCATCGCCAGAACCGTAATCTGTTCGGCGTGAGGCACAGGCAACGGACGCAGCAGCGTGCCGTTGATCACGCTGAAAACCGTGGTATTCACGGCCATGCCCAACCCGAGGGTGATGACCGCTATAAGAGTGAAGCCCACAGAATTCCGGAGGGCTCGAGCGGCGTAACGCAAGTCCTGCAAGAAGCTTTGCAAGTTGCTACCCCCTTATTCTGACAGGAGAGTCCTGCCGAGACGAGCAAGCGGCGCACCTCTGAAGCAGGCGAATAAGCCGCTTATTGTTATAGCATTACATCGATCTTCAAAAATTCCCCTTGCATGAATGGGCGATCATGGGATGGAACTGTCGCAAAAGCGGACACCTCGCAGGGCGGAAAGCGAAGAGTTTGGGCACGCGGCCGAGCGTACTTGCTTCTTGAATGCCTCATTTAGTTAGTTCCAGCGCTGACTGATTGCTTTTTATCCGTGGGGGCGTAAAACCCCGCCCTTTCAGGGCAAGGATATAAGCCCCCGTCAACTGCTAGAGCGGTGTCTTCTGCTGTCCGATGTAGGTCTTGAGAATACCGCTAGGCGCACCGCCGCAACTGGCAGCGAAGTACGAGGGAGACAAAGCGCCTTTCCAATAGCGGCGCGCAAGGTCTGGTCGTTCGCGTCGCAGCCGTCGGCTCCGAAACGCCTTTTA
>Ga0307475_10000631_pt1 | contig 21161 bp, 26 predicted proteins | sample atmos_gasesECM1C_FD_203317 | JGI IMG/M metagenome (GOLD analysis project Ga0307475, IMG submission 203317) | Hardwood forest soil microbial communities from Morgan-Monroe State Forest, Indiana, United States - atmos_gasesECM1C_515 | ecosystem: Environmental > Terrestrial > Soil > Temperate... | reverse complement strand
CCGGTTGTCGACCCAGACAATCCGGCGGCGGCATGACAGGCGCAAATCCACGCGATAGAATTCGCTTCGAACATCCATCGGGAGAGCGGAAGTGAGAACCACCGCGCGGCCGGTCGAGCTTCAGCCTGTCGACTTCCATGCCGACGCCCGCTTCATCAATCGAGAGCTCTCCTGGCTCGCGTTCAACGAGCGCGTTCTCGCCGAAGCCGACAGCCTCCATCATCCACTGCTCGAGAGGCTACGGTTCCTGTCGATCTCAGCGAACAATCTCGATGAATTCTATATGGTGCGGGTGGCTGGACTCAAAGGCCAATATCTCGCGGGCATCAAGACCCTGAGCCAGGACGGTCTGACGCCTGGCCAACAGCTCGAGGCGATCCGACAGCGAGCCGGCAAGCTGATGGCGGATCAACAGGTCACATGGATGGGATTGCGCCGACAACTCGATGACATCGGCCTAGCCGTTATCGAACCGGGCGATCTCGAAGCAGGCGACCGCTTCTGGCTTGAAGAGCGGTTCATGGCCGACGTCTTCCCGGTGCTGACGCCGCTGGCGATCGACCCAGCCCATCCCTTTCCGTTCATCGCCAATCGTGGCTTCGGTTTGGTCCTCGAACTCGAACGGATAACCGACGGCGCCCGCTTGCAGGCGCTGATTCTAATCCCATCCTCGATCAATCGTTTCATGCGCCTGCCAGGTAGGCGGGTCCGCTTTTTGCCGATCGAGCAGATGATCGCCTTGTTTCTCGACCACCTGTTCCCGGGTTTCGCAGTGGTGGCTCAGGGCGTGTTCCGCGTACTACGCGACAGCGAGGTCGAGATCGAGGAGGAGGCAGAGGATCTGGTTCGGCTCTACGAAACGGCGCTCAAACGGCGCCGGCGCGGTCACGTGATCCATCTCGCTGTCGACTCGACCATGCCGGCAGATTTACGCCGCTTCTTGATGGAGAGGCTCGATGCCGCACCGGGGGATGTGTTCGCCAGCGACGGGATACTCGGTCTCAACGACACGGAACAGCTGATCATCGACGAGCGCCCCGATCTCGTCTTCACCCCTTATCACGCTCGCTTTCCCGAACGCATCCGCGATTTCGGCGGGGATTGCTTCGCTGCGATCCGGCAAAAGGACATCATTGTCCACCACCCCTACGAAAGCTTTGATGTCGTTGTTCAATTTTTGCGACAAGCAGCCCGTGACCCGGCGGTCGCTGCGATCAAGCAAACGCTCTATCGCACCAGCGAGGACAGCCCGATCGTGCGTGAACTCGCCGAGGCCGCCGAGGCTGGAAAGTCGGTCACCGCCCTGATCGAACTCAAGGCGCGCTTCGACGAAGAGGCGAACATACGCTGGGCGCGGGATCTCGAACGCGCCGGAGTGCAGGTGGTGTACGGCTTTCTGCAGCTCAAAACGCACGCCAAGGTCTCACTCGTCGTGCGCCGCGAAGGTGGCGAGCTCTGTTCATATGTCCATTTCGGGACCGGGAATTATCATCCATATACGGCCAAGGTTTACACCGACTTATCATTCTTCACCTGTGATTCAGCTCTGTGTAGAGACGCTGCACGTCTGTTCAACTACATGACCGGCTACGCAAGTCCGGCCAGCCTCGAGAAGGTGGCGGTCGCACCGATCGACTTGAGGGCCCGGCTCCGTGAGCTGATCGAAGCCGAGATCACCAATGCGAAGGACGGAAAGCCGGCTCAGATCTGGGCCAAAATGAACGCGCTAGTCGACCCGGCGATCATTGACCTTCTCTATCGGGCCTCACAAGCGGGTGTGAGTATCGATCTCGTGGTCCGCGGGATCTGCTGCCTGCGCCCGGGCATCCCGGGCGTTTCCGAAAATATCCGGGTCAAGAGCATCATCGGTCGATTCCTCGAACATGGTCGTACCGTCTGCTTCGCCAGTGGCGAAAAGCTGCCCTCGGATCAGGCCAAGGTCTTCATCAGCTCGGCCGATTGGATGCCGCGGAATTTTGACGGACGGGTTGAGGCGCTCGTACCAATCGAGAACCAGACGGTGCACCGCCAAGTGTTGGACGAGATTATGGTAGCGAACCTCCGTGACACCTTGCAGAGTTGGCGCCTCTCGCCAGATGGGAGCTATGAGCACGTACCGGTCGCTGAGGAAGCCTTCTCGGCCCACACCTATTTTATGACCAATCCGAGCTTGTCGGGCCGCGGTACGGCGCTCAAGCGGGGTCAGCCTAGGCTCGTTGTTCGTTGAACTGATGTCCAATCAGGATACGATTGCAACCGTCGGCCGAATCGCCGTCATCGACCTGGGCTCGAATTCGCTGCGGCTGGTGGTCTTCGAGCGGCTCGGCGGTGCCTTGTTCCCCCTTCTGAACGAGAAGGTCATGTGCGCTCTCGGCCGAGGGATCACCTCGACCGGCCGCCTGAACGCGGAGGGCGTAACTCTCGCGCTCTTCAATTTACGCCGGTTTGTCGCGCTCGCCCGGGCTCTCGGTGTCGAGCATCTTGCAGTGCTGGCGACCGCGGCGGTGCGCGACGCCATTGACGGCCGATCCTTCGCCGCCGAGGTCGAGCGCCAGTGCCGCGTGCCGGTCAAGATCATCGAGGGTGCCGAGGAGGCGCGATTATCTGCTGCCGGGGTGCTCGCCGGAATTCCCGATGCGGATGGGCTCGTCGGCGACCTTGGCGGGGGCAGCGTCGAATTGGTTCGGGTCAGGGCAGCAGGAGCTAGGGAAGTCGGGCAGATCGGACTGGGAATTACCCTGCCGCTCGGCCCGTTGCGTCTGGCCGAACTCGGTGACAGCGTCAAGGCCATCTCCGAAACGGCGGAGCGTGCCCTCGTGGCGGCTACCGTCTTACGCACGGCCCCGCGGAAGAATTTGTATCTGGTCGGCGGGGCGGCCCGCGCCATCGCCCGGCTACACATGGAGCATACTCACTATCCGCTTCATATCATTCACCAATACACGATCGGTCGCCGCGAGGCCGAAGTCTTCTTCGACATCATCGGGCGGCAGTCGCGTAAGTCGCTCGAAAGAATCGCGACGATCCCGCGAAAGCGCCTCGAACTGGTACCTCCTGCGGCATTGGTCTTGCGCAAGCTGATCGCCATAGCGGACCCGCGTCGCGTCATTTTTTCGGCATTCGGGCTCCGCGAGGGTTATGCGTACGGCCTCATGCCGGCGTGGGAACGGGGGCCCGATCCCCTAATCGCGGCGTGCGCGGCGATCTCCCGAAGCCAGAGCCGCTTCCACCTTGAGGGCGACCAGCTGCAGGGATGGACGGCGCCGCTGTTCCCAAATTTGCCAGAGGAGACACGCCGGCTTCATCGCGCTGCCTGCTGGCTGAGCGATATTGCTTGGAGCGAGCATCCCGACTACCGCGCGGAGCTCGCTTTTACTCGCAGCCTGAAGATGCCGTTTGCCGCCATCAGCCATGCCGACCGAGTGTTCATCGCGACGGTCCTGCATACCCGCTACGGCGGCGCTGCGGACGACCCGGTTAAGGACTCGACCCGCCCGCTGCTCGACGAGCGAGCCGTCGGCGAGGTGCGCACCCTCGGTCTCGCGCTCCGTCTCGCCTATACCTTGTGCGGTGGGACCATCGATCTCTTGTCCGAAGTGTGGCTCGGTCGCGAAGGAGACAGTCTTGTCCTCGAGATCCCCTCGACGGGCAGCCTGTTCGTCGGTGAAACCATACAAAGGCGCCTCGACGCCCTCTCACGGTCGCTCGGCGCGGCCCCCGTGGTCAAGCGACGTGAAACGAAAAGGCTGGCCCGCGGCTAGCTGACCGGAGGCCGGCGGGCGATCGTGGATGGGACCGCTACAGAGCGGGGCTCTCGCGATTTGCAGGGCGTCCACAGGAGTTCGCCCCTGTTCTTTTTTTTTCCAACAACAGGGGGTGCGAGGCACGCCGTGGCCCAAATTAGAGACGCTCCGGTCGCACCGTATTGTCTCGATCGCCGGAATCGCGGACGGTTGCCAGCCGTAACGCCCGTTTGTGCAGGAAAGAAACAGGCGCATATCTCGCCAACTGAGCTAACCTCGACCGGAACTCGCGTGTTTAGCCAAAAGAGAGTTAGCCACCATCGATTTGTCCGCGCTATCAAAGGGTGTTACATCGCTGGACGGCGGGAGGCTGGTTGGTAGCGATCCGGCGCTCCGTCGAAGCAAGCTTCGCGGCATCGACCTCATGGATCTTTCAGTCGTCATCCCGGTAAAGAACGAGGCCGAAAATATCGCCGCGCTCGTAGGCGAGATCTGCGCCGCTCTCGACGGTCTGGTTGAATATGAGGTCCTCTACGTGGATGACGGCAGCAGTGATGCGACTGTCGCCGAGATCTCGCGGCTCGCAGCCAAAATGCCGCAGGTTCGGTTGCTGCGTCACACCCGAAATTGCGGGCAGAGTGCGGCGATCCGCACAGGCGTCCGGGCGGCGCACGCGACCTGGATCGCGACGCTCGATGGAGACGGGCAGAACGACCCTGCCGACATCCCCGCGATGTGGCGTCTCGTTCGCCAGGCTTTGGTGGACGCCCCGATTTTGATCGTCGGCCACCGCGAAAAGCGTCGGGACAGCTGGTCGAAATGCTTGGCCTCGGGCGTCGCCAACGCGATCCGTGGCTGGCTTCTCGGGGACCGCACCCCGGACACCGGTTGTGGTCTGAAGTTGTTCCCACGCGCGCTCTTTTTGGATCTACCCTACTTCGACCATATACACCGATTCCTTCCGGCGCTGGTATTGCGCGAGGGGGGAACGGTGCGTTCGGTGCCGGTCAATCATCGACCGCGTCGCAGGGGGAAATCGAAATACGGGATTTTTGACCGTTTGGGTGTCGGGATCATTGATCTGCTCGGCGTTATGTGGCTGCAACACCGCATCACTCGTCCGCGACTCCTCGACGAGCCAGCGCCAGACGCCGACACCACTGCGCCCCTTCCCGCGGTGTCAACGCCGCGATGACGGCTAAAGGCACCCGGTTGGCGACTTTCGACATGCCGCCTGTCGGCGTCCGCCGTACCTTAAGGCTTGCGCTGCTCGGTTTACTCGCGATTGGCGCCGCGTCGGCTTGGCGCTGGCGGGCGATCCTCGATCCGATGACGATTAGCGCAGCGATCGACCACTACCCCGCAGCCCCGCTGGGATTCCTCGCCATTCACACCGCAGCCAGCCTGCTGTTCATCCCGCGCATGTTGCTGGGGATCGTCGCCGGGCTGCTGTTCGGTATGGGATGGGGGATCGTTTGGGCTGCGTCAGGCAGCGTCGCTGGGGCGATGGCCGGATTTCTCGTAGCGCGATATATCAATTCGGGTCTGATCGAGCTCGGACGCTTTGGACCCGTCGTTGGACAGGTCGAGCGCGGCGGCTGGCGTGCCGTGGCGGTGCTGCGGCTCATCCCGGCCATGCCGCACAGCGCGTCCAATTACACGCTCGGACTGACACGATTGTCATTCGGGGCCTATACGGTCGGATCGCTGCTTGGCCAACTACCGATGACGATCGCCTACGTCGATCTTGGTGCGGCCGGAGAGCGTCTGATGCTCGGCGGAGCGAACTGGGTCGAGCCCACCCTCATCGGCCTCGCAGCGCTAGCGTTGTCCCTGTTGGTACCCGCGATCACCCGCCGCCGAGCTGGCTAACCGGCTGTCAGCGATTTTGGCGCCGGCCCACCGGTCGCCCAGTCGAGAAGCTCGACCGTGTGCACCACCGGCACGTCGCAACCGGGGGCAAGCTGGGTAATGCAGCCGATATTGCCGGTCGCGACGAGATCGGGCCGGATGGCGGCGATGTTGGCGAGCTTGCGGTCGCGCAGGGCCACAGCAATTTCCGGTTGCAGCAAATTATAGGTTCCAGCCGAGCCGCAGCAGAGATGTCCCTCGGGCACGTCGAGCGGCTCGAAACCTGCCGCGGCGAGGAGCGCCTTTGGTCCTGCGTGGACACGCTGCCCGTGCCGCATCGAACAGGCCGAATGATACGCGATACGGCGTTTCACGGTGCTTGCAGCTGGTATCGGCGGAGAGAGCCCGAGCGTCTCGATCACCTCGGTCACATCGCGGGCGAGCGAAGCGATCCGGCTCGACTTCTCGGCGTAAGCTGGATCTTTGCGCAGCATAAAGCCGTAATCCTTGACCGTCGTGCCGCAGCCCGAGGCGTTGATCACGATGGCGTCGAGCCCGGAGGCGAGGCGCTCGTATTCCCACGCATCGATGTTGGCGCGCGCGAAACTGAGCGCCCCCAGCTCCCGTCCGAGATGATGCGCGAGCGACCCGCAACAGCCGCTGCCGCGCGGGATCACGACTTCGCAACCGTGGCGGGTCAATAGCCGGATCGTTGCCTCGTTGATCTCGGGCGCCAGCACCTCCTGGGCGCAACCCGGCAGCAGCGCGACGCGCATTCGCCGCTCGCCGGCGGCTACGAAGACGCTGGGGCGATCGGTCGGCGAGGCAGGCGGAACCGAAGAAGGCGCCAGTCCGAATAGCGGAGCGAGCCGCCCGGGCAGAAAACCCGAAAAGGGCTTAACGACAGCCGCGCAGCGGAGCGAGAGGCGAAACAATAGCGGTCGCGACAGGACGGTAGAGAGAAACACCCGCAACAGGCGCTCGCCCCACGGCCGACGGAAGTTCTTTTCGATCCAGCGCCGTGCGTGGTCGATGAGGTGCATGTAGTTGACGCCTGACGGACAGGTCGTCATGCACGACAGGCAGGAGAGGCACCGATCGATATGCTTGACGGTATCGGCGGTGATCCGCTCGCTGGTCGCGAGCATGTCTTTGATCAAATAGATGCGCCCGCGCGGACTGTCGAGTTCGTCGCCGAGCAGGACATAGGTCGGGCAGGTCGCGGTACAGAAGCCGCAATGAGTGCAAGTTCGCAGCACCTGCTCGGACGTCGCGATGTCAGGATCGGCAAGCTGTTCGGTCGTGAAGTCGGTCCGCACGGGCTCAGCCTCGCTCGATCACCCGCCTGCGGATTCGCGCGATAGCCCTCGTCAAAACCGTGGCAGATCGGAGAAGGGCAGCCGGCCGGCGCGCACGTGGAGGCGGCCGAGCTCCGCGCAGCGGTGCAATTGCGGAAAGACTTTGCCCGGGTTTAGCAGACCATCCGGGTCGAACGCGCATTTCAGCCGTTGTTGGTGCGCCAAGTCGCTCTCGTCGAACATCGTTCCCATCAGGTCGCGCTTCTCGACCCCGACCCCGTGCTCGCCGGTCAGCACACCGCCGACCTCGACGCAAAGCCTGAGGATGTTGGCGCCAAAGGCTTCGGCACGCTCGATCTCGCCGGGCTTGTTGGCATCGTAAAGAACGAGCGGGTGAAGATTTCCGTCGCCGGCATGAAAGACGTTTGCTACGCCAAGCCCATGCTGGTCCGAGAGCCCGCGAATTCGGCTCAGAACCTCGGCCAATCGTGTGCGTGGGATCGTGCCGTCCATGCAATAATAGTCGGGCGAGATGCGTCCGACGGCCGGGAAGGCAGCCTTACGACCAGACCAGAAGGCGAGCCGCTCGGTCTCATCGCGACTGGGCCGGATTTCGGTGGCCCGGTGCTCGCGGGCGATCGCGTCGATCCGGTCGGTCAAATGGTCGACCTCGGCCGGCGGACCGTCGAGCTCGACAATCAGCAACGCCTCGACATCGAGCGGGTATCCGGCGTTGACGAAAGCTTCGGCGGCATGGATCGCCGGCCGATCCATCATCTCCATGCCGCCCGGAATGATGCCGGCAGCGATCACCGCGGCAACGCACTCCCCGGCATCCTCGGTCGTGGCAAAGCCGATCAGCAGCGCTCGAGCCATCGTGGGCTTCGGCAAAATGCGCACGGTAACCTCGGTGACGACTCCGAGAAGCCCTTCGGAGCCGGTCATCACACCGAGCAGATCGTAGCCCCCGGCGTCGAGGTGCTTTCCGCCGACCCGGATCACCTCACCGTCGATTAGCACGATCTCGACGCCGAGAATGTTGTTTGTGGTCACCCCGTATTTGAGACAGTGCACCCCACCGGAATTCTCGGCAACGTTGCCACCGATCGTGCAGGCAATCTGACTCGACGGGTCGGGCGCATAATAAAAGCCCGCTTGTTCTACAGCCTGGGTGATCGCCAGATTGGTGACGCCGGGTTGAGCGACAACGCAACGGTTGCCGTAATCTATATCGAGGATGCGGTTGAACTTGGCCAGGCCGAGCAGCACGGCGTCGGCGAGCGGCAACGCGCCGCCGGAAAGCGAGGTGCCAGCGCCGCGCGGAACGACTTTGACACCTATTTGCTGGCAATACCGCAACACCGCCGCTACCTGATCGACACACGACGGCAGCACCACGACCATCGGCAGTTGGCGATAGGCGGTCAGCCCGTCGCTTTCATAGGCTCGCCGTTCGGCCTCGGAAACGATGACCGCTTCGCCCGGAACGATCCGCCGTAATGCTTCGATGATTTCGGCGCGGCGGCGCATCACAGCTCCATCCGGGGCCGGCAGCTTCATCGACGCGGTCCGCCCGCTTCGGCGATACCCGACTCAGCCCTGGCGCGCCTTATACCGCGGATTGGCCTTGTTGATGACGAAGGCGCGCCCCTTGCGCCGCACGATGCGGCAGTTCTTGTCGCGTTTTTTCAGCGACTTCAGCGAATTGACGATCTTCATGCCCGTATCCCTCGCGAGAACCGGAACATAAGAACGGGCCCCGGCGAAGTCAAACCTGGACGGCTCCGCTCGGTGGTCGACGTCCGGATACACCAGCCAAATCCCTCAGGACCCAGCACCGGCGAGTGTACGCTCGCCGGGGCGCAGTTCGGCGACCTCGTTGCGGCCGGAGAGGAAGGCTCGGATGTTGCGCGTCGCTTGGCGCAAGCGCTGTCGGTTCTCAACGAGGGCGATGCGCACGAAGCCTTCGCCGTATTCGCCAAAACCGATCCCCGGCGACACCGCTACGTTCGCCCGCTCGAGCAAGAGCTTCGAGAAGGCGAGGCTACCGATCGCCTGAAAGGCCGGGGGGATCGGGGCCCACGCGAACATCGTCGCTTCCGGTTCGGGGATCTGCCAGCCGGCCTGACGCAACCCGTCGATCAATACGTCGCGCCGCGCGCGATAGCGCTCGCGGGTTTCGATGGTGCACTCCTGCGGGCCATTCAAGGCCGCGGTGGCCGCGACCTGGATTGGCGTGAAGGCTCCGTAATCGAGGTAGGATTTGACCCGCGCAAGCGCCGCGATCAGCCGCGCATTGCCGACGGCGAAGCCGATGCGCCAGCCGGCCATCGAATAGGTCTTGCTGAGCGAAGAAAACTCGACCGCGATGTCGAGCGCGCCCGGGACCTCGAGAATCGACGGCGGAGGCTTGTCGTCGAAATAGATTTCGGCATAGGCGAGATCGGACAACACGATGATGTCATGCCGGCGGCAGAACGCAACGATCTCACCATAGAAGTCGAGATCGACGGTTTGGGCGGTGGGGTTGGCCGGGAAGTTCAGGACAATCGCGAGCGGTGTGGGAATGCTGTGCTGGACGGCCTTCTTGAGCTCGGCAAGAAAGTCGAATTCTGGACCGACCGGCACGTGGCGCACCGAAGCCCCGGCCATGATGAACCCGAAGGCATGGATCGGGTAGCATGGGTTCGGCACGAGGACGATGTCGCCCGGCGCGGTGATCGCCTGGGCGAGATTGGCGAGCCCTTCCTTCGAGCCGAGGGTGACAATGACCTCGTGCTCCGGGTGGAGCTCGACCCTAAAACGCCGAGCATAATAGGCGGCACAGGCACGGCGCAGGCCGGTGATGCCGCGCGAGACCGAGTAACCGTGAGTTCTGGGGTTCTGTACGGCTTCGACGAGCTTGGCGACGATGTGGGGTGGCGTCGGCCCGTCGGGATTGCCCATCCCCAGATCGATGACGTCGCGTCCCGCGGCGCGTGCCTTGGCTTTCAGCGCGTTGACCTCGGTGAAGACGTAAGGCGGAAGGCGCTTGATGCGGTAGAATTCTTCGGGCATGGCAGCTCGACGCGAGTTGGACGCCGAAGTCTAGGCCGGCCGTTCCGTGTTTGGCGAGGGTGATGGTGCCGCAGAGCGGAGGTCTTGCATCTCGTGCGTGCCGACTGATGCCCGCGGCCGGAGCATCGTTCCTGACCCACACATGGACCTGACCGAGACGATCGTCGCCCTTGGCGCCTGCGCTATGCTACTCATAGTCGCCGTCATGCTCGATCACCGGCCCTACCGGCCGGGCAGGCTCAACTACATTCCGCTGATGATCATTTGCCTGGCGGCGTGCCTGGTTCTAGGCCGCCACCTGCTGACTTTAATTCGACAGGAGTGAACCGCGGTTGAGCAACCGGGTCGGGCATCGGGTTTAGCGGCAGAATCGGAGGTCGTCGCGTTCGTTCTCGTAATCCTCCATCGCTTGGTGGAGGACGTTGTCACCCGGTAGGGCGCGTAATGCTTCGGAAATCTTCTTTAAAGTGGCCTCGTCGTAGACGACTGGTTTGGGACATTGGCACGCAGTCGACCGTGTGCTGCCGCAACCCGCGATTACCAGAAGCGCGGCAAAGGCCGCGACCCGCATCCCCGCCCTCGAACCCATGCAAGTGCTCCTGCCACCGACGGCACGATGATCAGAGCCCCTCACGCAATCAAGCAAGAAACACACAGGCTCGGCCAACCCTGATCAGATCAGCCGTGGGGCAGCAGCCGGCGTCCAAGTTGGATCCGCACATCGTTCAGTATATCGGTCACGTGAGAGATCGCCGAACGCATCTCGGCCTGGAATTCGTGCACCTCTTTACGCTGATCTTCGCTTGCGTGCTCCATATTGGCGATTCGCACATCATGCTCGCTGATCTTGATCGTCAGATCGGCACGCACTTGCTGGATATCCGACCGGAGGCTCAGATAACTCGTAATCGCCCCTCCCCCGATCGTCACCAGGATGACAACCGCTTGAAGGAGGTGACCGAAATTGATTTCCGGGCTGAACCTCGGCCATAGACTTTTTCCTTCGGTCATCTTGATCGCCCGACGATCCTGATCCCGGCAGGGCCGAAGCTCAGCGTCTTGGTTTCGCCGCCGACCTGCAAGCTGCACTCGCCGGTGGTCTCGTCAGCGGTGACGATCTCGCCTGGGACATCGGTGTAGTTGTCGGTGCGCACGATCTTCCATGAGCCTTCGGCCCACGGGCTTGTCCCGCGGGGCCGCTTGTCTTCGCTGCTGTGCCACGATTCGAGTTTCATCTCAGCCCCCATATATGCAGTCATCGCACAACTTGGTCTGGCCGCAGGAGCCGCATACCCACCCGGGCGACGCCTCTGCGACGACGTATTTCGACACCATCCGCTCGGTAGCCAGGGGGATGCAGCAGGCTTGGCTAAACGCCCTTTCGGTTTTGTCCGCCGATGATCGCCTCGTCAGTGTGCCTTTTCCCGCGATGGACCCATCATGGATTCGAGGTGCGGCCATCGCAGCAGCAGATTTTCGACGCTGTCCCTCAGGCGCTCCGGACCCAGCAGACGCAGCGCTTCGTTGAAGTAGGCCGACAGCATGCCATCGAGCACGTTGCCGGCGGTGACGCCGGGAATCCGCAGAAACGCGACCGCTACCGACTGCATGGCATCGGATATCGCACTGCATAATTCGATGTCGTTTGTCGTGAATTCCTTGGTAGCCACGACGGTTTTCATCTTCCCCGCCCCACGATCCTGATTCCGCCGGGGCCGAAGCTCAGCGTCTTGGTCTCGCCGCCGACCTGCAAGCTGCACTCGCCGGTGATTTCGTCAGCGGTAACGATCTCGCCCGGGACATCGGTATAGTTGTCGGTGCGCACGATCTTCCAGCGACGCTTGTCTTCGCTGCTGTGCCACGATTCGAGCTTCAAGGGAGCCTCTCTCTGACTGGGGTAATTAACGTGTCACCTACTGCGACCCGACGAGGGTCCAGGCGAGGTTGGCTAACGTCGGGTCCGGCAATGCTGGCGCGACCACGGTCAAAACGTCGCCCGCCATGAAGGTTGTCGCCGAAACCATCGTAAAGGTCGCCGTCGTAGCCGACGCCGCAAACACCATGGTTCCGACGTTGGCGGCGTTCTTCTGGATGGAGTAGGTCGTCGCGGCCGTCGCAGCGACCCCGGCGGTGCCCTGGGATCCGGCAAGCCCAACCGGGAACATGACCTTGCCGGCAAACACATAGCGCTGGACGACGAGGTTGGCGGGGGTCGTTCCGGAATAGGAGCCGGACACGGTCGTCGACACCGCGGCCTTGCCCGAGCCCGTCGCCGTGTAAGTATAAGCCAGCACTTCCGAGAGGTTCTGCAAGGCCCCACCCACGATATTGAACGACAGGAATTTCAGAAATATCGTCTGGCCGATCAACGTATTAGGATAGGGGAAGCGACCGACAGACTGGTCGATCCGCGCGAATTGCGTCCCAGCCGGGTGGGTCGTCGCAGTCGTGCCATAGGCACCGCGGTAGAGTGTCGTCAGATTATAGTGATATGCGCTCGTCAGGCTCCCGATCTGAAACGCGAAAAGCTCGCCGCCCATGTAGCACAGAGTGACAAGGTTAGCCGCGTCGGTGGCCGAGACCGACAGCAGCTGGCCCCGGCTTTCGCTCACATCGACCGAGCAGACGTCGGTGACGTCGGGGTTGCTGCCGCTGTCGCCGATCGACGCGGTCAAGACACCCTGGGTCGCCGGACCAGAAACCGTGCCCGCAAAAGCATAAGAATTACCGTCGCTCGATATCCAAACTTGTGCGCCGCCCCAATTCGAGCCGCCTGACAAGGCGATCCAGATCTCGAGATCGCCCGACAGCAACGCTGCCGGCGGCTCGAAGATCAATGGCGTGTTGACATTGCCCGGGGTCGCGCTCCAGTTCGGCACGAACCCGCCGACCGCGCCGCCGCTCGCCTGCTTCACTGCGGCGGCTGCAGTGCCGCCACCCACCCCGAGGATCGAGGGTAAGGCGGGTGGCAAAAAATTGGCGGGCGGGTAGAGCACGCTCGGCGAGTAGGGGCCAAAGAAATCCTCGGCGGTAATCGACAGCACGCCCTCTGCGTCTTCTTCGACAGCCGTGATCCGCACCGTCAATGCACTGGCACCCAGCCGCGAATCGGTGATCTGTACCAGATCCATCGGCTCCAACAGGATATATTTCCAGCCGAGCCGAAAGTTATAGGCGTTGCGGTAGAGAATTTGGCGCTGCAACAGCAGCTGGGCGACCATGCCGCCGACATAGAGAGGGTCGGTGATCAGCCGTGCCTTGGTACTGGTATCGCGCCGCAACCCATAGAGATCGATCGCACCTTGATCAGAAGCCTCGGCGATCGCGGTGTTGTAGCTGTTCTGGCGATCGAGGCACTCGACTTCGATCATGTTGTTGGCGTCTGCCGGCGTCGACCGCACGATGTGCAGTGGATCGCCGGTGAAGCCGCCGGTTATCGGGGTCGCGCCGGCACGCAACGCCGGACCGCCAGGCGTGACGCCAAGATTGATCCCGACACTCGAAGCCTGAATGATGTAGTCGTCCTCGCCGAGGCTATAGACCGGCGTCGTGTTCGGCGCGAAAGTATTGGTCGTCGTCGCACCGATCCCGGCGGCGGAGATCCCGCCGCCGCCCGATTGGCCGATCGTCGTGTTGCCCGTCGGGTTGGACTGGATGACCATAACGCCGGCGAGGCCGACACCGGACGCGAGGATGCCGAACCCGACGAGGTTTGGATCGGAATTGACGGCGTCGGCGAGCCCGCCCATCGCCCCCGGCATCTGCAGATTTGCCAAGGTCGTATACGTAACCGTGTAGGGGGAGCCCCCATTAAAGACGGGATCGGTAAAGGTCAGGCTGATCGTGTCGCCGCCCGCCTGCGTCGGCGCTCCGGTAAAGCTCGCCACAGTGAAGCCGTTGGTGACCGAATGATCGCCGTAAGGAATAATCTTCAACAGGGCACCGGACCACACAATCGCACTGTTGGTCACCTTCGTGATGTCGGCAAGTGATTGCTGCGCCGCCTGCTGCTGGTCGAGCAGCGGCGATAGGAACAGGCCGATTGCTCCGCAATAGCTCGCATAGGAAGAAGCAGCGCTGGATGTCATCGCCGGGTCGAGATTCGCCGACGGGAAATTCGCCCCGTAGCGGGCGTTGGTCAAAAAATCGCTGACGATCTGCGCCGGGTTGGCGTCGTAGCCGTTAGGCGACGCACCCGATATGCCGGTACCGGTACCGGCACCGATCACCTCGAAATTGAAATTCGGCAGGGTCGCGGTGTTGCCGAGCTGATAGTTGGCGAAGACGATGTTCGCGGTACCCGAATAGCCATTCGCCTTCGCGGGATGGGCGCTAGACCAATAAGGGTCGATCGTCTGCCCGTCAGTACCGGGATTGATGCTCGAAATGCTCGGGAGCCCGGCGGCGGTCCCGATGTTCTTGTCCCACCAGGCCAAGCCCAAACCGGCGATCGGCCCCTGGCATATTCCCATGATGAACGAGGCAGAATACATGTACTGCTGGCCACCGCCTTTGCCGCCTCCACCGCCTTTGCCTTTGCCTCCGGCTTGCTTGCTGGGCGTCGCGATGAAATCGTCATAGTCGAGTAGGTTGGGGCTGACCTTGGTCGTGCCGTAGATCAGCGGGATGACCCCGCCGGCCTGAGAGGTCTGGAACTGCAGCGAGCCGACCGCGCGCGCCTGTTTGGCGTTCGAGCTGCCGCCGAGAATTCCGCCCATCAGACGAACGGGTCAAAGAAGCGCACGGGGCGCCCCGCCAGCTGCGGCTGCCGGGCGTCGGCATAGAGGACACCGGCACTGTGCCAGGCGTGGATCAGGCGGGGCCATTCGATGACGATCGCGCCATGGGCGAAGCAACGGCCGAATTTGAAGAGAGCGACGTCGCCCGGCTGCGGCGGTCCCTGGATCTCGCGGGTGTAGCGCATCATGCCCTCGAGGTAGCGATCAATATCGCGATGGAGATGCCAGTCAGGCGAATAGAAGGGGACCTCGATGTGCGGCACGACGCCGGCTGCCTCGTAGACTTCGGCGAGCATCATCAGGCAATCGGTGCCAGCGCCCTTGACCCGACCCATGTGGTGATAAGGGGTGCCCAACCACCCACGGGCGCACTCGGTGACCGCAAGTCGCCGTGGATCTGTTTCAGGACGGGTCATACCGCGGTCTCTGGGGGCGGGATATAGGGAAAACCGCCAAAATGGATGGCGTTGTTGAAGACGTTAGTACAGGTTGCGAGCGTGCGATCGCAGCCCGGCAGCAGCTGGAATTGATCGCCGGCGGCGACCGGAGACAGAAAGGCGAGCTTGACCGTAACAGCGCCTTCGCTGACAAAGCTCGAGATCGTACGACTGTAGCCGGCATTGCCGCCGGTGATGCCGTTGATCGTACCTTGCGCGTAGGGCGTGGTTGTCGCTGGTGCCCCCTGGACTACGGTAGTCGTCGATCCGTTCCCAGCTGAGAATGTTGCGGCGAGACTCGATCGGTTGAAACGGCACATCGCATCGCCAAAAACATGCGTGCAGCTCGATTGCCACAGTCTCCGGGGCATCTGGATGTTGAGCAGTTCGAGGTGCGAGCGACATTTCATCTCGATGCCAGTGCGGCTGCAATCGATGTCGGAGATGCGCCCGGAAAACAGAATTACCGTTCCGGCGCTGGTGTCGCCGTAACCGCCGCCGGCGGCGCCCATAAAGGCGCGTTCCAACTGCAACAAAGCTCCGTCGAATTGTCCTTGCCACGCGGCTTCGAGGAACGGTGTCGAACCGACGAGGTCGGTCTTCTCCGGGTAGATCTTGACATCGATCTCGTCGACCTGGGTGCCGATCACGATTTTGGTCTTCGAGCGTTCAAATTTCGGTCCGGCCGCGAACAGGAACCCATTGGCGTCGATCGAGGTCGGCGCCGCCGAATAACGCAGGATCGTCGCCCCGCCGACCAGGGTAAAGGTGTAGAGGTCGGCCATGATGAATTGTTCGCCGCTGTTGAGCAGCGCGATCAGGGCGGCCGACGCAGGCCTCACGACCGCACCGCCCCGCCGACGTCATCGCCGGGCTTGACCCGGCGATCTAAGATGCGGCCCTGGACCCCCGGGTCGAACCCGGGGGCAACTTTTATTTCGGTCATTGCCTGACCGAAATAAAAGTCAGCTTTTTGAGCTGCCACAGTCGAAACATGAAATTCTCGAAGGCATAGCTGTCGTCGATGAACCGGCACCGAAAGTAATAGCTGTAGTCGGCGGTGATAATGAGCCCGCTGCGCGGTGCGGTGCCGAATGTCACCAGGCCGGTGTTAGGATCCACGCTGTAGTTTCCCGGGGTTTGCGTGATGCCGTCGAGATAAATCGCGCTGACGACGTTAGGTGCTGCGATTGGTTCCAGAAAGCCGCCGCCGGGCAACGTCGCGCCTATCGCCCGCTGCAGCTGGAAGACGGTCGTACTGGCGTTGCCGATGCCGATCTGCTGACCAGTGACCTGATTATCGCTCGGGTCTCGAAACAGGAACGTACCAAAGGCGCCCTGGCAGAGCGTGAAAAACCCCATCAGTGTTCGCAGCTCGTCATAGCCGGCTGCCGGGTTGTCACGCAATAAATCAAAGACCAGCGAGAACTGCCACAGTGGGTAGGGATAGTCGACCGCTCGCAACTCCCGCCCGGATACAGCGCGTTGGATGCGCGTCTGAAAGGTCGGCGTCTTGGTGACGCTCCACGCGAGACCGGGCAGCGACGGGAAAACTCCTATGTCCGCCATCAGCTCGTCCGCAGTGTAGATCCGTTGCGCATCGCGTTGTTAATCGCTGCAACAAGCGCACTGCCGTTGCTGCGAAAAAACCGTACGACGTCTTGACTGTCCATCGCTGAGACGCCAAAGTTGACGACAACTGGTGCGCCTCCGCCGCTCGCATTGACGCCGTTCGGCGCAGCAATCAAATTCTGCAGGCCCTGTGAGATATTCGCAGGCAGCACCATCTCATTGCTATGCAGCTGTGCGAGCACGCCTCCCGGCCCCAGGCTCGGCACTGCCCACCCGCCCTGGGCGCTTGGCACGATGCCTCCATGCTCAAAGCCGAACAGAGAGCCGATCCCCTTGAAGAGGCTGCCGAGGATACCCGGCGAGCCAAGCCCCAAGCTTTCGGCGATCCCGCCGCCCGGGACTTCCTCGCCGGCGCCGGTGAGGCCCCCCGAAAAGTCTTGACCTCCACCGCCGCCGGCGAGGAGGCTGGCGCCAAAGAAATTGCCAATCTGGCCGAAGACACCTTTCACCGCCGAATTGACAAACTCGGCGATGATCGATTGCGCCAAGTTTGCCAGTGCCTTCTGCACCGTCGTGGTGCCCAGGATGATGCCGGTAACCGATCTGTCGATCGCCCGCTCGACTGGGGCGACTAGATCGTCCCACGCCCTTTTGTTAGCCTCTGCCAATTTGGCGTCGAGAGCCTGCAGGTTAGTGACATATTTCTCGTAGGCGAGGGCCTGTTCTTCGAGCAGCTTCTCTTGGGTGCGGCTGTCATTGTCGGCCGCCGCCAGCTTCTTCTCGTAATAGGCCTGGTCGTAAGACCATTTGAGATCGAGGAGGTCTTGCTCTTGATGGATAGCCTCGGTCGCCGAGAGCTTTCCGAAGGCCGCCTCATTTTCGATCGCTGCCTTATAGCGAGCAAATTTCTCGTCGGTAATCCTCTGGCCGGCACTGAGCCGGTTGAGTTCGTCGCGCTCATCTTGGGCTGCGGGCTGCTTTCCGACGCGGCCACCGACGGCAATTGGAATCATGCCGTCCCCTACGGACCCAGCAAGGCTTGCGGTCGTGGAGTGCAGCGCACCGATCCTCGATCCGACCTGCTCGGCAGCGGTGTTGATCTGCGATTGCGCCTGCTGAGCGGCGGCGCCCAGCCCCGCGAATTGAGCCCGCATCGCATCTGTTGCCACCTGAACCGAATTTGATGCAGCCTCCATTCCGGATTGGAGGTCATCAGTTTGGGCACTGATGACAACGCTGGTTTCGATGTCGGCCATGACAGATCCTCATAGAAGTGAGCACCTGAGGCTGCTCATTCCTTGCCGAGTGGCGCCCGGCGAGCTTCAATCTCTGCTTTTCGCTCTGCTCTTTAGCTCGGCAAAATCAAGCACCACCCCTGGCAGTCCGGCATGAACGTCGCCCGTGCCAAACCCGGGACCCAACTCGGCGAGGATCCCTTGGAGATCCGAGCTCGCCGCGGCGCCCGGCCCGGAGCCGGCTGATGGTATCCGCCTGCGCTGATGCTTGCCGACGCCGAGATACGCCCCGACCAGGATGTGAACCGGCGGGTGCTCGACCCAATATGCCATGAGCTCTTCGAGATCGAAGAGCGTCATCTGGTCGATTACCGAGTAACTGTAGCCGCAAGCGGTGGCGAGGAGGCCATAGATATGTCCCCAGCCGTCGGCACCTCCTGAATCGGGCCCGACGGTAGTCGCGCGATCATCAAACCTGCCCCCGGGCCGGCCCCGGGGGCGGCCGCTTCCCCCAGGCGGTCATCGCGCGGCTGTAACCCTGAGCCGGTAAGGACCGCATTCAGCACGGCACTGGCATTGCCGAGATCGAGCAGGTTCTCGACCATGTCTGCGGTGGCCTCAGGATAATTGCGTTGCAACGCCGCGGCGACAATCTCGACGAGCACGCTGATCTGCGTCTCGCCCATCGATGCGTCGATTTCGGTCAATTGCCGCACCTTGGGCATCAGCCGGCGGAGCTGTCCGAGAGTGAGCGGCGGAACCAGCCAATCCCGGCCGCCCATCACAATCGTCACCCCGGGAAGCATTACTCCACCGTGCTCAGATAGCCGATAGTCCCGGAAGCGTCAGCGAAAGCCGAGAAATCGAGCTCGTGAATCAGCCAGTCGTCGACCTTGGTCGGCAGTGACAATTTGTTGGCCATGCAGGCGTTGAGACGCAAAGCGGTCCCGCTCCCGGCATAGTTGGTATAGAACGTCGCCTTGAAAGTCGGCGTCGTCCCCATCACCTGGTTCGTGATCGTCAGCCGGCTGCCTGACGTCGTCAGGTTGTAGGTATACGAGATCAAAACGGCAGCACTCGCGTCGGCGGACGAAAAAGTATAGATGCCCGTAGCGAAGTTGACCGAGTATTGACCGGCGGCAGAAGGGGTTGACACCCGGTTGAAGCGCTTGCCGCTGGCGGCGTAAACGACGCCGAGGTCATCGTTGTAATTAGTTGCGTTGGCGACAGTTACTGTGTAAGGCGTGACAGCCGGAATGCTGGCGGCCTCGAGCTGTGATATCGCAAATTGGCCGGTGGCCGGGGTAAGGCCAAAAAAGATGTCGGAATACAGCAATCCGAGGATCTGGGCGAACTTTGCCTTACCACTGATCTTGCCCTGTCCGCGTGCAATCGCCACAGGGAACTGAAGCTGCCCGTACAGCGGCTTATCCGTCCAATCGAAATCAATCTGGATATCCTGGAGCACACCGAACTGGCGCGGGCCAATCCCGGAGCCAGTCACGTCGGTCCGTTCACCCCAGACCGCCCCCGAGCCGAAGCTCAATTGCATGTCAGATACTCCCTTTCAAAACTCTGTCCTGGGCTTGAACCAGGAGCCGCTTCAGCGTCTCCTTAGCGGCATAGGCGACATTCCAGGCCTGCGTGTCGCGAGCGAGCGCCGAGCCCGGAAAATGGTCCTGCCACCAGCGCTCGATCAGCTGGTCGATCGAAACAGTCCTGCTTTCCGAGGCGGTCGGGCTTTCCGCATTGTCCTTAGGAAAAACCACGCTTCCTTCAGAACCTTCCACGATCATCGGGATACTCCTGCGGGCAGGCTTCATTACAGAGGCAAGATAAACCACGACTTCCGGCGTTTCTCTTTGCTATCACTCGTATCGTTCGGGCGGCGCGGTCAGACGCACAAGATCTCAACCGGAACGATCGCGATCGCCTGGTCGCCGAGCACGCCCTCGTCGGTCTCGACCTTTCCGGAGATGTAGGCGTGCTGCACCATCACGGGCAATCCGAGATTCTGAATGCCGGTCGCCGGCGATGGCGCCAGCGCAGCTTCGAGCGCGTCGAGCAGCGGGTTCAAAAGCATTGCCGGCGCCAAGTACGGATCGCTCGAATGGACGTAGATGTAGAGATCGGCGTAGAGCGTCCACATGATCGGCGTCCCCAGCGCCCTGGTCACTGCACGTCCGCCTTTTTCGCTCATGAACAGCGCCGGCTGCTCGGCCGGAGAAAGATCGGCCCAATGCCGGAGCCTACGGTTCGCGGTGGCGAAGTTCGTCGCACCGGCCGCGAGCGACCAGAGCACGCCATAGATCGCTTCTCGGATGATCATCGGCCGCTCTCACATCGCGGGCGGGCTGTGTCCCGCTCAATCATTGCGATACTACTGCCTCCGCCAGGGCAGCCCGGACACCGGCGCGGACCGCTGGCGCCATATCCTCGAGCGCCGAGCGCAGGAAGGAGCGTTCGGGGAGATCCATGCGGCGATCATACGCGCGTACGCTGATCGTCTTCTCGGCGATCGGCCGACCAAAGGCTTCCCTGATACGCCGCAGGCTGGTCCTGACACTCACCGTTCCAGCAAACCCGTATTCCTGTACCGCGGCATATGGGCTGTCGGTAAAGACACTAGCGGTAATGGCGCCGCCACTCTGATCGACCCGCAGGTCGATGCTCGATTTCAGTGATCCGCTACGGCTTCTGAGCACCTGGCCGCTCAGCTTGTCTTGCTGCACATTGCGTTGGAGGTCGATCCCAAGCTGGGTGATGCTGCGAGCCAGCCCAGAATTGACGGCGTCGGGAAGCGTGCGCAACCGCTCGAGCAACTGCTCGCCGCCGACGAGATAGGCTGTGATCACGCGACCCCGGCGAGCGTCGCCGCTTCGGTTTGGGTCGGCGCCGGCATCAGGAATCCGGTGATCGGCGCAACGATGCGGTACTGTTGGATCAGGGTCTTTATCGAGTCGCTCATATCCTTTTGCGAGTACGACACTGTCTCGCCGCCGCCGATCGCCCTCGCAACCTCGCCGATGCGGCTGCGCTCGCGGTACCGCAGCGCCACGAGCTCGATGCAAGCTTGCGCCAGGTCGGGCGGTGTCACCGCGTAGCCGGCGGTATATTGCAAGGTCACGCATCCCGCCTTTCGCGGCACTACATATCCTCTGATGACGAGCTCCGTCGGCGTAAATAGGTACCCCGCTTGCGTCGCAAAGGTCCTGACGACAGCGACGCC
>Ga0307475_10000630_pt1 | contig 21163 bp, 16 predicted proteins | sample atmos_gasesECM1C_FD_203317 | JGI IMG/M metagenome (GOLD analysis project Ga0307475, IMG submission 203317) | Hardwood forest soil microbial communities from Morgan-Monroe State Forest, Indiana, United States - atmos_gasesECM1C_515 | ecosystem: Environmental > Terrestrial > Soil > Temperate... | reverse complement strand
GACCGGCGAAGTTCGCAGCCCGCGCGTTGCATCAAGCGCCGGGCCAACCTTCAAGCTCCCACGCGTGCGGGAGCGGAGGATAAAAATGAGCTCAACGCTTCGCCGATTTGCCTTTCTCGCCTTTCTCTCACTCTCAGTAAGTTTCTCCATGAAAGCTCAATCTGATTCTCCAGCCGCTCATCTTTCCGGCACTTTGCTGGATTCCAGCGGCGCGGGAGTTCCTGGTGTCCGCATCACTGCGCAGTTGGAGAACGCACCCAACGTCGCTCCCTTGGCCGCGACCTCCGCAAACGACGGGTCCTATTCGCTCACTTTTCCGGCTGGCGGCTACCGCATCCGATTCACTCGCGAATCCTTCGTGCCCCGTGATTTCGTTTTGGATTTCTCCGCGGGCCAATCCCGCAAGCTCGATCTGCGCCTGGAACTGGAGCGGCTATCCTCGAGCGTGGTAGTCACCTCGCAAGCGGAACCGGCGTTGGCGCAGGAAGCCTCCGCTTCCGTCACTGTCATCACCCGCGATGAGATTGATAATCGCCAGGCGGTTTCTCTGACCGATGTTTTGTTGTATGCCCCGGGAGTCGCCGTCGACCGCACCGGCCCGGAAGGCGGGCTCGCCGGAATTTTCCTGAATGGCGGCAACTCCTACCAGGCCAAAGTGCTCATCGACGGCACCGCCGTAAATCTTCCCGGCGGCACGTTCGACTTCTCCAACTTCACGCTCGACAACATCGACAAAGTCGAAGTGGTGCGCGGCGCCGAAAGCGCTCTCTACGGCACCGACGCGGCCTCGGGAGTTATTCAGGTGTTTACGCATCGCGGGGAAACTCACGTTCCCGCTTTCAATCTCTTCACCGAAGGCGGCAGCTTTTCCACCGCGCGCGGCGGCGCGCGGCTCGGTGGCCTGCTCGGCTCGTTCGACTATTCCGGTGCGGCCTCTTACTTCACGTCCGAAGGACAAGGCCGCAACGACTCCTTCCGCAATCGCACCATCTCCGGAAATTTCGGCTACGCCTTTAGCGAAACCAATCAGCTCCGGCTCGCGCTTCGCAATAACACCAGCGAAGCGGGCATTCCAGGCCAAACCTTGCTCACCCCCCCGAGCCTTCACCAAATCAACGACCTTCACGATTTCAGCGCCAATGCCCGATGGGATTTCACCAGCGGCACTCACTGGCACCATCAGGTCAGCGGCGCCGAGTCTCACCATCACGCGTTTACCGCCAATCCCATCCAGAGTTTCTTCGCCACCGATCCCTTCGCCGGCTGCCCGCAAACCAATCCCGCGGCGGTGGCCACCGCGGAGTTTTGCGATTTCACTTCGCCGGGCGCAAACAGCGAATACAACCGCTCCAGCATCAACGCGCAGACCAGTTACATTCTCCGCAAGTTCAGCGCAACAGCCGGCTATCAGTACGAAGTCGAGAACGCCGACATCTCCTTCCTGGGCATCGGCCACCTTCGCCGCAACAACCAAGGCGGCTACCTCGATTTTCGCTACCTGCCTATTTCGCGTCTGTCCCTCGATTTCGGTGGGCGCGCCGAGGCCAATGGCAGCTTCGGCACCCGCGTCGTTCCGCGCATCGGCGCATCGCTGGCCTTGCGCTACGGCAGCGGCTTCTGGGGCGACACGCGTTACCGCTTTTTTTACGGCGAAGGCATCGTCGAACCCCGTTTCGATCAGAACGCCGGCAGCAGTCCCTGCTTCCCCGGCAATCCCACGCTCAAGCCCGAAGCCAGCAAAACCTGGAACACCGGCATCGAGCAAAAGCTGGCGGACGACCGCGTGAAAATCTCCGCCGACTATTTTTCCAGCCGCTTCTACGACATCATCAGTTTCACGTCGTGCTCTCCGTTCAGCCCGTGCACCGTTCCGCAACCAGCCGGCTGCCCCGCTTTCTGGGGCAATTTCTTCAACACCGATCTCGCTCGCGCGCGAGGAACGAATATCGCCGTCGAAGCTCGCCTGGTTCACTGGCTTATGGTCGCGGGCAGCTACTCCTATGACGACAGCCGCGTTCTGGTTTCTCCCAACGCGTTCGATCCCGCGGAAATCGCCGGCAACCACCTAATTCGTCGGCCTCCGCAGTCCGGCTCTCTCACGCTCATGTACTCGTTTCGCCAATTCCATTTCACCATGGCCGGCTATTTCAGCGGCCCGCGCACCGACAGCGATTTTCTCTTTCTGGGCCTGACGCGCAATCCCGGCTACGCGCGCTTCGAATTCGCCAGCAGCTACAACGTTGGCCGCGGCATCTCGCTGTATGCTCACGCCACCAACGTGTTCGACAACCACTACCAGGACGCCATCGGTTATCCGGCGCTCGGCCGGGACGTTCGCGTCGGCATCAACTATCGCTTCAGCGGCAAAAACTAAGGGGCCGCGCCTCCCTTTCGCGAGGTGTACGTACTATGTCCGAGCCCATCCTCTTCTGCTGGTCTGGCGGCAAAGACAGCGCCATGGCGCTGCACGCGCTACTGCAGCGCACTGACGTCCGTGTCGTCGCGCTCCTGACCACGATAACCGAAACCTACGAACGCATCAGCATGCACGGCGTGCGCCGCGAACTCCTTGTGCAGCAAGCCCAATCCATCGGGCTTCCGTTGCACGAGGTGCGCATTCCACCGCAATGCGTCAATCCGATTTACGAGGCGCGCATGGAAGAAGCCTTGCGCATCCATTACGCCGATGGCGTGCGAAAGGTCGCTTTCGGCGACATCTTCCTGGAAGATCTCCGCGCCTACCGCGAGAAAAATCTCGCGCGCATCGGCATGACCGCGCTCTTCCCCATCTGGAAGCGCGAGACTCGCGAACTCATCCGCAGTTTCCACGCTGCCCAATTCCGCGCTATCGCCGCGTGCATTGATCCCAAAGTGGTCGACCGCAGTTTCGCCGGCCGCGAGCTCGACGTTTCTTTCTTCCGCGATTTGCCCGCGGGAGTCGACCCCTGCGGCGAGAATGGCGAGTTCCACACCTTCGTTTTCGACGGTCCCATCCTCCGCCACCCCATTCCCGTTCGCGCCGGAGAAATAGTTGAGCGCGATTCGTTCATCTACTGCGATCTGCTGCCCGCCGCGGCAGTTGCAGGAGCGTCCCTGTAGGCCGGCTTTGAGTCCGGCCAGAGGAGAGACAAGTGAAAAAGGAAAAATCCGAGAAAGAGGCAGTCCTGCTCCGCACCATTCTCATCTTCGCCATGATCGTCCTTGCCGCGGCCCTGCGCCTGGCGCCGCATCCGTGGAACTTCACTCCGGTCGGCGCCATCGCGCTGTTCTCTGGCGCCATGGTGCGTGATCGCCGCCTGGCCTTTCTGGTTCCCGTACTGGTGATGTTTGCCACCGACCTCATCATCGGTTTCAACAAGCTGAGCCCACTGGTCTACGCCAGCTTTCTGCTGAGCGTTCTCATCGGCCGAGCCGTTGTAGGGGCGCGCTTTAGCGCGTCCCAGTCGCAACCGGAACCTAGTGCCCGCTCGAGAAAACGCGCGGTGCCACGCATCGCCGGCGCTATTTTCCTTGGCGCTCTACAGTTTTTCCTGATCACCAATTTCGGCGTCTGGGCCTTCCTGGACAGCTACCCACGCACCGGCACAGGCCTCGCGGCGTGCTACATTGCCGGCCTGCCGCTGTTCTGGAACACGCTGGCTGGCGACGCGGTCTATGCGACAGTGCTTTTCGGCGGCTTCTTCCTTGCGGAGCGCCTCGCGCCGCGTTTGCGCCAATCCGGGATCTCGGACCTCCAGACAAATCACTAACGTGAGAAGTTCCATCGAGAGGGCCATCCACGAGTACGCTGCAATGCTCTCGACGCGGTGAAGCCGAAAGAGTTGTGCCGGGGGGACACGGCGAACGGGCTGCAGTGTCTCCATCACAGCCATTTTACTTGGTGCGAAAAGCGATTGAAACTGGTCGAAGGGATAAAATACGAACAAAAATGAATTCCTGTCCCACGGGGGTCACCGTTCGCAAAACCTCAGATTTGGCTACCGGGCACGAACGCTGCGGCAGTTCTCTCTGCGCAACTCGATTTCTAAATGTCATGGACATCGCTGCAATGGCCTGTTTACCGTAAAAGAGCGGCTGGCCAGCGGCCGGGTCTATTCCTCGAAGAGGGAAAACATGAAGAGGCTACTGCGGGTTGCCCTGCTCGTGCTTGCCGGTGTGAGCGTCGCGAGTGCGCAAGACGATCGCACTGCTTCCTCGCAAGCCGATGCAAATTTGGCTGCGGACTTTGCGAATACCTCCGCGGCGTCACGCAAGTTTTCAGACGCTATCTCGTGGCCGTCAGCGGAGTTCCGGATTGTAAATGCAACCTCGCTTGCTGAGCCAGCGCCGGCTGCCCCTGACCCGAAATTCGCTTATGGCAGCCGAGACGACTTTCGCTGGCAACTGGCGTTGGGCGTTTCCGTTCTGAGGTTTCGTTCGTCGATATACTACGCGACGGGCGTGGGCACGAATACGGCGGTCACCTATTTCACAAACGAATGGTTTGGAGTCGAGGGCAACATCACCACGGCCTTCGCGATTCCGATAAATGTGAACAAGCACCTAAATTACGTCAGTTACGGCGCTGGCCCGAAGATCGCGTGGCGCAGCCGCAAATGGGAGCCTTGGATGCACACCATCTTTGGAGGCGCGCACATCCTGCCCGAGACCGGGGCTGGCCAGAATGGCTTTGGTTTGCAGGTGGGTGGAGGAGCAGACTACCGAATCCTTCCGCATCTCTCGGCACGCGTGGGAGTCGATTGGGTGAGAACCCATCTGTTCGGCGAATGGCAAAACAGCGCGCAAGCGAACGCTGACATCGTTCTGCACTTCTAAACTACGGGCCGGCGATTGCTTCGAGTTCCTACCAGATTTTGCAAACCTGCGCGCGCACCATGGCGTCGCCTTTTTTGCAGCCGAACGCATTGGCAAATTCCGCATCGTTGGAAAGCGGCCCGTTGGCGCGAAACTTCGGCAGCGGATGCGGATCGGTGTTGGTTTGCAGCCGCGCGAACTCGGGGCGGACGTTCAAGGCCCAGTTTTCCGCGAAGCCCAGGAAAAAGCGCTGCACGGGAGTGAATCCGTTGGCATCCTTCTCGCCTGCTTTGCCGTGCAGCGATTTTTGGAACGCTGCATACGCCAGCGTAACTCCGCCGAGATCCGCGATGCTCTCCCCCTCGACCAGCTTGCCGTTTTCGTGCAAGCCCTTCTCGACTTCATAGCCGTCGAACTGCTTTGCCACGCACGCGCCGCTCTCCTGAAAGCTCTTCAGGTCTCCCGGCGTCCACCAATTCTTCAGGTTGCCGCGCGGATCGAACTGCGCGCCCTGATCGTCGAAGCCATGGGTGATTTCGTGTCCGATCACCGCGCCGATGGCGCCGTAGTTGTAAGCGTCGTCGCGATTGGGGTCGTAGAGAGGCGGCTGCAGGATACCCGCGGGGAAAACGATTTCGTTGAGTTGCGGGTTGTAGTAAGCGTTGACGGTCGGCGGCGTCATGCCCCATTCGCCGCGGTCGACGGGTTTGCCGATTTTCGCGAGGTCGCGCGCGTTTTCAAATTCCGCGGCGCGAAAAACATTCCGGGCGTAAGAGCCGCGATCGGTTCTCAGCGCGGAATAATCGCGCCACGTGTCCGGGTAGCCGATTTTTATGGTGAAGGCTTCCAGTTTTTCGATGGCGGCCTTGCGGGTGGCCGGGCTCATCCACGGCAAGCTCTGCAAATCGTCGCGGAGGGCCGCAAGTAAGTTGTGCACCAGCTCCAGTGCGCGGACTTTGGCCTCCGGCGGGAAGTACTTTTGCACGTAGACCTGGCCGAGAGCTTCCCCCAACTGCTGATCGGTAGATCTGCTGCAACGCTTCCAGCGCGGGCGAATTTCCTTGGAGCCCGTAAGAATGCGGCCGTCGAAGGCAAAATCCTCCTGCACGAAGGGATCGGAGAGAAGCCCGGCGGAACGATGTATGAGCTGCCAGCGATAGTAGGTCTTCCAGTCAGCAAGCGGTACGCTGGCCAGCATGCCGTCGAGGGCTTTGAAGAAATCGGGCTGCCCGATATTAATCTCGGTGAGCTTCGGACTGCCCACTGCCTGGAAATAAGCGTCCCAGGAAAGGCGCGGGGTCAAGGCTTGCGCGTCTGCGACGCTCATCTTGTGATAGATCTTCGCGGGATCGCGGCGCTCCACATTGGTCATGGAGGCTTTTGCAAGCGAAGTCTCGATGCTCAGAACGGTATTTGCCGCCGCGGCGGCTTTGTCCTGCGAGTCGCCGGCCAGTACGAGCATCTTGTTGACGTGCTCCACGAACTGCTGGCGCAGCTTCTTGGACTCGTCGTCGTCGCGCGTGTAGTAGTCACGGTCCGGAAGGCTCAGTCCGCCTTGGTACGCCGCTCCGATAACCTTGGCGCTGTCCTTGAAATCCTGGTCGGAGCCGAAGTTGAAAAGCACGCCGACGCCTTTGGCTTGCAGCTTCGCGCCGATATCGATCAGGCCGGCGGTGTCATGAAGCACTTCGATAGCCGCCAGCTCCGCGCCAATCGGCTTCAGTCCCTGTGTATCAATTTCTTTTGTGTCCATACAGCTTGCGAAGAAGTCGCCGATTTTTTGTTCGTTTGAGCCACGAGCGGCGGAAGTGTTCGCCGCAGAGGTTTCCAGGATGCCGCGCAATGCTTGTTGATTCTTGTCCGCCAGGGTGATGAAGCTGCCCCACATCGGATATTCAGGCGGAATGGGATTATTTTTCAGCCAGCCGCCCACCGCGAATTGGTAGAAGTCGTCGCAAGGTTTGCAGGCGCGGTCGAGATTGGCAACGTCATAGCCGTGAGTCGCATCGTCCGCGGCCAGCAAGCGATGGCCTCCGGTGAAGGCAGCAAAGAGCGACGCGAGAATTGCAAAACCGAGAATCAGCGTTGCGGAGAAGCGGCGCACGGCCATGATTTACCCCTTTCCAGCTGGGAACCGTCCGGGATGGTGTGACGCAGTAGTGCAGAAGCGCACTACATCGTACTGATTGGTTGGACGCGCTGCCAGCAAAAATGACAGTAGTCGGTAGCGCTACCAGATTTTGCAGGCTTTTTCGCGGACCATGGCGTCACCCTTCTTGCAGGCAAACGCCTGGGCGAATTCGGCCATATTCGAAAGAGGTCCGTTGCCGCGGAAGCGCGGCAGCGGGTGCGGATTGGTGTTGGCCATCAGCCGCGCGTATTCCAAGCGTTCGTTAGCGCCCCAAACTTGCGCCCAGCCGAGGAAAAATTGTTGTTCGGGAGTGAGTCCATCCTTATCGGGCGCGCGCGGCTTGCCTTGCAGCGAAAATGCGGACGAATGAATTTTGGAATCGGAGCAAATGCTTTAGAATGAATGTGACTCCTACTGTGGGCGTGTAGCTCAGTTGGGAGAGCACCTGCTTTGCAAGCAGGGGGTCACCGGTTCGAGCCCGGTCACGTCCACCATTTTCCCCCCTTACCGGTCCATTTTTCATTGCACTGCGTTGACTTTCCTTCCGCCACGTCTTTAACATGGCACCGCAGAAATTTTCCGCTCTGAACAGTTTTGGGCGATCATCGGCCTTTCGCCGCGAAATGAGGAGATGGTTTCTATGAACTCGCTGTTCACTCTTGGTGTGGCCAATCTGTGCATTGCGCTTGGGGTTAGCGCTGGTTGCAAGGCTCCGGCGGAAACAGTGGCGAAGGCTGGGGATGTGACCGAGGCGCGGGTGGCCTCGGAGTCCACTACGGGCACGAATTGGCTGTTGAACGGGCGGACGTTTGACGAGGCGCATTTCAGTCCGTTGACACAGATCGACGACAAGAATGTGAATGGTCTTGGGCTCGCGTGGTACCTGGACTTTGACGGAGCGATGGGCGTGGTGGCGGAGCCGATTGTAGTGGATGGAGTGATTTATGTGAGCGCGCCGCAGTCGAAGGTGTACGCGGTGGACGCGGCTTCGGGGAAATTGATCTGGAAATTCGACCCGCAAGTGCGGTTGAACATGGCCATTAACGGATCGTATTCGGCGCGAACGAACGCTGGCGTGGCTGTTTGGGAAGGGAAAGTTTACGTGGGCACAGGGGATTGCCGGCTGATCGCGGTGGACGCCGCCGCGGGGAAGCAACTATGGGAAGCAACAGTCTGCGATCCTACCCAAACGGGAATTACCGGAGCGCCGCACATCGCCAAAGGCAAAGTCTTGATGGGCTACAACGGGTCGGACGATGGCGTGCGCGGCGCGTTGATTGCTTACGAAGCACAGACCGGCAAGGAAGCGTGGCGCTTCTGGACCGTGCCCGGCGATCCCACGAAGCCGTTCGAGACGAAGGCGTTAGAGATGGCGGCGAAAACATGGTCGGGAAAAGATTCATGGAAGATTGGCGGGGCGGACGTGTGGAATGCGATTACCTACGACGAAGTGACAGGTTTGGTGATTTTCGGCACGGCTGGGGCTGGCGTCGACTACGGCGAGCTGTCTTCCATTAAGGTGAGCGGCGATAAGCTTTTTTCAGGATGCATTATCGCGGTCAATGCGGACACAGGTGAGTACGCATGGCATTTCCAAACGAGTGCACCAGGGATGCAAACGGAAAACAATCACATCTTGATGGCGGACCTGACCATTGGCGGAGAGAAGCGGCACGTGGCGATGACCGCGCCGAAGAATGGATTTTTTTATGTGTTGGATGCCAAAACAGGCAAGCTTCTTTCGGCAAAGCCGCTGGTGAAGACGGTTTGGGCGAGCGCTGTGAATTTGCAGACCGGGCGCGCGGTGGAGATTCCAAAGTTGGCAGGCGGCGGAAGACAATGGACGGTGCACAACTGGTGGCCGATGAGCTACAACGCGCAGACTGGCTTGGTGTACATTCCGACGACGGACCGCCGGACGGGTGCAAAAGCGGCAGTGGAATCGGGAGAAAGCGGCGTCGGCCTGGAGGGGCGGCTCATCGCGTGGGATCCGGTGAGCCAGTCGGCACGCTGGTCGGTGGAGGAGCCGATTGCAACGAACGGAGGAGTGCTCTCTACGGCGGGCAATCTGGTATTTCAAGGGCAAGGCACGGGAGAGTTTGCAGCGTTTGCCGCGGACAGCGGGAAGCAACTGTGGTCGATCAAAACGGGCTCGGCGATCGAGTCCATTCCTGTGACGTTTGCCGTGAAGGGCGAGCAGTACGTGATCACGCCGGTGGGCTGGGGATCAGGATCGCGATTGTTTGCGCCAGCGCGCACAATGGTCACTAACGAATCGGCGCGCGGGCCTGTCCGGCTGCTGGCTTTCAAGCTCGGCGCTACCACCGCGTACACCGCGCCGCCGGTGGTGATTCCGCCTGTGCCGCAGCCGCCAAAGCTAACCGCCAGCACGGAAACGGTCCACAAAGGGGAAGTGCTATACCAAAAATTTGTCTGCGATGGGTGCCACTCGCCAGGTACGGACGGAAGCCGCGCGTGGGTGCTCGACGGCGCGATCCCGGACCTGCGCTACATGCCAACAGATGTGCACCGCGATTGGTACACGATTGTGCTGGGCGGCTCACATTGGGATAAAGGCATGCCGGGCTTTGCCGATCCGCCGAAGTTTGCTTTTCCCAATGCAAAGATGACGGTGCAGGATGCCGACGCGATACATGCATACGTCATCGCGCAATCCTGGAAAGCCTACAAGGGCGAGCAAGACGCGGCGCACTCGAAGCGAGAGAACTACTAACCCGGCAAGAAATCGCGGCGCAAGCTACAATGAAGCGAGGCTGAGGCGCGACGCTGTTATTTTTACGTGCTCGCTTGCGTAGTAATAGAGTCGAGGCACACTCCGCGAATCTCCCGATGAAAAGCTTTCGCTCCTTCGCGCTGGTTTCTCTTTGCATTCTGCTGCTTTTGGCGGCGTTTCCTGCGCTTGCTGAAAATCCGAAAAGCATACATCCGAGCGGATATGTGACTGACCTCGCGGGCGTGATCGCGTCTGATACGAAGGCGCGGCTGGAAGCGCTCTGCCGCGAGGTCGAGGAAAAAACCGGCGCGCAGATTGCCGTGATTACTGTGCATTCGCTCGAGGGAGAAAGCGTCGAGAATTTTGCGGTGGAGTTGTACAAGCAGCTCGGAGTGGGAAGCAAGCGCGACAATCGCGGCGTGCTGCTCTTAGTTGCTCCCGACGAGCACAAATACCGTGTTGAAGTTGGGTACGGCCTGGAGCCGGTGATCAACGATGCACGAGCCGGAGACGCCGGCCGCGCGATGGTGCCACTGTTGCGTGAGGGAAACTACGGCTCGGCGATCGAGGCCGCGACGTGGATGCTGGCGAAAGATATTGCGGATGATCGCAGTGTTACGCTGTCGGGCCAACCCCCAGCTCGGCCGGCGAGGAAGGAGCAGGGTCATTCGTCGCCGATTGGCCTTTGGGGAATACTCGTCATCATCTGGATTATTTTCTCGATTGCACGAGCGGGGCAAAGAGCCGCAAGCGGCCGAAGGGGCGGTGGCGGCTGGTGGATCGGCCCGTTGTTGGGCGGGATGGGTGGCGGTTGGCGAGGCGGCGGTTTTGGCGGCAGCTCCGGTGGGTACTCTGGCGGCGGAGGATTTGGCGGCTTCGGCGGTGGCAGCAGTGGAGGCGGCGGGGCGTCCGGGAGCTGGTAGAGTCTGAGGAAACGCAATGGGCGATGTACAGGAAGCGTTGAAAAATCTCGTCGAACGGCTGCATGAAGCGGCGAAGGACAACCTCGAGTCGATAATTTTGTATGGGTCCGCGGCGCGCGGCGATTTTCGCGACGCGCATTCGGATTTGAACGTCCTGTGTATCTTGCGCTCACTGCGCGCGGTGGAGTTGGCGCGCGTCTCCCCGGTTGTGAGGTGGTGGACCACTGCGCAGCATCAACCCGCGCCGCTTTTCTTTTCCGCCGAGGAGCTTCGGCAGTCCGCGGACGTTTTCGCCATCGAGCTTCTAGACATGCAGCAGAGCCATCGCGTGCTGTACGGTTCAGATTCCATCGCGGGCACAACCGTGCCGATGAACTTGCATCGCGTTCAGGTGGAGCACGAACTGCGCACACTGTTGCTGAAATTGCGGCAGCACTTTCTGCGCGAGGCGGGAAACCAGCAGGAACTTGGAGCCGTGCTGGCCAAATCGTTCTCCAGCGCACTAACACTGCTTCGGCACACGTTGATCGCCTTCCAAGAGCAGCCGCCAAACGCTCCCGCTGAGGTTTTCGCTCGGGTTGCCGCATTGACGGCTGCGAGCGCGCCGGCATTTGAAGCCGTGCAGCGCCTGCGAGAGGCCAAGAGCTTGGACCGAGATGCGGTGCTGCCTGTGTATGATGGCTATCTGACCGCGCTGGAGAAAGTGATTGCGGCGCTGGACCATCATCTGCCGAAACGCCAATGGCAACGGTCCACCAAGAACAGTTCGCAACTGTTGAGGAGGCAAGGGTCATGAAAATAGCTCTCGCGATCCTGGCGATTCTGCTGGTGATTGGCCTGCTGCTGGGCAGCTCGTTTGTAAGCCGCAGGAACCAGATGGCGATAAAGCGCGAAGCGGTAAACGCGGCGTGGTCGCAGGTAGACGTGGTCCTGCAGCGGCGCGCGGACCTGATTCCGAACCTGGTGGAGACGGTGAAAGGGTATGCGGCGCAAGAGGTAACTGTGTTTGGTGACATTGCTAAGGCGCGCTCCGCTTTGCTTAGCGCGAGTACTCCAGCGGACAAAATCGCCGCTAACCAAAGGCTTGATTCGGCGCTGGGGCGGTTGCTGGTTGTGGTCGAAAATTATCCACAGTTGAAGTCCAACGAAAACTTTTTGCGGCTTCAAGACGAACTGGCGGGCACGGAGAATCGAATCGCGGTGGAGCGGCGCCGTTACAATGAGACGCTGCAAGACTACAACACCTATCTTTCCCTTTTCCCGAACAACCTGGTGGCGAGCATGAGCGGGTTTGCCAGGAATGACGCATATTTCAAGGCAGACGAGGGCGCGCGGCAGGTTCCCAAGGTCAATTTCGAGAACCAAAAAGCTCCGGCGGCGCCCGCGCAGGCTCCCGTTCCCGCGCCTGCAAAACCATAATCGTTGCGCGAGAATTGTACGGCGCGCGGGAAATATTTCCTTCCCGCACACTAGTCCGCATGGCGAAGCATCTACGCAATAGCGTTCACGTATGCGCTACCTCTGTCTAATTTGCGACTACGACGGCACTATCGCCCACGACGGGCGTTGTGAGCGCAGCACTGTGGAAGCTCTCAAGCGCGTGAGCGCATCCGGCCGGAAATTGATTTTGGCAACCGGACGCCAGCTTACGGAATTGCAGGAGGTTTTTCCGGAGTATGCGGTCTTCGATCGAATCGTAGCGGAGAACGGCGCGGTTCTATATCGGCAGGACACCCGGGAAAGCAAATTACTTGCGAATCCACCGCCGCCGGAGTTTGTCGCCGAATTGCGACGCCGCGGAGTGCAGCCACTCTCGCTAGGCCAATGCATCGTGGCCACATGGCACCCTTTTGCATCGACGGTTCTAGAAGTGATTCGTGACATGGGGCTCGAACTGCAGATTATTTTAAACAAGGATGCAGTGATGGTGCTGCCTTCCAGCGTAAACAAGGCGAGCGGTCTGCAAATCGCGTTGAACGAACTTCGGTTCTCGCCGCACAACACCGTGGGCGTGGGCGATGCGGAAAACGACGACGCGTTTCTCGCCATGTGCGGATGCAGCGTAGCGGTGGGCAACGCGTTACCGGCTCTGAAGGGGCACGTCGACCTGGTGACCGCCGGCTCGCATGGCGCCGGCGTGGAAGAACTAATCAAAAAGCTTCTATCGGAAGACTTGGCGAGCTTTGCCCCGCGCTTGACGCACCATCGTAATTTGCTCGTTTGAGAAACCCCGCGCGTCAATTTCCGCACTTCTCGCGGGCTGCAACGGATAATTAGGTTATCGAGCGGCGCGTTGTTCGGCCGAGCCTCGACAGACCATGCTATCTTACACAGTCCTGGCGTTGCTGATTTTTGATCTTGGACTCTTCCTTGCCTCCGCGTTTTTCTTTGACAACAAAGAGGAACGAAAAGAGTCGCTGCTGATCAGTGTCCTTTTCTTTTTTTCCGGAATGCCCGCGCTAATCTATCAGATCGTCTGGCAGAGGGTGCTCTTCGCCATCTATGGAGTGAACGCCGAATCCGTCGCGATCATCGTCAGCGCTTTCATGCTTGGCTTGGGTCTCGGCAGCCTGGTCGGAGGCCGCTTCTCCGCGCGGTTTCCACGGTACGGAATCCTGATCTTCGGTATTGCCGAACTCGGTATCGCGCTCTTTGGACTGGCTTCCCTGCGCATTTTTCACTGGGCTGCTTCCTCCACCGCAGGCGCCAACCTCCCTTGGGTGATTGTCTTTAGTTTTTCCTTGCTGTTGGTGCCGACAACGCTAATGGGCGCCACTTTGCCGTTGCTTGTTGGGCAATTGGTGAGGCGTTCCGGGCGCGTCGGCGTTTCCGTTTCGCGCCTGTATTTCGTCAACACCTTCGGCTCCGCGGTGGCCTGTTTTTTGTGCGCCAGTTTTTTGATGCGAAGCTTGGGCCAATCGGGCTCCGTCTCCCTGGCGGTCTGCCTGAACGCCGTGGTTGGCTCGATCGCGTACCTCTATGTGCGAACGCAACAGCTTGAAGCACCGGAAGAAGTTAATGTTCTCCGATCACCCGCTTCCGGCGCGCCACCGATCCGGCTGAGCATCGCCATGCTCCTGGCTGGGCTTTGCGGCTTCATCGCTCTCGGGTTTGAAATCGCTTGGTTCCGCGTCTTTTCTGTGGCTTCGTCGGATCGCGCCCCAGCATTCGCTTTATTGTTGGCCACCTATCTTGCAGGCGTCGCAGCCGGCTCGTATGTTTCAGAAAGGCTTACGCAGGACGCGCAGCCGTCCACCGTCGTGCGCGTCATCGGCGTGCTCATACTTCTGGCCGGTGGTATATCCGTCTTCTTGCCTCCGCTAGTAGCCACCTTGATGGCGCACAAGATGAATTATCTTTCGAGTGCCCCAGCGTTTTTCGTCACTGCTGGCCTGCTGGGCTCGGCGCTACCGCTGCTTTGCCAGGTTGCTGTGCCGCCACAGGAAAATGCCGGCCGCGGTGTCAGTCTGATTTATGGCTCCAACATTGCCGGATCTGTTCTGGGAAGCCTCGGAATCGGTTTTGTGCTCATGCAGCATCTCGGGCTTCGCCAGATTTCGCTCTTGCTTGCTTTCGCCGCGATCTTGACGGGAATTCTGGTTCTTTTTTTCAGCAACGCGCAATTTAGTTGGCCGCCTGCGTGGACCGCAGCGCTCGCCGTGGCCGCCCTTGTTTCCATGGGCTTGGCTCCGCGGCTTTACACTCTCTTTTACGAACGGCTGACCTTTGGGGCGAAGCCCGAAGCAAACATCCCTTTCGCGCAGATCGTGGAGAATCGTAACGGCGTTATTGCCGTGACTCAGGACGCTGCCGTATTCGGCAGCGGCGTTTACGACGGTCACTTCCGAATCGATCCCAATTACGACCCGAACCTGGTGGTGCGCGCTTTTGTGTTGAGCGCCTACAATCCCGCCCCCAAGCGCATGCTCATGATCGGCCTGGCGTCCGGTTCCTGGGCGCAGATTTTTGTGAACCATCCGCGCCTCGAATCCATGGACATCGTCGAAATCAACCCCGGCTACCTGGATTTGATTCCGCGCTATCCCGTGGTCAGCTCGTTGCTCACCAATCCAAGAGCCCGCATCTACGTCGACGACGGGCGCCGCTGGCTCATCGCGCATCCCGACGTCCGCTATGATGCCATCGTAGCCAACACAACATTTCACTGGCGCGATCACGCCAGCAACCTGCTTTCCAGGGAATTCTTCCAACTCATCAAGCAGCACTTGAACCCTGGCGGCACCTACTACTTCAACACCACGGAATCCGTGGACGCTGTGGCCACGGCGCTCAGCGTTTTCCCCTATGGTCTGCGGGTTTTCAATTTTCTCGCGGTCAGCGATGCCCCGCTGGGTGTCGCGACGGAGCGTTGGTTAGCCGACTTGCGTCTGTATCAGATCAACGGCCGATTGGTTTTCGATCCCGCGAATCCGGAGACCAAGCTCACGCTCGCTCGCTACGCGGCCCTGGCGCAAACCGTCCATCAAGCGCCTCTGCGCATGGGTCTGGAGGGTTCCGACTCCATGCGCGCTCGCATGGGCAATCCTCGCCTGATCACCGACGACAACATGGGCCTAGAATGGGAGCCAGGCGTTGACATCATCTGGCACTGATCAACAGATCACTTGCGTGGGGGAACCTCGTGGCTGGCATCACGCCAGCGCGTGCTGCAAGGAAGCGCGCAACAAATCTTGCTTTTCGGTGCCTAGCTTCTTAGCTTGCTCCGTCAGGTAAAACACGTCGATCGCTTTTTGTCCTTCTGTGTCGATCAACGCGACTTCGATGTTGCATCCCAGGCGCGCAAGCGTCGAGCCGATGTCATAAAGCAATCCCGGCCGGTCTTGCGCGACTATTTCCAACAGCGTGCTGTGCTCGGACGAACTGTCATCAAAACCTGTGCGCGTCTCAATGGCGATCTTTGGCGGCCGCGCCCGGCTCGCACTTTCACGCCCACTCAGTAGCGGCTCAAGTGGGGCCTTTCCACTCACTACATCATTAAGACTCTTCAGGAACCGGTCGGTCTCCGTGGGATTCAGCTCGAGTGTGCGGTGCAAATCCGAAAAATGAAACGTATCCAGGACGATTCCGGCGGCGTTGGCAAACGCATCAGCCTTGATAATGTTCATTCCCCATCCGGCGAGAACGCCGGAGATGGTCGCGAACAAGGCAGGACGGTCGGCTGTCAGCAGGGTAAGGGAAAATGCATGCCTGCGCACCTGCAGCTCGGTCTGAACGGGCTGCGCGCCAAGTTTTCCGTACAGCGCAAAATGCGCGGCAATCTCGGCCGCGGAATGCACCGCCAAATAACGCCGCGGAAATCCTTCGAGGAACCGCTCAATTTCTTCCGTGCGTGCGCCCCCCGTTTGCGCGCGCACCTGTTCCAGGAGCGAGGCTTCGTCGTGTGCGTGCAAGCGATCGGTGTCCAAGGTGCGACTGAAGTGATTGGAAGTGGCGACGTACAGTTGCCACAACATCTCTGCTTTCCACGGGGTCAGCGCTTCGGGGTTTACCGCGTGGATGTCCGCATAAGTCAGCAGGCAAAGCCTTTGCAACCGCTCTTGATTTCCCGCAGTCGCGGCAAACGCTGAGACTGTGGCCGGATCGAAAATGTCGCGCCGCTGCATCGTAGCGGACATGTCCAAATGGTGCTCGATCAAAAACTGAACCTCGTCCTTTTCGTCCGCCGATAAAGCAAGGCGCTCGGCGGCGCTCTGAAGCGCTTCGAGGCTGCCGGTCACGTGGTTTTCCACGGCCATGCCTTTGCCGACGTCGTGCAGCAACAACGCGAGGATGAGCAAATCGCGGCGCTCCGCGGTCTTCCACAGCTCCTTGAAGTGCACGCCGCGCGCGTCCATCGACTCGGTCAACTCCTGCAAATGCTCGATGGTGCGCAGCGTGTGCTCGTCCACCGTGTAGCGATGATAAAAATCGCGAACCACCAGCGAATCGATGCGCGCGAACTCTGGCAGGATTTCCGCCAGCAATCCGAGGCGTTGCAGCGGCCGCAACGCCACACCAGGGTAATCGGCGCCAAGGATCTCGCGCAGCGTGGCCCAGGTCACGTCTGCATTCTTCACCGGCAATTCCGGATGTTTCATGATGTATGCAATGCTGCGCTCGGCACGGCGGCTGAGCGGAACTCCCGCGCGCGCCGCCTCGGTAAAGAGTGAAAACAGGACACTGCGGTCGCAAATCTCCCTCGCGTCGAGCAATTCGAACCGCCCGTCGCGTACTGCGAATGGTTTCCCATTCCCCGGTTCCGATTTTGCCGAACGCGCTGCGTTGAAAAGCCGCTGCCGGAAAGTTCGGGGTGCTGGCGCCTTCTGCTCGAGATAACGTAACAATTGGCGGTTCAGCGTGCGCGCGTGCCGAAAATACAGCCGCATCCACTCCGCCGCATCGCGCGGCAATCCGTCCGTAACCCCGAGAGAGCGCTCCGCGGCGCCGGCCTGCAACTCGTAGGTCAGCGTATTGTCGTTGCGCGCGTTGCTGTAATGGAGGAAGCAGCGAATGGCGCTCAGAAAATCCACGGCGCCGGAGGCCAGCTCCTCTTCCGCGGCACTGCTACTCATCGGCTCTCGTTTTTCGCCGCCGATTTGGCGCAGCCACACCGCAGCCTGATAGTCACGCAGACCGCCGGGCGCATCCTTGACGTTGGGTTCCAGATGAAAAATCGTGTTGCCGTAACGCGTGAGGCGTTCCGTGGTCAGTTTGTGAAGCTGCATCAGCAAAAACGGCCGCGCGGTTTTTTCCGAGCCGGGCAGAACGCGCTTGTCCAGCCTTTCAAAAAGGTCCGCGTCGCCGGACAGAAACCGGCGGTCCAGCAACGCCAAATGAAATTCCGCGTTGTCCTCTTCAATGCGCTTGCATTCTTCCACGGTGCGCCCGGCGGAACTCACGCGAAAACCCAGGTCCCACAGCGTGCGCGCGAAGTCCGCGATCAACGGCCGGAACTCGTCCTCCGCCTTGTCGCTGCCGAAAAGAAAAAGAATATCGAGGTCGGAATACGGAAACAGCAGCTTGCGGCCGTAGCCGCCGAGGGCCAGCAGGCACAGTCCCGAAGCGGGCGCGTTGTGCACGCGCAGCACTTCGCCAAAGACCTGGCGGATGTTGTTGTCGGCCAGCGCGCACAGCGCGCGCAGCGTCTCCCGGGCGCCCGCACCCGCTTCAAACTGTTCGCGAATACGTTGTCGTTCGTCATCGGCTTGCGGGCCGAGTACGGATAAAGGCGTCAGGGATCCTTGCATGTTTCGATCAGGTTGGCTTTCCGGATTTAGACCGGGGCGTGCTGCGGTCGTCACTTCGTTCAGAGCGCGCCCTCGCCGCGCTCCTCATTGCGGATCCGGATGGCTTCTTCAACCCGCGATAGGAATATCTTACCGTCGCCAATCTTTCCTGTCTTGGCCGTCTTTAAAATCGTGTCCACAACGGTATTCACAAGCTTGTCCGGCAGCACCATCTCCAACTTGAGCTTTGGGAGCAGGTCTACGGTGTATTCCCGGCCGCGATAGACCTCCGTGTGACCCTTTTGCCGCCCGTGCCCGCGCACTTCGGTGACCGTCATCCCTTCGATGCCCACTTCGCGCAGTGCGTCCTTGACCGATTCGAATCGCGAGGGCTGAATGATTGCTTCAAGTTTCATCATGGAAAGTTCTGCTCTCCCACTGCCCCAAATGCCTTCTCATTCCACCTGAGACTCACGACTCCAGGTTATAGGCCTCTTCGCCATGCTGCGTAATATCCAAACCTTCGATCTCCTGGTCTTCCGTGACGCGCAGGCCGGTAATTAGATCCACGACCTTTAGCAGCACTAGGGTTCCCACCAGTGCGAACCCCCAGGCGATCAGCACGCCGACGAGCTGGTTGCCGACTTGTCCCCAGTGTCCGTCGCTGCCGCCAACCGCTTTCCCTGCGCCAAAAATCGGGTTGATCACTTGCGTCGCAAACACACCGGTTAGCAGCGCCCCAATTGTTCCACCCGCGCCGTGCACGCCAAAAGCGTCGAGCGCGTCATCATACCCGAAGATTGCTTTGACGCGCGTTACCATCCAGTAGCAGCAGGCGCCAGCCACAAGACCAATGATCAATGCCGGCATCGGCGCGACAAAACCAGCCGCCGGGGTGATGGCCACCAGCCCAGCCACGGCACCGGAGATCGCGCCGAGCGCGCTCGCCCGACCGTTCTTGATCCACTCCGCCACGCTCCAGCTCAACGCCGCCGCCGCCGCCGCAAAATGCGTAGCTACGAATGCACTCGTCGCCAAAGGGCTCGAAGCCAGCGCGCTGCCGGCGTTGAATCCGAACCATCCCACCCACAACAGGCACGCGCCAATGAAGCTGAGCACCAGGCTGTGCGGCGGCATCGGTTGCTTCGGGAATCCGGTGCGCTTGCCCAGGTACAGCGCGCACACGAGTGCTGATACCCCGGAGCTGATGTGCACAACCGTCCCGCCCGCGAAATCAAGCGTTGGAAATCGTCCGCCCAGCGACGCATTCAGCAGTCCGCCTTTGCCCCACACCATGTGGGCCAGCGGCGCATAAACGACCAAAAACCACAGGATCATAAACAGCACAGTGCCGCTAAACTTCATGCGCTCGGCCGTCGCTCCGGTGATCAGCGCTGGAGTGATGATGGCGAACATCAACTGGTAGACCATGAAGGTCATCTGCGGAATGGTCCCCGCATAATCGGCGTTTGGTTCCGCGCCCACGCCGCGCAAGAACGCGTGCTCGAATCCGCCAATTACGGACCCAGTGTTGAAGTGCTCACCAATTACCATCCCACTCCCGAAGCAAAGACTGTAGCCCACCAGCGCCCACATAATGGTGATTACGGCCATGAGCATGAAGCTTTGCATCATGATCGCGAGTGTGTTCTTGCGCCGCACCAGGCCGCCATAGAAAAGTGCCAGCCCCGGTCCCGTCATCATCAGCACCAGCGCCGCGCTCACCAGCATCCAGGCATTGTCCGCGGAGGATTGCGCTGCGGTTACCCGCTGATCCAACTGCGCCAGTTTTTCATTTGTGAGACTGGAAGCTTGAGGGGTGGAAGGTGTGTTCTGCGAGGAGGGTGCCGCGGCGGGTTGCTGCGCGTGGAGCGGTACTGCGTGCACGATGGCCAAGAGCAAACAACACTTCCACACCATGCGCTTCATATTCTGTATCCGCTCCGCTGCGTATGAGATAACCGCTTCGCGGCCGGTGCACACCAGCCGCTTCAGACTCGTCACCAGGTCTTTTCCGGGGACTAGGCACTTCGACGCGCCGCATTATACGCGTGGCGCTTGCCCATCGCTCTGTTATAAATTTTCATACCCACAATTCAAATTTTTGATACACCGATTATCCAAAGACGGCCGGCAGTCGTATAATCCCAACCGGTCGGGTTTGCGCCGCGGCGCTGGCTCCATCGCAAGAAAGATCGCTAAATGACCGAGCACGTACCCATGGAGATTTCCGTTCGGCAGCAAGACGGTATTGATTTGCTGGAAGTCTGCGGACGGCTCACCATCGGCGAACCCGCCGAGCAGCTCAACGAAGCGCTGCAATCCATCGTGCAGCGCGGCGGCCGTAAGGTAGTCATCAATCTGAATGGCGTTCCGCAGATCGACAGTTCCGGCATTTCCTCACTGGTGCGCATCTCTATTCAGCTCGCCCGTGAAGGCGGCGCGGTTCATCTCGTTTGCGGCCCCGGACGCGTCCGCGACGCTCTGACCGTTACTCGCCTGGTCGAAGCCATCCCAACGTACGAGTCCGATTCCGCTGCGGCAGCGGGCTTCGCATAGCAACGTTAAAATTGCATCGCGTCCAGCCTCCTTGCGAACGCGGCTATCCGCACCACGCGCAATGGGCGCCTTCAAATCAGCTCGTAATTTTTGGGGGGAGATTGCTCCTGCTGTAACCGCTACCCGCTTTTCTTCAGCTCCGCGAGCACCAGCTTGGCTACCTCGCGCAGCGTTTCAAACACGCCTTGACCGGTCACCGCCACCGCCTCCAGGACCGGCTCGCCTTTCTTTCGCAATTGCTTGGTCAATTCCGGCACCGTCATGGCATTAGGCAAATCGCGTTTATTCAACTGCAGCACATAAGGAATGGTCTCGAATTTCAGGTTATGTTCTTTCAGGTGCTCCTGCAAATTTTCCATGGTCTCGAAATTTGCATCAAGCCGCTCTTCTTGCGAATCGGCCACAAAAATGACCCCATCGGCACCTTTCAGAATCAGCTTGCGGCTGGCTTCGTAGAAAACCTGTCCAGGCACCGTATACAAGTGAAAGCGCGTTTTGAATCCGCGGACGGTCCCTAAATCGAGAGGAAGAAAGTCAAAGAAGAGGGTGCGGTCGGTTTCCGTCGCCAGCGAAACCATCTTGCCCTTCTGATTTTGTCCCGTGTGGTCATAGATCCACTGCAGGTTGGCGGTCTTTCCGCCCAGACCTGGACCGTAGTACACCAGCTTGCAATTAATTTCGCGCGCAGGAAAATTGATGAAAGGCACGTGTCGTTGGTCCGAATTCGGTCAGAAACTTATAGCACACGCGCCGAGGGCAAGCCAGCATAGCGCCAGCGGATTGTCGCGTGCCTCAT
>Ga0307475_10000629_pt1 | contig 21212 bp, 9 predicted proteins | sample atmos_gasesECM1C_FD_203317 | JGI IMG/M metagenome (GOLD analysis project Ga0307475, IMG submission 203317) | Hardwood forest soil microbial communities from Morgan-Monroe State Forest, Indiana, United States - atmos_gasesECM1C_515 | ecosystem: Environmental > Terrestrial > Soil > Temperate... | reverse complement strand
TTCGAAAATCATCGAGCCGAGTCGATGCGGATCGAATGAAGTCACCGAATCAGGTTTGATTCTGGCGAAAGGAATATTAACTCGCGTCCATTTCTTTGCCGGAATGTTCCCGGAGAACTCGCCAATCCGGATTGCCTCGGAAAATCCGCGATTGGTGTCATGTAATCGAAGCCCAGGAAGCGCCGAGGCCCAAATTCCTTCTTCGCAGTAAATCCAAAAGGACAGAACGTCTCCTTCGAACAAAATTTCGCGGTCACGAAACTCCAGCACCTTAATCTGCGCAGCCCAGGAACCGCCGGCATTGGACCGCCACGAGATTCGAAGCGAATTAGGCGGTGTGAAAAATACCCCCGAATCCAGCGGGAGTTTCTTATCGAGAACCTCTAGCGCGCTCGGCTCAACCGCTTTGCCGGAAGAGTAGTAATAAGTCGAAGTACGCGGTCCATTGTCAAAAAAGATATGCCGATAATAAGAGGTTTGCGCAGCGCTTCGCGGGGCTGAAGCCAGAGACAGCACCGCGGCAACTACGGCGATAACCGCGGACACCTTATAATCCCGCCCAGCCCGAAGAGGCATTCTAAGCATGAACCTTGTTCTCCCGTATTCCTTAGATTTCACATAGTTGCAATCGCTTCAAACACCTATCCCCGGTCTCAGCGTGGAAGGGCTGCCAGTCTCGGTTCATACCCAATCCGAGCCACCTAAAAACACGTGATTCCAAACGGAGCGCAGCGGAGCGAGGAATCTCTCTTGCTTTTTATTTTGTGCGTCCTCCCGCGCTTAGATAGGGCGGACTTTGACAGTCCTCCGATGAGGTTTCCCTTCGCAGGCAGCCGCAATCACCCTGCGGCGGAAAACTACAGGTCACTAATAGACAGGTCCAGGCATCGAAACTAACGATCGTTGACAACAGGATTTTACATGACTATAGTTCCAAACTGTAGTACTTAACCGATTTAGTAGAAAGTTGGCGGGCAAGGGGGCTTGGCCCGCGACTTTTCTTAAGGGGTGTAAAAATGGGGAAAATAGTCTCTAGGGTATTGGTGTCTCTAATTGCGCTGGGCGTTTTGCTGCCTGGAGCCTTCGCTCAGTATCGCGCCGGCATTCAGGGAGTCATTCTCGATATACAGGGTAATACGGTATCCGGTGCAACGGTCACATTAACAAATCTGGAAACCAACAAAACTTCTCAGGTCTCCAGCGAAGATACCGGGGTATTTAACTTCCTCAGTTTGCCACCGGGACATTACCGCATCGAAGTCGAGAAACCTGGTTTCAAGAAGAAAACTCTGGAGAACATTGAGGTTGCTGGCGAGCGAACCCAGGGCGTCAACATAACGCTCGAAGTAGGCGACGTCACTCAGTCGGTGACCGTCAGCGGTGACACCGTCCCCGCCCTCGATACGGAAAACGGTAACATCTCGGGCACGCTGAACAGCACCGCCGTGCAAAATCTGCCCTCACTCAGCCGCGATCCCTTCCAGCTCCTGCGTCTGGCTCCCGGTGTTTTCGGTGATGGAGCTCACGGTGTCGGCGGCGGCTCGCAAAATCTTCCCGGCAGCCAGGGCCCCGGCGGATCAACGGCCACCAACTCTATCTTCCAAACCGAAAATCAGGTGCAAATCAACGCCAACGGCCAGCGCAACACCGCCAACAGCTTTCAGGTGGACGGCGTCTCGGTCAACAGCCTCGACTGGGGTGGAGCGGCAGTCATTACGCCGAACGAAGAATCTGTCAAAGAGATTCGCGTGACCGCGAACTCTTATGATGCCCAGTACGGCCGCACCAGCGGCGCGCAGGTTGAAGTCGTTTCACAGAACGGCACCAATGACTATCACGGCAGCATATTCATTAAGATTGACCGCCCAGGCTTGAATGCGGAACAGCGTGATTTTGGCCAAGGTATCGGCGCCGTCAATCGCGTCTCGAACCGATTTAACCAGATCGGTGGTAGCGTCGGCGGACCTATCATCAAAAACCGCTTGTTTGCGTTCTTCTCGTACGAAACGATTAGGAACAGCTCCGTCGCCCTGAACAACACCTGGGCCGAAACGCCGCAGTATCTGACCCAGGGCGCGCCCGGCAGCATCGCCTCCACTCTCTTGAGCTTCCCCGGCGAGGGCACCGCCATTGCCCACATCATTCCTGAGCCTTGCTCCCAGGCAGGATTCACCCAAGGGGTGGATTGCAACCCCATTGGTCCGAACGGCTCTCAGGGTTTGGACATTGGTTCGCCGATCAAAGGTTCCCTGGGTACGTTCGACTCAACCTTCGGTAAGCACGGGACCCCGTTCGGAGTGGGTGGCGGCCTGGATGGCATTCCGGATATCGCCTTCGTCCAGACGCAAAATCCAAGCAAAAACACCGAAGTTCAATACCAGGGCCGCGTGGATTTCCAAGCCACCCGCAAAGATCTCATCGCAGTCAGCATCTACTATGTTCCCAACGACTCCGATTTTTTCAACGGCAATGCCCGGCCTGCGAATTTCTGGCATTCCGATCGCCTCAATGAAAGCGCCACCGTTCTCTGGGATCACACCTTCGCCTCTACCCTGCTCAACGAAGCGCGATTCAACGTATCGCGCTGGTATTTCAATGAATTGCAATCCAATCCGCAGCAGCCATTCGGTCTGACGCAGGATGTCATCAACAAAAATCTCGGAAACAACATCGGCGGTTTTACTTTCATCTTCGGAGCCAACGGTCCCGGCATCTTCTACAAGACCTCCTACAACTTCCATGATGGTTTGACCAAAGTCGTGGGACGCCACACCTTGAAAGTCGGTTTTGACCTCTACCGCGATCAAAATACCGATGTCAGCGCTGGCGGCGCCTTGCCGCAATACTTTTTCCAGAATCTTTGGGATCTCGCCAATGACGCGCCCATTCAGGAGAACGCCAACTTCGATCCTCTCACCGGCGCTCTGACCCAAACCCGTCATTACATTCGTAGCAACACCTATGCCGGCTATGTTCAGGATGACTTCAAAGTTCATCCGAACTTCACGCTCAACCTTGGCCTTCGCTACGAGTACTTCGGCCCGATTTACGAAAAGCACGGCAATCTCGATGTCGCTGAGCTCGGCCCGGCAAGTGCTCCCCTCACCGGCGCCTTCGTCCGGGTCGGCGGTAATCTCTACAACGCCAGCCACAACAACTGGGGACCGCAGGTCGGTTTCGCCTGGAGTCCCGGCTCGCTCCCGCTCACACATCAACAAATGAGTAATCGCCTGGTCATCCGTGGCGGATTTGGCATCGGGTACAGCCGCGCGGAAGAGGCTATCTTCTTGAACGGTCGTGCCAATCCTCCGCTAGTCGCCGGTTTCAACTTGTTCGGGTCCAACATCCTTTATGCACCGTCCAGTAGTCCGACGAACTTCAACGGCTATCCAATTAACCCGGCGACCATACTTACTTTCAATTCCGCCAACTTACCTGCCAGCGGCGCTCCTGTAAGCCTAGTCGCTTTTGACCATAATCTGCCCACCCCCGTGACCTATCGTTATTCCTTCGGCACTCAATACGACCTGGGTCACAACTGGGTTTTTTCCGTGGGTTATCAGGGCAGCCTGAGCCGGCACTACACGCGCAATCAGAATCTGAACCTGGTTTTCTTCCAGGATCTGAATCCGCAAATCCAGAACTTCCAGCGCTTCACCAACGACAGCAATGGCTCTTACAACGCTCTGCTTTTGGAATTACACCACAAGTTCTCCAGCACCTTTGAACTTGACGGCCAATATATGTTCGCCAAGGCCGAAGACAACCAGTCTGGCGACTTCAGCGGAGACTTCACACCGGGCGAAGATCCGTTTGACCGCAAGGCCGAATTTTCGCCTTCGGACTATGACGTTCGCCACACCCTGAAGATCTATGGCATCTGGACCCCGCGTATCTTCCGCGGTTCTAACAACTGGATGGAAAAAATTGTCGGTGGTTGGACCGTCACCGGCATCATCACTGCGCATACCGGTTTTCCCTTCACGCCTTTTTATAACGTGCAGGTGCAGGGTGTCAGCAACTCCTGCAGTCTTGTCTATGTGAACAGCAACTACTGCACCGTGCGTCCGGCTGCATATCTCGGCGGCGCGGGGTCCGATTTCAGCAATGCCGGATTCGAAACCGGCAGCAACAACTTTAGAAGCTCTGCTACTAACTTTTTTGCGCCTCCCGATCTCACCGCTGGCGGCATTCCTCCAGCTCCGGGAGTAGCCCGCAACTCATTCCGTGGTCCGCGCTATTCCCAGGTGGACGCAACTCTGGGCAAGTCCTTCGGCTTGCCGCGCCTGCGCGTCTTGGGCGAAAACGCCAAGTTCGATTTCCGCGCCAACTTCTACAATCTGTTCAACCAACTCAATCTGGTCCCGCTGGGCGCCCAGCAGATCGGCAACATCCAGGTTAATCCTGTTACCCATACACAGACTGTGAGCGGCGGAAATACCGCGTTCGCCATCGCCAACAGTGCCCTCGCTGGCCGCATCATCGAAGCGCAAGCCCGTTTCAGCTTTTAACCCGAGAAGCCCGGCGACTAACCCCTGCCGGTCTTCTTCATCACCCCGGAAGCTGTCAGCTGTGGACAAGAATCGCGTCCCAGTTGGCAGCTTCCTTTTTTTTAGAGCCACCTCGGCCTCATCTAAGTTCTGAGCTTCTCGTGGCTTTCATTGAACTTGCGCTTAGCCCAAGTCCTCCGCCACAAAATAGGGACCATAGTTCCTATCCGCAGGTCTTCGTAGCCGGAGAAATAGCTGGAAGCGCGAAACCGCTAGCGGGCCGCGCCAGTAATTTCCAGCGTCGTGCTTTGTCCATCCGCGCTATCGGGCGCAATCCAGACCGTGACATGCGCGGGTTCCACGCCGAATTTATTTTCCGCACCCCAGAACGCAAACGTATCGGCGCTCACCTCGAAAGCAACCGTGCGCGATTCGCCCGGCGCCAGCGCGATCTTCTGAAATCCTTTCAACATACGCACCGGCATGGCTACGCTGGTCCCTTCGAGCCGAACGTAAAGTTGTGCCAGAGTTTCGCCCGCGCGTGCCCCGCGATTCGTTATTTCGGCGCTCACCGATAGAACTGTCGACCCGCGCGACGAATCTCGAGGCGCGTTCTGCAAAGCCGCAAGTGATAGCTGCTTCGCGCTGGTTTGCGTAGCCCCATAACTAAATGAGGTATACGTCAGGCCATATCCAAACGGAAATTGCGGCGTATCCGGCTCGTCGATGTAGCGCGAGAGATATTTCGTCTCGCCCTTCTCCGGCGGATGCTCTGGATCTGCCATCGGGCGTCCGGTGTTAAGCGCATTGTAGTAGAGCGGCTCCTGCCCGACGTCTCGCGGCCAACTGAGCGGCAGGTGTCCGGTCGGTGCGGCCGCGCCGAACAACACATCCGTGATCGCATAGCCGGCTTCGACTCCCGGAAACCACGCCGCAAACACCGCTGGCACGTGTTCGAAAGCCCAGGGAAGCGTAAGCGGCCTTCCGCTGAACAAAATCAGAACCACCGGCTTTCCGGTGGCGACAACCTTTTCCAGCAACTCCTCCTGGCGGCCCGGCAAGCCCAACTTGCTACGAGAAGCAGCTTCGCCCGTCATCGTCGGCGCATTCTCTCCCAGCGCTAGAATCGCAACATCGCAGTTCTGCGCCGTCGCGACAGCAGCCGCGATGTCGCCGTCCGATCCGTCCAAGATACCGGCTCCTTTCGAATAATGTAGATTCACATCGCCAAGTTTTTCAGTTAACGCACGGCGCAGCGTCACCGCGTCCGCGGCCCGTCCCAAGGCTCCCCACGAACCGATCATGTTCCCGGCATCGTCGCCCAGCGGTCCGATCAATGCCAGCGAAGACAGTTTCGCTGAAAGCGGCAGAATCGGCGAGCCGGAAACCACTTCGTTGCGCAGCAGCACCAGCGAACCAGTAGCCGCTTGCTTGGCGATGGCCACGCTTTCCGGACGAAGCATCGCGGAAGATTCCTTGCTCTCGTCGGTGTATGGATGGTCGAACAATCCCATGGCATATTTCACGCGCAGCACATTGCGTACCGCTTCATCAATGTCGCGCTGCGCGATCTGCCCGGACTCCACGAGTTGCTGCAGATTTCGATGATAAGCATTGCTGACCATGTCCATGTCCACGCCGGCCTGAAACGCTTTGCGCGCCGCTGTCGCGCCATCATTGCCAATACCGTGTGCCTGCAGTTCACCCACTGAATTCCAGTCGCTCACGACAAATCCCCGGAATCCCCATTCCTTTCGCAGCACCTGCTTCAAAGTGAATGGATTCGCCGTCACCGGAATCCCATTCAAGGCGTTGAATCCCGACATGAACGTGGCCGCCCCCGCTTCCTCGGCAGCGTGGAATGGCGGCAAATAAAATTGCCGCAGAGTGTGTTCGGAAATTTCCGTCGAGTTGTATTCTCGCCCGGCTTCCGCGGCTCCATAGCCCACATAGTGTTTGGCGCAGGCCACAATACTGTCCGCTGCGTCCAGACGTTGGCCTTGATAACCGCGGACATACGCGCGCGCCATCGCCGCTCCCAGATACGGGTCCTCGCCCGCGCCTTCAGAGATGCGGCCCCAACGCGCATCCCGCGCGATGTCCACCATGGGAGAAAATGCCCAGCGCACACCAGCCGCGGAAGCTTCCTGGGCCGCTATTCGCGATGCTTTCTCAACCAGTTCAGGCTCCCACGTTGCCGCCAGCCCAAGATTAATTGGAAACGTAGTGCGAAAACCGTGAATCACATCCAGCCCGAAAATCAAGGGAATGTGCAAACGCGAATTTTCGACAGCGATCCGCTGTAGGGCATTTGTTTCTCGCGCGCTGGTCACATTGAATAGCGAACCGACTTGACCCTTGCGAACCATGTCTCTGTCGTCGGTCCGTCCGGAAGTCGGGCCGGTAGCCTGACCCGCGGAATACTGGACCAGCTGACCGATTTTTTCCTCCAGCGTCATCTTCTCGAGGAGCGCCTCCACTTTTTCATCGAGGCCTGGAGCATTCAGCTGGTTGGCTTTTATTACCTCGCTTTTGGTTGGCGGCGCCGCCGTCTGCGCGGCGGAAATCCGCGCCGCGAACGACGCGACGCATAAGGAGAAAACAAGTGAAAGCAGCGTAGTGCCGCTGCGAACGTAACCGTTGTCGTCGGCACATTTGCGCCGCTGAAGTTTTTGGTGTGAGATGGTCGCACCTTCGTTTGCAAGAGTGTCTGCACCGGAGAAGTAGCGGCCGTATCGCAAAGCGAATCGCTCGCACTGGCTCGACCGTACTTTTCCGCAAAACTATGCCAGCAGCTTACTCCATGATTGGCCGCAGGTAAATCGATTTATCTAAAGAACCAACCGGCAATCCATCTGCCCCTGGACCGTTTGCTGCCCATGGCTTGCGGCATGCTTTGACCTGTGCCAGACTACGCAGCCATTACTCCAATGGCACGCAAAAAATCCAATAAAAGCGGCGCTGCGCAGGGAATCCCAGAACAGAAGGTCAATCTGCGCGAATTGGCTGACCATTTGGGGTTGTCGGTCGCTACCGTCTCGCTGGTGATGAACCGCTCGCCCGCGGCCAAGTCCATTCCTCACCACACGCAAGCCCGTGTACGTGCCGCAGCCCGCGAATTGAATTACCGTCCCAACGTGATGGCGCGCATGTTGCGTCAGCAGCGCAGCTTCACCATCGGCGTAATCGTACCGGAAATCAGCGAAGGCTACGCCGCTCTGGTTCTTTCCGGAGTCGAAGACCACCTTTTGCAGGAAGGCTATTTTTACTTCGTCGTTAGTCATCGCCACCGCAACGATCTGATTGGGGAATATCCGCGATTGCTCCAGCAGCGCGCGGTGGAAGGCCTGATTCTTGTGGACACTCTCTGCCAACCCGGCATCACCGTGCCCATCGTTTCCGTTTCTGGCCACAAGCATCTTCCCGGCGTGACAAATATTTCGTTGAATCACAGCAAGGCCGCCCGCCTGGCGCTCGATCACCTGAAAAATCTCGGCCACCGAAAAATCGCTTTTATCAAGGGCCAAGCGTTCAGTTCGGACACCGAGATCCGTTGGAAGGCCATGCGCGCAGCGGCGCAGGAACTCGGTATCTCGGTGGACGACAATTTAACCGTGCAGTTGGACAGCGAATCGCCGACGCCCCAGCCTGGTTACGACATGGTGTGGAAATTGTTGCGAACAGCGCCGCTCTTCACCGCGCTCTTTGCGTTCAATGACATCTCCGCCTTGGGCGCGATTCGCGCTTTGCGAGAAGCGGGGAAGAGAGTGCCGGAAGATGTCTCGGTCATCGGATTCGACGATATTCAAAGCGCGGCATTTCAGAATCCCGGCCTCACAACCATTCGCCAGCCTTTGCGCGAAATGGGAATGACTGCGGCGGAAACTCTGGTTCGCCGAATCAGCTCGCCAAAAAACTTGGACTATCCGAAAAGCATAGTCGTTGAACCGGAATTAATCGTCAGGGGCAGCACCGCGCCGGCCTTATAATTCCTTTCCCATAACATTGCGCGGTTTTTCGCCTCTCCACATGGTTTCGCGTATCATTCGTCTGTGCGAGTCCTGATTGCAGAAGACGACCCCGGCGTGCAACGCTTCGTTGCCAAAGGCCTCAAAGAACAGGCTTACGCCGTTGACACCGCGGCCACTGGCCCGGAAGCTCTCGAACAAGCTGAAATCAATTCCTATGACGTGATTATTCTGGACGTCATGCTCCCCGGACTCAGTGGTTTTGAAGTCTGCCGCCGTCTGCGCGAGGCCGGACTTAAAATTCCCGTGCTCATGCTCACCGCGCGCGACGCTGTCGAAGACCGCATCACCGGACTCGATCACGGCGCAGACGATTATTTGACCAAGCCGTTTGAATTCCGCGAACTCCTGGCGCGCTTGCGTGCTCTTCTTCGCCGCCCGTCAGAACTTAAGCCTGCGCAATTGTCCGTCGCGAATTTGACTCTGGATACCGCCGCGCAGGCTGCCACTCGCGGCGATCGCCGCATTTCTCTTACCCACAAGGAATACGCGCTGCTCGAATATCTGGTCCGCAACACCGGACGCATCGTCGGCCGCGCAGACATTGCCGAACACGTCTGGGACCAACACTTCGATCCGTTTTCCAACCTGATCGAGGTCTATGTCAATCGCTTGCGGCGCAAAATTGACGCTCCCAGGGAAACTCCGCTGCTGCACACCAAGCGCGGCGCCGGCTATATGCTCGGTATCAGCGAAGAGTCCACTTCATCCGAGCAAGCCGCTTCGCCGCAGCCGCGCAGCAAATCGAAATGGTCCGGCAAAAAGTACGATGTTTAGTTCGGTCCGTAGCCGCCTCACTCTCTGGTACGCCGCTGTCCTTACCTGCACGCTTTTGTTCCTTTCCCTGGTCATCTATTTCATCGTCAAGCAGAGCGTCCTGGCCCGCACCGATGCCGGACTCATGGAACTCTCCGATTCTTTCCTCGCCACTCTTGAAGCGGAATTGACCGACGCACCTAAAGCCGAAGGAATTACTCCTGCCGCGCGCCAATCCATGCTTGAACATCAATATCCGGGCCACACCTTTGCCGTACTCACCACCGGCGGAGATTTGCTCGGAACTTCCTCAGATCTGCCAAGCGCCGTGCAGAGGGCTCACGCCGAGCCAAATCCGCAGTTGACTCCAGAAGTCGTAGAGGCATGCCTCGCCTCACTCGTGACGCCGTCCAAGTCGTTCCGCTCTATTCCTGCCAAACACGGCGGCGCTCGCTGCTATGCGAGAGCCTTTTCCGCCGCAGGAAATTCCTACTACCTCGTGATCCTGGCGTCGCTCCATCCGGAAAGCGCGCTGCTTGAAAATATTCGCATCGCTCTCGGCTGGTTGATTCCGTTCACCGTGGTCCTGGCCTCTGCGGGCGGCTATTTCCTGGCGCGCAAAAGTCTCGCTCCTGTCGCCGACATGTCGGCGCAAGCAGATCACATCGGCGAATTTACCATTCATGACCGATTGCCCATTCAAAATCCGCACGACGAACTCGGCCGCCTGGCCGCAACATTCAACCGGCTTCTCGACCGTCTCGATGCCGCCTTCGAACGCCAGCGCCGCTTCATCGCCGACGCTTCCCACGAGCTCCGGACTCCGCTCGCGATTCTCCAGGGCGAATCGGAAGTCGCGCTCTCCAAGGAAGTTCGCTCCACTGACGAATATCGCGAATCGCTGGCCATTCTTCATCAGGAAGCACGCCGCTTGTCCCGCGTCGTGGATGATATGTTCACGCTCTCGCGCGCCGATGCCGGCCAATACCCTGTCTCATTCCGCGAATTTTATCTCGACGAACTCGCTTCCGATTGTGTGCAATCCATGCGCAGTCTCGCCGCGGCAAAATCCATTTCGCTTTTGACAAATTCCGATCGTGAGTTCCCCATCGTGGCCGACGAATCCCTGGTCCGCCGCATGCTCTTGAATCTTCTGGACAACTCCATCAAATACACGCCAAACGGTGGCGCAGTCTCAATTTCGACCCGCGCGACGGCCGATGTCGCGGAAATTTCTGTAACCGATAATGGCCCGGGAATTCCCGGAGAATTGCAACCACGCATATTCGAGCGATTCTTTCGCGGTGACCAGGCTCGCTCCCGTTCAAACCCCAACAGCGGTGCAGGCCTGGGTCTTTCCATTGCCAAATGGATTGCGGAAGCTCACCACGGATCCCTGCAACTGACCTGCTCCAGTTCCGCAGGTACAGTATTCACTGCACGCCTACCCAAGTCTCCGAACTCCCCTGCAGGAATTGGTTAATCGTGCATTTATCTCGCATTCGGTAATGTTTCCGCAGTCGATTCTGCGAGATCGAATCGCATTACAAGAATTGTGCTTGTTCTCTCTCATCTCCGGCTGAGCACAGTGCTCAAAGTCTTGCTTGCTGTAGCGTTTGTCGCTACTTCGTCGCGTTCCCTGCTCCGCGCACAGGAAAAACCGGAAGCTCCCCGGCCTCAACCACCCGCAAACGCGCCGGCGGCTCCGTCCGACGCCGCCAATAGTCCGGTCGAGCTTTCTCTTACCTCGGCGCTCGCTCTGGCCCGCAAAAATAGCACTGTTTACAACGCCGCTGTAACTGAAGCCGGCTCGGCTGGGATTGATCGCGCTCTGGCTCGCGACGCTCTTCTCCCGCAAGTGACGTCCAACAACCAATATCTCTACACGCAGAGCAACCAGCACGGCGGCGTGCGCTATATCGCCAACAATGCTGTACACGAATACATCAGCCAGGGCGATGTGCACGAATCGATCGACGTTGCCGGGCTGGCAAACTATCGCAAGATTTCTGCAGCCGCGGCGCTGGCCCGTGCCAAGGCCGAAATCGCTTCGCGTGGGCTGGTGGTCACCGTAACTCAGAATTACTTCAATGCGCTTTCCGCGCAATTCAAGCTGGAAGATGCCAGGCGGGCCGCCGACGAAGGCAATCGCTTTCTGGAGCTGACGCAACAACTCGAACATGGCGGCGAAGTCGCCCACGCCGACACCATTAAGGCCGAACTTCAGGCTCAGGATCGCCGCCGGCAATTTCAAGAAGCCCAGCTGGCGGTAATGAATACGCGCTTGGATCTCGCGGTTCTGATTTTTCCGACGTTACAGGACAATTTCGTTCTGACCGACGATATCCGTGCCACCGCTCCTCTTCCTTCCCTCGAAGAAGTACAGCAGCAGGCGGCGCGCGACAATCCCGATCTGCGCGCTGCACTCGAAACGCTGCACATGTCCTCTAGCGAAGTCGCGGCTGCCCGCGCCGGGTACCTTCCGTCTCTCACTTTCGATTATTTTTACGGCATCGATGCGCCGAATTTCGCAACTCATAGTTTTTTTCAGCACGAACGTCTGGACAATCTTGGTTCATCGACTCTGGCCAGCCTGACGATTCCGATCTGGAACTGGGGCGCCACGCACGATCGCATTCGCCAGGCCCAGCTTCATCAGAAGCAAGCCAAGCTTGAACTTTCCTATTCGCAACGCAAACTGCTCGCTGAAATTCAATCGCTGCACGCCGAAGCGGAAACCGCCCGCAACGAACTGACCGGCCTCGCGCGCTCCGCCGAACTGGCCGCGGAAAGCCAGCGCCTCACTTCATTGCGCTACAAGGACGGCGAAGCCACCGTGCTCGAAGTCGTTGACTCGCAAACCGCGTATGTCCAGGCCAGCAACAATTATCATGACGGCGCGGTGCGCTATCGCGTCGCTCTTGCCAATTTGCAGACTCTCACCGGAGTGCTTACCACCCCATGACCTTGCGAACCACGGGCCAGTGCCGAACATCGCCGCGAGCGAAGCTTCTTGTTTCGTACCTGCCGTTTGCCGCCGCATTTTTCTTACTCGCGGGCTGCGCGAAGAAAGAACCGGAAGTGCCGCCGGAGGTTTCCGTCGAAGTCACGCCCGCAAGAACCGGCGACGTCTCTCGCATCGTTACCGCCGAAGCGGTCGTTTCCCCGTTGCAGCAGGCCGTAATTGTGCCGAAAATCACTTCCACCATCAAATCGTTCGCCGTGCAGCGCGGCTCCCGTGTCCAGAAAGGCCAGTTGCTGGCGGTTCTGGAAAATGCCGATCTTTCCGCCGCCGCCACGCAAAGTAAAGGTGAATACGAGCAAGCCGAAGGCTCTTACGCCATTTCCACGACATCCAGTATTCCCCAACAAATTCAGAAAGCCGAACTCGATGCCGCTTCTTCCAAGGCGGCAGCCGATGCGCAGAAAAAAATCGTTGACAGCCGCAAGGAACTTTTCCAGCAGGGCGCGCTTCCCCGCCGCGAGTTGGACGCCGCCGAAGTAGCTCTCGCGCAAGCGGAAAGCCAGTACCAGCAAGCGCAGAAAGTTCTCGACGATCTGCGCCGCGGCGGCAAAGAGCAAGCGGTAAAAACTGCTGGCGGCCAGTTCAACGCCGCAAGAGGAAAACTTCTCGGCGCGGAAGTGGCGCTTAGCTATTCCTATATTAAAAGTCCAATTAATGGTGTAGTAACTGACCGTCCGCTTTACCCGGGCGAGCTGGCCACCGCCAATCAACCGCTGCTTACGGTCATGGATAACACCAGCCTGATCGCAAAAGCTCACATCTCGCAGGCCCAGGCCGCGGGCTTAAAAAAAGGAGCGCACGCAGAAATCAAAATTGCGGGACAAGACGGCGATCCGGTTCCAGCCAAGCTCAGCCTGGTCAGCCCCGCGCTCGATCCCGGCAGCACCACCATCGAAGTGTGGGTTCAGGCGGCCAAGCCACCGGAGTCGCTGCGGCCTGGCATGACGGCGCAGATTTCCATCACTGCTGCCACTGCGAAAGACGCCGTGATCGTGCCCAACAATGCCATTTTCCAAAGCAACGACGGCGTGAACTATGTAATGGTCGCCGGCTCCGACAATGTCGCTCACCAAAAAAATGTTCAGCTCGGCATTCGCGGCGTCATTGAAACGCAAATCAAGAGCGGTTTGAATGCAGGCGAATCCGTAATCACATCCGGCGGATACGGCCTGCCCGACAAGACGAAAATTAAAATTGAAGCTCCGCAGGTAAGCGAAGACGCCGATAAATCGGGCGGCAAGGCTGACGACAAGTCAGAACAGACGACCGCCGAGCCATCGGACAAAAAAACTCCGGGTAAGTCCGGCAACCAACCCGCCGGCAAAGCGAAGCCCTCCGGCTCGGAAAAGGAGTAGCGCGAATGCCGGAGCAGCCCGTTTCTCCTTCTCAGGCAAAACCATCGGCGGAAAAATTGCAGTGGTTCCAGAAAATTTCCCAGCCGGTTCTGTTCTTGATCATCAGCCTGGCGCTGGTCGGCGGGTATCTCGCGTTCAGCATTCCGGTCTCGGTTTTTCCCAGCACCGATTTCCCCCGCATCGTCATTGGCGTTGACAACGGCGTCATGCCTATCGACCAGATGCTGGTTACCATTACCAGACCCATCGAAGAATCGGTTAACAATGTCCCGGGCCTGCAGCGGGTCCTTTCCATCACCAGCCGCGGCTCCGCGGAAGTCGATCTTTTTTTCGATTGGAGCGTGGACATGGTGCTCACGCTGCAGCGCGTGGACGCCGTCGTCGCTCGGATGCAAGCCGAGCTTCCCGCCACCGCAAAACTCGAGACGCACCGGCTTACCTTCGCGACATTTCCAATTTTGGGTTACAGCCTCACTTCCGATACCGTTTCGCCCGATCATCTTTGGGAAATCGCCAATTACGACATTAAACCCAGGATCAACCGGCTCGATGGCGTCGCCTCGGTCATCATACAGGGCGGCCGGGTCCCGGAATATCAAATCACTCCCGATCCCGCGCGCCTGGTCTCGGCTGGAGTGACTGTCGCCGACATTCTCGATGGCGTGAAGAAAACCAATCTCATCGATTCGCCCGGCCTTTTCGAAAATAATCATCAACTCGTGCTCAGCCTGGTCAGCGGCCGGGTTCAATCTCCGGACGAACTCGGCCAGATCGTCGTCAAAACCTCCGCCGCCGGAGTTCCCATTCGCGTGCGCGATGTTGGAACTGTTACGCGTTCCGTTGCTCCGGTATATACGATGGTCACCGCCAACGGGAAGAACGCCGTGCTGCTCAACGTTAACCGCCAGCCGGACAGCAATACGCTCTCCGTAGCCGACGAAGTGCACCAGCAAATTCGATCGCTCAGCTCCAGTCTTCCTCCCGGCGTACATCTGGAACCGTTTTACGATCAGTCCACAATCGTGCGCGATTCCATTTCCAGCGTGCGCGACGCCGTTCTTATCGGCATTCTTCTTTCGGTCGCGATTCTGATTTTGTTCTTGCGCGACTGGGGCGCCTCGATCATCGCAGGATTGGTTATCCCGACAACGCTACTGGTCACCTGCATCGCGCTCGAAGCTTTCGGCCAGAGTTTTAATCTGATGACCCTCGGCGGATTGGCTGCGGCCGTCGGGCTGGTGATTGACGACGCCATCGTGGTTTTGGAAAACATAGTTCTACATCGCGATGCCGGGCAAAACCGTTTTCAAGCGATCTCCAGCGCGCTACGCGAGATGGCCGTTCCACTTCTCGGCTCGACGATTACGCCGATCGTGGTTTTTCTTCCGCTGATTTCCATCGCCGGCGTAACCGGCTCTTTTTTTCGCGCGCTGGCCGTAACCATGACTGTGGCGCTGCTGGTTTCCCTTTTCCTGGCCATGACCTGGACGCCGACGCTCAGCCAGTATTTGCTGAAAGACCGACGTAAAAATAAGAATGGCACTGAAAACACTCAAGAAAATGCGGGAACGGAAAACATAGATCCGGCGGCTTTACTCGCCGCGGAGGAAGCGCATCTGTCCGGACTTTTCGGCCGCATCGTCAATTTCTATGCGCGTTTCATGCAGCGCGTTGTGCACCATCCTTTGCTTTTGCTCGGCAGTTCTGTCGCCATTATTCTGCTCACCGGACTCTGCTATCACTTTCTCGAAACCGATTTACTGCCGGCTATGGACGAAGGCGGATTTATTCTGGATTACTACACTCCGCCCGGAAGTTCGCTGACCGAATCCGATCGCATCCTGCAACACATGGATGAGATTCTTAAAGAGACGCCCGAAGTGGAAAACACTTCGCGCCGCACCGGTTTGCAACTGGGACTCGCCGCAGTCACCGAAGCCAATCGCGGCGATTTCACTGTGCGCCTAAAGCAAAAACGCAAGCGCGGCATCGACGAAATCATGAACGACGTCCGCGATCAAATCAAAAAATCCGAACCCGCCGCCGACATCGAATTCATACAGGTTTTGCAGGACATGATTGGGGACCTCAGCAATGAGCCAGAGCCCGTTGTGATTAAACTGTACTCCCAGGATCCGCAATTGCTGTTAGAGACTGCGCCGAAGGTTGCAGAGGCCATCGGAAAGGTTCCCGGCGTGGTTGACGTGCTCGATGGCGTGGAAAATTCCATCAGCGGACCGGCTTCCACGTTTCAAATCAATTCCGCGACCGCAGCGCGTTCCGGATTTACGCCGGAAGAAATTGCGATTGACGCGTCCGCGATACTCGAAGGCGAACCCGCCGCAACACCAGTAGTTTTGAACGATCGCGTCTATCCGATCCGCGTGCGCTTTCCGGAAATGAATCGCAGCTCCATCGATCAGATGAGCAACACGCCGCTGCTCAGCTCCACCGGAAAAACCGCCACGCTCGGGTCGCTGGCGACGCTATCGACCGATCCTGGCCAGACCGAAATTCGCCGGGAAAACCTGCAGCGACTGATGCAAGTTACTGCGCGGCTGGAAGGCGTGGGCCTGGGTTCCGGAATTGCCGCAGTGCAAAAGGCCGTGAATGCTCTTCATCTTCCTTCCAGCATCCGCATCGAATACGGCGGCACTTATCAGGAGCAGCAAAAATCTTTTCGCGACCTGCTGAAAGTCTTGATTCTCGCCTTGCTGCTCTTATTCATCGTGCTGCTGTTTGAGTTCCGCACTTTTTCCGCGCCCGCGGCAATACTCGCTTCCGCCTTGCTCTCCACTTTCGGTGCGCTGTTTGCCCTGCTGATCACCAACACAACGTTCAACATTGCATCTTTCATGGGGCTGATCATGGTGGTCGGTATCGTCGCCAAAAATGGTATCTTGCTGCTCGATGCCGAACAACGTTTCCGCAGTCTGGGCTACTCCGCCGAAGATTCCATGATCCAGGCCGGCCGCCGCCGCCTCCGTCCCATCGCAATGACGGCGATGGCCACGGTGGCCGGTATGTTGCCATTGGCGTTTGCGTTTGGAGCAGGCTCGCAAATGCTTCAGCCGCTTGCGATTACGGTGATTGGCGGCTTGCTCAGTTCGATGGTCCTGTCACTGGTGTTCACGCCCACAATCCACTACCACCTGCAAAGGCACCCGCAAACCGAACACGCCTCATAAAACTGTTTTTTGAGAGCGGCTGGCGTTCCGTTTTGCAACTTGGGGGTTCGCCCCTGTACTTTTTGCATGAGTGCGCAAATGCAGGACTTATATTTCTGCAAGAGCTCGGAATGACGGCTGAAGAGCTGAACACCATTGGGAAATCTTCAACCGCGGAATCAGCCCGCGGAGAAGTTCCAGGCTTCCGGCCCGGAACTTAAAACTTGAAGCGCAGCATGAACTGTAGCTGCCTTGGCAGACCGGTACCGGTGTTGGGCGATGCCACGTTGTCATTGTTGATGTTGAAGTTCACGGTGGAAGTGATCACGCCAAAATTGGGCCTGGTGATCAATTGCCGCGGATTTGCAGGGTCGGGGTTGGATGGGTAGTCCAAGGTAAGGGTGTTCGGATCGCCAAGCTGCGTGTGATTGAAGATATTGAATGCCTGAACCCCGAACTGGACTGAGAAGCGCTCGGTGAGTTTTGTTTCCTTCATCAGCGCGAGGTCCATTTGCCATGACGGGAGAGCTCGAATGATTCCATTTCCCGCGTTCCCGAAGCGAGTGAAGAATCCATTGGCATCGACAGGCGGAGATTGAAAGGCGGCAGGATTGACCAAGGGAATTCCATTGTGTCCGCCTCCAGGTAGGGTAAGCGGAACCCCCGGGATGATGTCCGGGCGCTGACTGGTCTGATCGTTGCCGTCCGGGAGCAGCAGGGTCGCGGGGAAAGGGGCACCGGGGTTGTTCAGGTTGCTGAATGGGTTGCCAGCAGCGTAAAAGGGACTTCCACTCGTGCCGATGCTGTTGAGGCCCATGGTAACCGTGAGTGGGTGCCCCGTATGCCAGATTCCCACGCTGCTGACGCTCCAGCCTCCCGCGATTTTGCCGAGCACGGCGCCCTCGTGCAAATAGGATTTGCCGGGCCCGAAGGGCAGTTCATAGATCGCGTTGGCAACGAAGTTATGACGAATGTCAAAGATACTGGGGCCTTTATCGCAGGCGAGACAGTTTACATTTTCCGGTCCATTCGATTCGCCGCCGCCCACAGAGCCATCGTTAATCGAGTGGCTGTAGGTGTAACGGGCCTGAAACAAGAAACCGTTGTTCATCCGCCGCTCGAGCGAGACTGCAAGAGCGTCGTAGAAACTGGACCCAATGTCTCTCTTGATGTCGACCGAACCGTACGGATCGGTGGAAGTCGGAGTCCCAGGAAAGTACGGATCCAATGGCCGGACGCAATCCGTCGCCAGGGTGGTGTCCGGATTATTGGGTGTGACCGGCGAGGCGCAGAGATTAACGCCGCCACGCGAAAACAACCGGACGCCGTGGGATCCCAAATAATCGGTTGAGAGTAAAAAGCCGGCGGGCAGCTGGTGGTCGATGGTCAGTCCCCATTCCACGGCATACAAGTCGCGGCGGTTTTGCCGTTGCAGCGCGCGTGGATGGTTGGCGGCCTTCTGACCGGACAGCCCCGAGAGATCTGGAATTTCCTGCGTGAGCGCCGGACTGACCGTTAGTCCCGATACCGATACGCGGAAGGTGTCGCTTTCCAGTCCGGCATTCAGATCGTCATTCTGAGCGGCGCCGTGATAGATGCCAAAGCCGGCGCGAACCACGGTCTTGCCGTGGAGCGCAGCGGGAGCCCAAGCAAGGCTAACGCGCGGATCGAAGTTTCGGTAATTCGGATTGTAGAGCGCCGGGTTTATTGGGCAAGGAGGAGTGTTGATCGGCGCAGGAAAAGGGGTGTTGAAAGAACCCGAGCCGAGGCAGGCACCGTGAAACTCGTTGAAATCGAACACTGTGGTGCGATTCGTGGCTTCGGTCGCCGCGCCGTAGTAGTCCCAGCGCACTCCGGCAGTGACAGTGAATGTAGGGGTAACCTTCCATTCGTCCTGAAAGTAAGGCATAACGAAGCCGCGACGAAGCCGGTGACAGCACCACGGCGCAATGAAGTTGAGAGTCGAGATACTGCCGCCGATCATGCTCAGATTGTCGCCAAAATTTAGAGTATTGTTGGCGGTTTGGCCCTGATTGAGGCGGACACGCCGATACTCCATCCCCAATTTGAAGGCGTGGCGATTGTGAGTCCAGGTCATATTGTCGACCACACCATAGGTGGTGCCGATTTCGATGTCCGCGGATTCGTTTGGAATTCCGGTGAAATTATTGGAGTTGACCGCATAGCTGAGGGTGCTGGACACGGGATTGTGAAAAGGGGAACGGTTGATGTAAACCTTGGTTTCGTTAAAAACGTTCTGGCTGAAGACGTGTTGCAGGGCCAGAAGGTAGTTGGCGGGGTGGTTGATGGTCTGCGCCTTGTCCAGGCCGACGGTAACGCCAATCTGCGCATTGACCAGGCTGATATCGCGCTGGGCACGGCCGTAAAGAGTGGTCTTGTCGGTGAATTTATGGTCGATGCGCACCAGCCAAGTGTCTTCGTGTACGGTGGTCTGTATGGGGTGCGTGAAGGCTTCAATATCGGTCGGCAAATCGTTCGAATCGAAGGTCTCGCTGCCGAGTTCAGCTGCGTTCAGGGCGCTAAAGTCATTGTCGGGAAAAACGATCTTCGGAGCGCATCCGCCCACGGTCCCGGTTGAAGCACGCCAGGGAAAACCCTGAAGAATGGCGCACATGGCGGGTGTGGGCCCCACTTGTACGGCGGGCGTCTGAGTATTGTCCATTCTCCCGTTAACGAGGATGTCCCTCACGAAGCTGGCGCTGGGCACGAAGATCGTTCCCTGCGACGTGGACTCCTGCAATTGGCGGAGTCCTTCGTAGCTCAGGAAGAAGAAAGTCTTGTCTTTCTTGATCGGTCCGCCGACGGTCATGCCGTATTGGCCCATGCGAAAAGGGAGAATGGCCGGTATGGTGAGATTGCCGGATGGATCTGGGGCGAAGTCGTCAAAGTTCCGGGCGTCGAATACCGAATTTCGCAGGTAACCGAAAGCCGTTCCGTGAAGGTCGTTGCTGCCGGACTTGGTTACGATGTTGATTTGTCCGCCCGCCTGCGTACCGTATTCCACATCGTACAGCGCGCTGTTCACGCGATACTCCTCAACCGCGTCTTCGGATATCTGTAGGCGAGTCTGTGATTTCTGCGCCTGCTCCTGGATTCCGCCCGCGTCGACGCCGTCAAAATTGAAGTTGTTGTCGTCACGGGCGCGACCGGCGAAACGGATGGTACGCTGGTCTCCGCCGCCGTCATCTTGGGCGAAAGGAGCAAGAAGAGTCAGACCGGACCAATCGCGGCCATTGACTGGAAGATTAGCGATTTGCTCGGTGGTGATAACGGTTGCAGCGGCGGCAGTGCTGCGTTCGGCAGGACCCGGGTCGGCCGTGATTTCGACCTTGTCCAGGACTGAACCAACATCCAGGGATACATCAAGAGTATGGGTTTCGCCGACCAGAAGAACGACATGATCTACAACTTTGGTCTTGAAGCTGGGGTTCGAAACGGTGACCGTATATTCGCCAACGGCGAGGCCCGGAAAGCGATAGTAGCCGCTGGAGTTCGCTTTGCGCTCCTGGCTGATGCCTGTAGCGACTTCCTCAATTTTGACGTCTGCACCGCTAATAGCGCCGCCGGAGGAATCCGTGACCGCACCTTCGAGCGTAGCGCGATCGGTTTGCGCGACCGCAATGGTTACAAAAAAAACTTGTGCCAGGGCGACAAGAAACACGAGTGCGAATGTTTTTACGGAACTGCACATGGGACACATCCCTGCTAGGGTCTCGGAGCCGGGAGGAGCGATCGATCTTAAAAGATGACACACCGCCCGAGACGAAATTAGCTAGCCGCTATATTTCCGCTCATTTTTGCGAACGGACGGTGACGGCGATGTAACGAATTGTTGAAAAACACGGAGACAAGCTGAGAACCGATGCAACGGAAAATTCGGGCTATACGTTCTAGCTCCGCCAAGCTTGACGAAGGTTCGTCGGGAACGATGAGGGAAAGAAACACGGCGGTGGACTCGAGGCCTTCATCTACCGAGATATAGTAACTTTGTAAATAACTATCAATTCTAGAAACACGAGCGAGGCACCAAGCAGCCTGCAAGGGAGTCGTCGCTTGCGACCCCCGCGCAGCGCTGCTCGTAACCGCGATAGCGTTGCTCCAAAGTGTTCGGTGGTTAAACGAAAAGTCCCAGTTCCTATTCGGACGAGCCCGAGTTCCAGCGGAAGCCAAAAGAGACGGTGGGCTTATAATATTCGCGCTGGATGGGATAGATCGTGCTGCCCTGGTAGAAACCGAATGCCTCGTTACTGAGGTTCAGGCCGGAAGCTTCAAAGCGCCAGCCCTTGACGAGGCGATAGCTGCCTTGAATGTCAAACTGCGTGTGAGCGTAGAAGTACACATCGCCCGTCGGGCCTTTGAGTCCAAGGATG
>Ga0307475_10000628_pt1 | contig 21219 bp, 21 predicted proteins | sample atmos_gasesECM1C_FD_203317 | JGI IMG/M metagenome (GOLD analysis project Ga0307475, IMG submission 203317) | Hardwood forest soil microbial communities from Morgan-Monroe State Forest, Indiana, United States - atmos_gasesECM1C_515 | ecosystem: Environmental > Terrestrial > Soil > Temperate... | reverse complement strand
AACGTCTGGAACAACGAGAGAAGTCAGATTACTAGCGCAAGGTTGTAAGAAAGTGGGAAGCGCTTGGCGGTTAGGAAACGAACTGCCAGGCGCTTTCCCTCTTTTTGACAACCTCCGGTTCCGGTGCGCTGTCGAAACCGGTTTATTCTTGCAAGGCGTTCTTGATCAGGGCCTGGAGGTCGCGATTGGGCTGATGCCCCAAATGGTCGCGAGGCACCGCCTTCGCCTTCGATGCCGTTTGACTGACTGGAGAAGAGCGAGGATGCGGCCAAGGTTCAATGGTCTCCCACAGTTCGCGCCTTTCTAGCGATAAGCATCAGACCTTCGCCGAAGAGCAGGGAAAAAGAATGCAGTGTCCGCCGAATCTCCTTGTTTCGTTCTCGTTGTGCAGGGTCCTTTTCTTTTCGGAAGGCCATCAAGGTATAAAGCCAAATCCACGGCAGGTAGATGGAGTAGAGGTAGCTGACGGGCTTGATGTGCGTGTGGCGCACTTCGCTCAACCGGAAACCCGAGACGTGCAACTCGTAACGCAACTCAGGAAACGTCGCAAGACCAATGTGGTGAAGGGGATGCCGCGCGGCCTCGTTGAGGGGGCGCGCGTCGCGGCCAAAAAAGCCGCTGCCAAAGAAACGCACGCGCGATCGCAGCGCCGTGATGTTCGGTGTCGTTAGTAGGAGCGAGCCACCCGGTTTCAGGATGCGATGCATCTCGCGCAGGAACGAATAGTGATTCTCAAAGTGTTCGATCCCTTCGGTAGAGACGACCGCGTCAAAACTGCGGTTGGGCCAGGGAAGCGTGCCATCCAGGTTTACTTTTTGAAAGGCCGCTCCGAGATGCATGACCGCTTCGGGATCGATGTCCGCGCCGATGGCGGCGAAGCCGCGCTCTCGAAGCGCAACAGTCAGCGACGCAGAGCCGCCGCATGGCGCATCGAGAACGCGCGCGCCAAGAGGCAGGCCGAGACTAGGGAGGTGCTTCAATACGGCGCGCTGGATTACGGTGAGCTCCGGTCGGTCCATGTTCAGCGCCATTTCTTGAGGACGTCTTCGTAAACCTGGATGGTGCGCTCCACCATGCGCTCTGCCGAAAAGCGTTCCCGCACTTCGCGGCGACCCGCTTCGCCAAGTCTCTTGCGAAGGCCCGCGTCGGTCATGACCCGCAGCATGGCGGCCGCAAACTCTTGTCCATTTGGCTCAGCCACCAAGGCCGTGCGTTCGTGATCCACGACTTCGCTCAACGCTCCCCGCTTCGTCGAGATCGACGGCAGTCCGGCCGCCATGGCCGCCTGCAAGGCTGTTCCCAAGCCTTCGAATTCGGAGGGAAAGGCGAACGCGTCCAGTGCATCGTAGAGCTTGGCAACGTCGTTCACGAACCCCGGAAAAAGGACGGCTTCGGATTGTCCCAGCCGTTTTGCGAGCGCCTGCAATTCGGCGCGACAATGGCCATCGCCGGCAAGCAAGAGCCGGGCCTCTGGATGCGACTTCCGCACCTCTCGAAGTGCTTCGATCAAATGCCGCTGGCCTTTTTCCGGTACAAAGACGCTGATGCAGCCAAACAAGAATTCATGGTCCTCGACTCCCCAGAGGCTTCGGGCGCTACTCCTTCTTTCAGAAGAAGGCGGCGGGATTTCCACGCCTTCGTTCACGATGGAAATCCGCTCTGGCACGATTCCGCAATCGGTCAGGCTTTGCGCGACATTCTTGCTGTTGGCTAGGAATCGTTCCACCGCCGCGTAGCGTCTCTGCGAAACCCAACCCTTCTTCAAGGGAAAGCCAATCCTGCGAGACAAGAGAAGTGGCAGCTTTTTGTGCGCATCGGCCAGCCAGGCCGCCGTCAACGCGTGAGGCTCATTGAGATGCACGAGGTCGAAGGAATCCTTAGACAACAGTTTTCGCACAGCCGCGGCGGCCCGGGCGCGCAAGCCGAACCGTGCCACATCATGCACCGCAATCCCTGCTTCCCGGCTGCGCATCGCCAACGGCGAACTGCGCGCCGCCACCAACTCCACCTGCAATTGCCGCTCGCCGAGGCCGCGCAAGGTGTACAACGCCTGGCTCTGGCCGCCGCGCCATTCGCGCTCCAGGTCGACATAGAGGATTCTCATGGTGCCTCGATTGTGCGGCCGTGCCGTTCTGTCTCGATGAGGTTTCCCAGCTTCCTGAACTTCAGCCACACTCCTCTTGCCGCCATCCGCGAAATGAGCCAGCCGCGAGAACCGTCAAGAACGCCGCCGCGCAGCACAAAAGTGCTAAAGCAGGTCCAAGGCGTCGCCAGCCACATCGCGGCGCGCCACCTGCGCTTTCCTGCTTCGTACATTTGCCGCGCCGCAAGCGTGGTATAGCGTTCCACCTTTTCTTCATGCTCTGCGAGCGAGTTCATCGTGTAATGAGACAAATCTCCGCGCAGCCGTCCGGCCTTTCCTTGGAACGCCAACGACTCGTGGACTATGCCTTGAAAGCTGGCAACGTCACGCTGGTAAAGGCGCCGCTGGTAATCCGGGTACCATCCCGAGTGTTTGATCCAGCCGCCCAGGTACCACGCCCGGCGCGCGACTTCGTAAACCGGAAATTCCGGCTCCTGCTGTTTCCATGCCAGAAGAGACTGTTGAAGTTCGCGGCTGAGTTCTTCGTCCGCGTCCAAAGACAAAATCCAATCGCCGCTCGCCGAGGCAGCCGCGAAGTTTTTTTGCTGCGCGAAGTCTGTCCATTCCCTGATAATCGCCTTGGCTTTGTATGCCCGCGCAATCTCTTGCGTGCGGTCCTGGCTGCCGCAGTCCACGACGATGATTTCATCGGCGACGCCTTCGAGCGATCGCAATGCGCGCGGCAAGTTGCGTTCCTCGTTCAACGTAATCAGACAAGCGGAGAGACGATTCATCACACTCCGGAAAGTTTGGAATCGGCGCTAGTATCTCACAACGCTGGTGGAGCGAGCCGTTGGGAAGAGCGCATGCTGGCGTTTACGGCGGCAGGTCGCCTTCGCATTACTTGTTCTGAAAGTCCACGTGGATCAGGCTTCCACCGATGCGGAACTCGGCGCCATCCTGGAGCATCGCGGCGCGCACCCGCTCTTCTTCATAGAATGTTCCGTTGGTGGAATCCATGTCTTTCAAATTAATGTAGGTGTCGCGCACTTCCAGCAAGCAGTGATGCCGGGAGATTTCCGGATCGTTCAAGGCCACGTCTGCCCCCTCGCGGCCCAGAACGACGCGGGGTTTTGTAAGCGTGTGACTCCGCCCTTTGGAAGGACCGGAGAAAATGCTGAGAACAACTTTCTTGTTAGCAGGAAGCTTCAATCCAGGATCGGGTGGAGGCAGGTTCAAATTTGAACTCGTAGCATCGGCACGAGCGAAGGAGGGAAGTGGCGTCATCACGATGGTAGCGTCCGTACGCCGTTTGATCTCAACGACCGTGGTTTTCCCGCATTTCGAGCATTTGAATTGAACTTTGGAATGCCCGCCAAACTCCGTATCTTTGAGGAGATGCTCCGCACCGCAATGAATACAAGCTGTCTTCATGATTCCAAACTAGCACCGTTCGAAGTGCCCGGGGAGATGGCCCTGCGGTTTGCTGCCGGAAAAGTAAATCCACGGCCGGATCGCCGGTCGCGCCACAGGGCTTGGAGTTGCCGTCTTGTGTTACCATGGCTTGTTCGAAACCATCGAGGAGAGCGGGTGTGGCGGACCATCATATTTCGCGCAAAGAACTAAAGCATGACAAGATCAAGGAAACCCTCGAGCATGGCGCCGAAGCGGTCATATCGCACGGGCAGTTTGCTGGCATCCTGGTTGCCGTGGTACTGGCCGTTGCCATCGGATACGGAGGATGGCACTTCTATATCGATCGACAGACTGCCCAGGCGTCGCTAGCTTTTGACCAAGCTATGAAGGCCTATCAGGGTCGCATCGGGCCGCCGAATCCCGCCGACCCCGGCGAGGCCACGTATGCGGATGAAAGGGCGCGCTCCCAAGATGCATTTAACAAGTTCAGCAAAGTCGCCGGCAGTTATCCATCCACTAACCCTGGCAAGCTGGCGCGTTATTACGCCGCGCTTTGCCTGGAAGACCTGGACAGGCAGAACCAGGCCCTGGAAGAGCTGAAGAAAATCAGCGGCAGCAGCGACAAGGAACTTGCCGCCATGGCGCAATATCAGATGGCCGTCATTTACGCGCGCACAGGAAAGCCGGACGATGCCGTCAAACTGCTTCGCGTCCTGGCGGACAAGCCGAGCGTGCTGGTGCCGCGTCCGCTGGTGCTGTTGGAGCTTGCTGGCGCTCTCCGCAACTCCAATCCTAAAGAGGCTGCGAGCATCTATCAGCAAATCAAGAAAGATTTCCCGGACTCGACGATCGCCGATCAGGCTGACCGGGGCCTGGATGCGATGGCCCCCAAGACCTGATGCTCACAGCGGAGTGATTCTCGCGCGATTTTCCGGATCGAGATGGAGCGGACCATCGCAACTCTTTCCCCTTCGGCCCCGTGGGCCATGCGCGCAGAAGAAACCCGCGGACGGCGTTTTCCCGAGCCGGACCATCCTTACCGCAGCGCTTATGCGCGGGACCGCGACCGTATCATCCATTCGCGCGCCTTTCGCCGCCTCGAAGCCAAGACCCAGGTTTTCACCACCCGCTACTCGGACCATTTTCGCAATCGGCTGACGCATACGCTCGAAGTGGCGCAGATTGCGCGCACCGTGGCTGGCGCATTGGGGCTAAACACGGAACTTGCGGAGGCCTTGGCGCTCGTGCACGACATCGGCCATCCGCCGTTCGGCCATGCGGGCGAACGGAAGCTGGACGAACTGATGCGCGAGCATGGCGGGCACTTCAATCACAATCTGCACGCGCTTCGCATTGTCGAGCACTTCGAGCAGCGCTACCTGGATTTTCCCGGTCTCAATCTCACGTTTGAAGTGCGCGAAGGCATCATCAAACATTCGCGCGATTATTCCGAAAGAGAATTTCCGCAACTTCAGGAGTATCTCCTCGACCTGCGCCCGCCGCTCGAGGCGCAACTCATCGACGGGGTCGACGAGATTGCCTACAACACCGCGGATATGGATGACGCTCACGAAGCCGAGCTCTTAGATTTAGGCCGCTTGTGCGAGGAGGTCCCTCTTTTCAGCGATATCTTCAAGAAGGTAAGCGACGCGCATCCAAGTGGCCGAGAAAAGCTTAGATTTTATGAAGCTCTCCGGCGAATGTTGGATTTGTTGGCGAGCGACTTTGTTTTCTACACTCGGCTCCGCCTTCAACAATCGGGCGTCTCCTCGGTCGAAGACGTGCGCCGCGCTGCGAAACGGCTGCCGGGCTTCGGCGAAGAAGCTGCGGCAAATAACGCGGCGCTGAAGCGATTCTTGTTTCGACACATCTACGATCATCCGGCAATCACCGAGGACCGCGACCGCTCCGTGAACTGTCTGGAAGAGCTTTTCGCTTACTACTTGGCGAAACCGGGCTCCATGCCGGCCTCGTACGAAGAACTCGCGCGGAGCGAGGCGCGCCATGTCATCGTTTGCGATTATATTGCCGGAATGACCGATCAATTCCTGTTGCGCCAGCATCGCGAGCATTTTGATGGGTGCGTGGCTGGCGACGCTCGGAGGGCACCCTCACCATAGACCTCGCAGAAAGCCGCCGAGGCAGCTGGAGCTGGAGGCAGCTGGTTGAAATTAGACTATTCTCATTTACACTGGTTCAATTCGCCGGCAACAAACCTGACAAGTGGGATGGCCGCAGAGACCCCGGGTGATCTCGGGGAAAAACGGCGGAAGGCAAGGAGAGGCCGTGTACTGTTCCAGGTGCGGTGCACAGATGGCGGACGGTGCCCTGCTGTGCTCGGGGTGCGGACAGGTGTTCTCGACCGGCGCCGCGCTTGCGCGTCCAATGAGTGCGCAAGTGGTTTCATCTGCCCCGCGACTGCACTATGGCGGATTCTGGCTGCGGTTTCTGGCTTACCTCATCGATGGCGCGGTGATCACGCTCGGCGCTTTTGTTGTTGCGATTCCGTTGGTCTTTCTCACCGGCCTCGGCACGCTTTTGAGCCAGGTCCATCCGGAGGAAGATCTTAACGATGCCGGATTCTGGCTGATTATGGCGGTGATCCTTTTGTTGGCCGCGGTGAGCCTCGCCGTGACCTGGCTCTATCACGCGCTGATGGAGAGTTCCGAGTGGCAAGCCACGATAGGCAAGAAGGTCCTGGACCTGGTGGTGACGGACATGGCGGGGTGCCGCGTGAGTTTCTGGCGCGCCACGGGAAGACATTTTGCCAAAACTGTGTCGATCATGATTTACCCCTTCGGCCACATGATGGCGGGCTTCACCCAGCAGAAGCAAGCGCTGCACGACATGATCGCCGGATGCCTGGTCTTGCGCCGCGACACCTGAGGTCTAGAAAAACAAGGAAGGGAGGCCTCCTTCCCCGATGAGACCTCCCTCCCCCTTGCCTGAACATTCCTGAAGTTTTTCTGGAATTGTTCCTAGAAGCGGAGGAAGGGGCCGAACGTTAGACGCACATTATGGTGCGTGGCACCGGCGAAATACATCTCGTCACCCGCTTCCAGCCGCAGGCCGACGGGGCCAAGGTGCCCTTCCGCTCCCAGGGCGGGATATAGAACACCGCTGACGTTGTTCGAACGAAGATTCTGAACCGAACTTGTAAACTGGCCGAAGGTCGCCGGCTTGGGGTTCAACTGGAAATTGATGAAGCCTCCCTTCACCGCGAGGAACGGGCGAATGGCATGACGGCCGCCGATGAACTTCGGTCCAACCAGCCCGTGCAGGACTTTGAGATTGCTGTTTGCCACCGTCACCGTGCAGCCCGTGCTCAGGCAATGTTCCGTGAATCCTTGGTCGAAGTCGTAGCTGATTTCTCCTTCAAACATCACGTGGGGGACCATCTTGTAGCCCACGCGTCCGCCTAGTCCCGCCATATTCGTACCGGTTTGCGATATCCGGAAATAATCCCCGTAAGCGCCGACCTGAAATTGATCCTGCGCCTTAGCCAGCGGCACAAAGCAACCTGCCAGGTACAAGAATAGAGCAACGCGCTTCATACTTGATCTCCTTGGACAACTAAAGTGGGGATAGCAAAAGCAAGATAGGCCCGGGGCTAGGTGAGGCTTCCGCTTTCCGATTTAGATGAGGATTCGCCGAGGGGAGTTGCCAGCGCGTTGGCCAATCCGATACGCTTTTCCCAGCCATTTCTTCCTTGGGTTTCACTGGTGTCGGTCGAGCAGCAGGAACAAAGCGAGATAGCGCTTCAGCTTTTGCGTGATGAGGAAGTTTTCTTTCACATGCTCGTGGCCATTTTCTCCGAGTTTTGCAGCAATTTCCGGGTGGGACAGCAGAAAACGGATGTGATAGGCAGTTCCCTCAACGGAATGCGCGAGGAGGCCGGTGTGCTTGTGGATGATTTGCGTGGGAATGCCGCCAACGGCGGAAGCCACGACGGGCTTCTTCTTCCAAAGTGCTTCCGAAACGGTCAGGCCGAAGCCTTCGCGCAAACTTTTTTGCACCACAATGGTTGAGGCTCGCTGGAGCGCATTCACTTCCAGAGGCGCCCATGCAGGGAGTTCCAGGATCTTGATATCGGGATCCTCGTCGGCGGCGCGCAAGACGTCCTGGAGAACCAGAGCGCCTTCGGGGTCGTCGGAGGCGCTGCCGCCGGCAAGGACCAGCTGGCAGTCGAAGTAGCGCTTCACAATTCGATAGGCGCGAATTACGCCCACGGGGTCCTTCAAGCGGTCGAAACGGGAAATTTGCGTCAATATCGGGCGCTGGGGATCAACGTGGTAGCGATGGAGAACTTGCTCGACGAATTCCGGATCCACCGGGCAGTTTTTTTCGGAAAGCGGATCGATGGCGGGGTAGAACAGATATTGCGGGATGGAAAGTTGCCGCGAGAATTCGGGAGATGAAAACATCGCAGCGTCATAGCGGGAGACGAATTTTTCGAGAAAATCCCAGACCGCGCGATGCGGATGCGATAGATCGATGTGGCAGCGCCAAACCCAGTGATGCAAGCCAGCCTGCCGCGCATCGACGAGTGCGGCAGGCTGCGGGTCGTGAATGACCACAAATTCGGCGTCGAGCCGAAGGCTGGCGCGGTTCCGTTCGTTGTAGGAAAGAAAAATCTCAAAATCCTTCGGCTTGCGATGGTAGGGCTCGCCGTGCAGGGCGTTGTGGAACGATTTGGTGACGTCGAAGAATTCTTCGGCACCTTGCATCACCTCCCAGCGGATGCCAAGATCGAGTTCTTCCGCAAGCGGCACGAGGCGATTGAGGATTTCCGCAACGCCGCCTCCCACGGCGGTGGAGTTGATCATCTCGATGCTGCGGCCTCGCAGCGGTTTGGCCAAGGCGCGCAATTCCTCGATCTCGCCTGCGCCGACCACCTCCGCATAGTTCTCGAGGGGAATGCGATTCGCCGTCAGTACCTCCGTCATGCCTTTCTCCTTTCGCGGTCGATCAGGCGAAGCATCTTGGCCCGCGCGCTATCGAGCGTGTCCGTGTAGACGTCGATGTGATTCACGCTGTCAGCGAGAGTGTGGAGGCCCAAGCTGCCCGAGAGCCAACGCGAGAAGTCGTTGGTCTGGAGCTGGAGCCGCAATCGCGAGGAGATGAAATGATGGTAGAAACCAGCGTGGCTGAGGTGGGCGACGCCTTCGCGGAACTCATCCAAGGTGTGCGCGCTGCGGCCAAGCGACACGGTCACTTCCACGCTTTCACAAAAGTAGAATCGCTCGAGCCCCGATTGCGACGCGAATTGCGGATAAGCGCCGCAAAAATCCCCCACCACGCGGCAGAGATCGCTTCGCAGCGCCGCAATGGATGTGTAATCGCGAATGTCGAGTACCGCGAGTTGCTCGGCGAGGTCATTCCGGTTGGCAGAGGCCAGCGTCCATTGCGCGAAATCGTTGGAAAAGCCTTCCGTGAGGAAGTGGTGGAGTTCCAGGGTCTGAAAGGTGTGGTGAAAAATGGAGGCATCGCTGCAATGTTCGAGACCCGTCAGCAATTCCGCGAGGGTACCCGCCGACTGATTCCCGATCCGGGTGAGAAAGGAAGCGGTGACGAAATCGAAGGGTGTTTCGGCGACGTTCAAAGTCAGCAACCCTCTTCCTGTTTAGATGCGCCGGCGCCCGACTGGCTGGTGCAAGATCGAGCGCATGGCACCAAGCCGCGGGTTTGGCGAAACTACTACGCTTCCGCACGCTCCGCCATTTCGATGCGAATTTCGGTCAGGTCGGAGAGCAAGTGCGCGGCCCAGCGGTAGACATTGTGCTCCCGCACGATGTGGCGCATGCGCTGCATGCGCTCGGTCTGCTCTCGCTCCGGCATCTCCAGCGCCCGATGAATGGCCCGCGCGAGCTGCGAAATATCGTAAGGATTGACGAGCAGCGCGTCGGTCAATTCGTGCGCCGCCCCGGCAAATGTGCTCAGGATCAACACGCCCCGTTCGTCCTCGCGGGAAGCCACAAATTCTTTGGCCACCAGGTTCATCCCGTCGTGCAGGGAAGTGACCATGCAGAGAGAAGCAGCCCGGTAGAAGCGGGAGATTTCCTCGTGGGAATGGTGTTTCCGGCGAAACACGATCGGTTTCCACCGCGATGTCTGGAAGCGCCCGTTTATGCGTTCCGCCTCGGAGCTTGCTTCCTCGAGGAAGTTCTTGTAGCGCTCGATATCAGTCCGGCTGGGCGCGCCGATTTGCACGAACGTGAACCGCCGGCGGTAACCGGGATTCAGCTCGAAAAACCTTTCCAGGGCCCGGAAACGCTCGGGGATTCCCTTCGTGTAATCGACGCGATCCACGCCCACTCCCAGGTGCGCCGCCTCGATGTCCATCTCGTTCGACAACTCCTGGCGCAGCGCGTTTATGTCAGCCGGGTCAGTATCCGGGGTGGGGCTCTCTGGAAAAGCCACGCTAATGGGATAAGGCCGCACACGGGTAACGTGGCCTTGCCGGCTCACAGCAAAGCGGTCCCATTCGGTGAGCGCTTCCAGGGCGCGGTCCACCGTCTCCAGGAAATTGTTGCAGTGCGTTTGAATGTGGAAGCCAATGAGGTCCGCGCCCAGCAATCCTTCGATCAGTTCGCGCTGCCAGGGGCAAATCCCGAACACTTCCGCGTTGGGCCAGGGAATGTGCCAGAAAATCGCCACCCGGGCGTCGGGCCGGACGTCCTTCACCATGCGTGGAACGAGCGCCAGGTGATAGTCCTGCGCCAGGAGAATCGGGGAGTCCACATCCGCCATCTCTTGCAAAACGGCGTCGGCGAAGCGCTGGTTGATCCGCTGGTATTGCAACCAGTCTTCCGGGCGGAAAATCGGGCGGGTGTGCGCGATGTGGCAAAGCGGCCAGAGGCCTTCGTTTGAAAACCCATCGTAGTAGCCCTTGTCTTCTTCGTCCGAGAGCCACACGCGACGCAACGTATAGCTCGGGCGATCAGGGGGAACGCGGAGTCGATCGTGGGCATCGACCATTTCCCGATCAGCGTTGCCGGAGCCATTCGCGACCCACGTGCCATTGCATGCCAGCAGGAGGGGCTCAAGAGCCGTGACCACACCGCTGGCGGGCACGATCACGCGCATCGTTTTGTCTTTGCCATCGAACACGTGCATGTACGGTTCGCGATTCGAAACGACAAAAAGTGGTTGGTCCTGAAGCCGATCGCGCAGGCTGACGCGCAGCCGTTCCGCCGTCCACAAGGAAGCATTCGAATCTCGCAGCCTTGCTTCGGTCTCCGCGGCGGCTCTCGCCGAATGCAAATCCCTGGCCAGATGGGTGACTTCGTGGTGCAACTGCTCCATGATTTCGCCTTGCAGCAGCGCCGGGGGCGGGTTGAGCTGTCCCGTGCGCAAGGTACGCACCCACTTAAAAGTACGGGTCAGTGGTCCCGTAAACGTCCAGCGCACCAGAAGCAACGCCAGGGCGCTGATCAGCAGCGTTTGCACCAGGGCATCCAGAAGGGCGTCGCGCAAAGTGTGCGAGACTTGAATTTCAATGTAGCTGGTGTCATGCACCAGCACCAGGGCACCCGCGACTTCGTCGTCCCGGTGAAGCGGCAAGGCATACACGTGTACGGGAACCGCATCGCTCGTTTGAGGCGCGGAGGTTTCCTCGGGACGGAGGAATTCGCCTGCTCCCTTATCGTCATGCATGGCTTTGGTTGCCGCGGTGGGGTGCAATGGCAAATCCGGCTCGAGTCCCGGGGTAAGGGCCAGCAAATGGGCGGCGGTATCGTAGATGGCAATTCCTTGGAGATGCTGGCGTTGGAAATAGCGCTCGACCAGGCGGTGCAGGCCCCGCTCCTGGCCACGGCCAAGCTCATGTTCCACGCTTTCCTGGAGGCTCTCGGCCAGAATTTCCGCACGGCGCGCGAGGTCGTTACGCAAGATGCGGCGCTCGTTTCGTACCTGGTAGCCGGCAAAGAGGAGAGACACGCTGGCGACACTCACGATCAGAGGCAGGACGATTTTCAAGGTCGTGCGCATCTCAAGCTCCGCAATCCAAAACGAAGATCGACCGCGAGGGGCTGGGTGCAGGCGGCCTTGTTGAACTAAGGATTACCTACTTTGCGCTCTCGAACGAATCGGTTCTCCCTTGTTCGTCCTCTGAGCTCACCGCGCTTCCAAGCCACTGGCGGGCGCGACGACAACGTGCACTGCGACGTTCTTGCCATCGGCGGCGCGATATTCGACCGTGGCGTGCGAACCGATTTCGAGCTTGCCTTCCACCTTGGTGTTGCCGTCAATCAAGAATTCGATGGTCTTGCGTTCTTGACCTTGGGTGACCTCCAGTGCAAAGGCCGCATCGCTGACCGACGCTACTTTCCCCGATTGCGACTGGGTGTCGGGGTAGGGAGCCGCCCGGGGCGGCAGGATCCGTTCGGGAGTCGGTGTCGCCCAGGAAGCTACCGTGAAGCATACAACAAACAGTGCGGCTAGGCTTAGTGCAGTACGGAATCGCATGATTCCTCGTATTCGATTTCGACCGGGGCAAGGAAGCTGGCACGCCTGGAGCCAAACGTGGCGGGCCTTGGTGAGTCCGCTAATCGCTTTAGAATCAGTTAGGTATGAGAACTCTCGTTTTCCTTCTGCATGTTCTTCCCTGAGTACTAGTTCTGTGAAGATTTTGCCCACCCCCTGCGGTTCTCACCGATCTCGTTTTAAGAGGGGCTGCGTTTGTCTTGTTCTGTGGCCGTTGCTTCGGCTGTAGTGGCCTTTGGCTCCGTCCAAAAATTTGGCGGCGATTGGTTTCCCATTAGCACGGCGCAGAAGTCAGAGGATCATAAGAGAATCATAAACCCGCGCCACCGGCACTGCCAGGATGGCGTAGAATGACCGGCCATGCCCGCAAAACTCGCGCAAATCCTCGAAATCCTGGAAAAGGCTTACGGGCCGCAACAGCTGGCGGGCCCGACCGACGCGTACGAGATGATCGTTTTCTTGAACTGCGGCTACCCCGCAAGCGACGGGGCTTGTGCGAAAGGCTTCGACGCGTTAAAGCGAGAGGTTGGCGTGCAGCCCAACAAGCTCTTGGCCGTTTCAAGGGCGAAACTTGCCAAGTTGATGCGGCCGAGCGTAATCGTGCCCGCGGCGTGCGCGGAACGGCTGAAGGATATCGCGGGGACAGTAAAGAACGAATTCGACGAAGACCTCACGGCAGCCCTCGAAAAGCGGATCGCGGAAGCCAAAGGCAGGCCCGCGAACGGTTCCGGAGAGAACAATCTCAAGGCCGCGAAGAAAGTGCTCCAGCAATTTCCCACAATCGGGGAGCCCAGCGCGGAAAAGATCCTGCTGTTTTCCGGGCTGGCGCCGGTTGCGGCCGTACCGTCCGCGTTCGTGGACGTCCCCATACGGCTGTTTGTGGGCGAACCAGGAAAGAACTATGCCGCCAATTACAGGACGGCAAGAGGGGTGCTGGACATGGGATTGCCCAGGACGTTCGAGGCGCGGAAGCGCGCATACCTGCTGCTGAAGAAGCACGGCCAGGAGATTTGCAAGCGCTCCAAGCCCAAGTGTGAAAGCTGCCCGCTAGCGGCCCATTGCGCTTACCTTCAAGCGAAGGCGGCCGACGGCAATATCGAGTAAGGGGGGAACCTCCGGAGATGACCAGAAGGGCGCACAAAACAGAGGGTCTTGCGCGGCTTCCTTGACTTGGCCGTAACCCCTCTGAATAATGGTAAAGCATGAGCGTGCGCGCCGGAGGCGCTGAACCGATGTTCCTGGACGTCAAGGAATTAGCCGTCCGTAAGCTCCGCATCCACCAGGCCTATGCCCCGGGCAGCATCGACTTCCATTCGGCGGAAATCAAGCAGATTGAGCCGCTGGAAGTGACGGCCACCGCGGAGTTGCTGGAAGGGCAGATTCGCGTCGAGGGCAACCTCGAAACCAAGGTGGAACTGGTTTGCGCGCGCTGTCTTGAACCGGTCGCCGAGGAAGTGAGCCGGTCGTTTGACCTGTTCTATGCACCGCTTCCCAAGAATTCGAGCCTCACCAAGCATCGGCAAGACCGCCTGAAGGATGACGATACGGAAATCGGCTTTTACGAAGGAGATGGGCTTTTCTTGGCGGACGTGTTGAAAGAGCAGGTGCTTCTGGCGCTTCCCATCAAGGCCATTTGCCAGAGCAACTGCCGGGGGCTGTGTCCGAATTGCGGCGCCAACCTGAACCACGAAGAGTGCCGGTGCGAGACCCACGCCACGGATCCTCGTTTGGCTTCTCTCGCGCGTCTCAAGCAGGACTGGCTGAAAAAACAATAGTTTTTCCAGGGCGAAAGCCCTATATAATCCGCCCAACGCGGCGGGAGCGAGGTGTAGTGTTATGCCTAACCCAAAACGGAGGCATTCTAAGAGAAGGACCAGCACGCGGCGGGCCCACGATTTTCTGGCCAAGCCGGGGCTCGGCAAATGTCCGAATTGCCAGGAAATGAAACTGCCGCACCAGGCGTGTCCGCATTGCGGCTACTATAAAGGCAAGGCGGTACAAGCGTCGGCTTAGGCTTTTTCGTTTCGCTGATTCTGCGAGCAAAATCCCATGATCACCATCGCCGTTGACGCCATGGGCGGGGACCATGCACCACGTCCTGAAGTGGAAGGCAGTGTGCTGGCCGCACGGGAACTCAACGTGCGTGTTTTGCTTGTGGGGCAGCCGAACCCGGTGCGCGCAGAACTCGCCAAGCACTCGGTGCCGAACCTGCCGATTGAGATTATTCCAGCGAGCGAGGTGATCACCATGAGCGATCACCCGGCGCAGGCTTTTCGGCGCAAGAAAGACAGCTCGGTGCACGTGGCGGCACGCTTGGTTCACGAGGGCAAGGCCAATGGCATGATCAGCGCGGGAAACACGGGTGCGGTCATGACCGCGGCGAAGTTCATTCTCGGGACGCTCGAGTCCGTAGACCGCGTCGCGCTGGCTGCTCCCTTTCCCAACGCCAGGGGCGGCGTTTCCGTGCTGCTGGACGTGGGAGCGAATGTGGATTCCCGGCCCGAGCATCTGCTGCAGTTTGCGGTGATGGGCGAAGTGTATTACCGCGCGACGTTCGGAAGCAGGCGCCCTCGTGTTGGATTGCTTTCGGTTGGCGAGGAAGAAATCAAGGGCAACGTGCTGACCCGCGAAGTCTACACGCTGCTGAAGAAAAGCCCGGTCCACTTCGTAGGCAACGTCGAAGGCGGAGATCTTTTCTCGGGCAGCGTCGACGTGATTGTCTCCGATGGTTTTGTGGGCAACATCGCACTGAAGATTTGTGAAGGTCTGGCGGTTTCGATCTTCGATTTGCTGAAGAAGTCGCTGAAAAGCTCTATTCTTTCGCAGGTCGGCGCCAAGCTTTCGCAAGGGGCGTTCAAAGGCTTGAAGAAGAAGATTGACTATACAGAGTACGGCGGCGCGCCGCTTCTCGGTGTGCGCGGCGTCTGCGTGATTGGCCATGGACGTTCCAACGCCAACGCCGTAAAAAACGCCATTCGTGTGGCCGCGGGGCTCGCCCGCGCGCGCATCAACGAAAGAATCGAACAGGAGCTCTCCGCCGCTGCGGTTCCCGCGTGACGGTGGCACCAGAGGAAACGGCCATGGGCAAAGTCGCATTTGTGTTTCCCGGACAAGCTTCGCAATACCCCGGCATGGGCAAAGAACTCGCCGAGAAGTATGCCGCAGCTAGGGCTGTTTTCGACGAGGCAGACAACACGCTGGGCTTTTCGATTTCCAAGCTCTGCTTCGAAGGAAGCGAGGAAGATCTCAAGCTCACCGCCAATACCCAGCCGGCCATTCTGACCTGTTCGGTGGCGGTGACCCGCGTGCTGGCGGAAAAGGGTTTGCAGCCGGATTTTGTCGCGGGCCACAGCCTCGGTGAATATTCCGCGCTGGTTTGTGCTGGTTCGCTGAAGTTTGCGGACGCCGTGCGGCTGGTACGCAAGCGCGGTGCGTACATGCAGGACGCGGTTCCCCACGGCGTGGGCGCGATGGCTGCAATTATGGGTTTGTCCCATGCGGTGGTTGCCGACGTTTGCAAGCGCGCCGCGGACGGCGAAGTCTGCGCGCCGGCGAATTTGAATTCGCCGGACCAGACGGTCATCTCGGGGCACGCCGGCGCGGTAAAGCGCGCCGTCGAGCTGGCTTCGCAAGCGGGAGCGAAGCGCGCCGTGATCCTGCCGGTCTCCGCGCCGTTTCATTCCGCGCTGATGGCGCCGATCGAGGAGAAGTTTGCGCTGGATTTACGGGGAGCGGAATTTTCGGATTTGCGCGTACCGCTTGTCACCAACGTCGACGCCGATACCATCTCGACCGCCAGCGAAGCCCGCGAGGCCCTGATCCGCCAAGTTTCCATGCCGGTGCGCTGGGAAGAGTCGGTGCGCCTGCTCCTCGATGAGGGAGTGAACACTTTCGTGGAAGTCGGCCCAACCCGCGTGCTGACCGGATTACTGCGGCAGATCGAGCGCTCCGTGGCGGCGCTAAACGTCGAGGACGAGAAGAGCCTCGCCGTCACCGTGGAAAAAATCGCGGCGGCACGCAGTGACGCGGCCTGAAAGCGGTTCTAAGTCCTAAGCGGTAAGTTCCGAGCAGGGAGAAACGGCGGCTGGGGTTCTGGAAATGACCGGAGCACCTACGCTGGCACGGGCGCAGGAGCAAGATTTCATTGCTGACTCGGGTTGTTAAGAACTCTGTTCCTTCGCTCTGTAGTGAGAACTTAAGACTCAAGGACTTTTGCGGAATGTTCAGCCTGAAAGACAAAGTAGCCCTGGTCACCGGCGCGTCGCAAGGCATCGGGCGCGACACGGCTCTGGCGCTAGCCGAAGCCGGCGCCAAAGTCGCCGTCGCCGCCCGCAATGAGGAAAAGCTCGCGGCGCTGGTAAAAGAGATTGCCGCGGCGGGCGGAGAAGCCCTCGCGGTGAAGATGGATGTCGCCGAGGCCGGACAGGTCAAGGCAGGATTCAAGACGGTAATCGAGAAATTTGGCCGCCTCGACATTTTGGTGAACAACGCCGCGATTACGCGCGACGGTCTGGCCATGCGCATGAAGGCAGACGATTGGGACGCCGTGATTCGCACGAACCTGACCGGCGCGCAACTTTGCATCCAGCAGGCTCTTGCGGCCATGTTGCGCGTGCGCGCGGGCCGCATTATCAATATCGCTTCCGTGGTCGCGCAGATGGGCAACGCGGGCCAGGCGAATTATGTTGCCGCCAAAGCGGGCCTGATCGGCTTGACCAAAGCCATCGCTGTGGAGATCGCCTCGCGCAACATCACCGTAAACGCCGTCGCACCCGGCTTCATCGAGACGCCCATGAGCGATGTGCTTTCCGACAAAGTGAAAGAAGACTTGAAAGCGCGCATTCCCTTGGGTCGCATGGGCTGCCCGCGCGACGTCGCTGCCGCCATCGTTTTTCTCGCGAGCGACGATGCTGGCTACATCACCGGCCACGTCCTCGACGTCAACGGAGGCATGTATCTGGCGTGACAGGATGCGGCTAACAAAGTGCTTTGTCGTCGAGTGATTCACTCGCACGGGACAATCGGCGGCCTTTTGCTGAAATCCGCCGCGGGAGATGGCCGCGAACTGACCGCGGAGGAGTCGTCAAAACAGGGCGGTCAAGGCTAGCAAGGGACATCAAGCGCCATCAAGGGCCAGTGCCAAACGGCCAGCTGCCAAACGGCCAGCTGCAAGTTGACCTTGCCGGGAGGCCTGACTAGAATGGGCAGGTTATTCGGGGCTCTATTTTCAAGGCAAATAAGCCCGTAACCGCGGCCAGGCGCCGTGAACCGGATGCTACGGGCACAGAACACACGATTTTCGCGCGGCTGTACTCCGCGCAAGCAGGGCAGGCTCTTCAGCCTGAGGTCAGCGGACTAAAGTGGCAGCTACTTTGACGCGGAGGAACACGGATGGCCAGCGTAGAAGAACGCGTGAAGCAGATTATTGTCGAGCAACTCGGCGTGGATGAAGCGGAAGTGACGCCCACGGCGTCGTTCGTGGACGACCTGGGAGCCGACTCGCTCGATCAGGTAGAATTGGTGATGGCGTTTGAGGAAGCCTTCGGCATCGAAGTGCCGGATGAGGACGCCGAAAAGATGACCACGGTGAAGGACGCCGTCGAATACATCGACAAACACGCCAAAGGTAAGTAAGCCACGGAATCATCACCTCAACAGGGAGTGTCGGAACGGTGACTCGCCGGGTAGTCGTTACGGGTGTTGGGCTGGTCTGCGCGCTGGGCATCGGCACGGAGGAAAGCTGGAGAAACCTCCTCGCCGGATGCAGCGGCATCGCGCCGATCACGTCGTTCGACACTACCGGCTTCGATTGCAAATTCGGCGGCGAGGTGAAGAACTTCGACCCCCTCCAGTGGATCGAAAAAAAAGAACTCAAGAAAATGGCGCGCTTCATCCAGGTTGGGCTGGCCGGCGCGGATTTTGCCGTGAAATCGGCTAACTGGAAGCCCCAGGATTCGAATCTCGACGAAGTCGGCGTTTACGTTTCCTCCGGCATCGGTGGGTTCGATATCATCGAGCGCGAGCACGGAAAGCTGCTGAACGGCGGCCCGAACAAGATTTCCCCCTTTTTCATTCCCTCGGCCATCGTTAATTTGGCTTCGGGACAAATTTCTATTCGTTATGGGGCGCGCGGGCCGAATTCCGCGACAGCCACGGCGTGTTCTGCTTCCGCGCATGCCGTTGGCGATTCCTTCAAGATTATCGAGCGCGGCGCCGCAGAAATGATGATTTGCGGTGGCGCCGAAGCTACCATCACGCCCATGGGCATTGGGGGATTTGCCGCCATGAAGGCGCTCTCCACGCGCAATGACGATCCTGCGCATGCGAGCCGTCCGTGGGATGCCGGCCGCGACGGATTTGTCGTCGGCGAAGGCGCAGGCATCCTGGTCCTCGAATCCCTCGAACACGCGCAGAAGCGCAATGCGCCGATCATCGCGGAAATCGTTGGCTACGGAATGTCGGGCGACGCCTATCACATGACCCAGCCGGAGGAAAATGGCGACGGCGCCTACCGCGTGATGATGGCGGCGCTCAAAGACGCCAAGCTTGCGCCTGACGACGTTGGCTACGTGAATGCCCACGGAACTTCCACGCCCATCGGCGACGTCATTGAAACGCGGGCGCTGAAGCGCGTTTTCGGCGAGCGGGCCAAGAAGGTGCCCGTGAGTTCGACGAAATCCATGACCGGCCACCTGCTTGGCGGTGCGGGCGGCCTGGAGGCCGGCATCAGTGTGCTGGCGCTGCGCGATCAGACGCTGCCGCCCACGATTAACCTCGAGAAGGCCGATCCCGAGTGCGATCTTGATTACGTGCCCAATCATGCGCGCAAAGCGTCGGTCGAATACGCGCTATCGAATTCCTTTGGGTTTGGCGGCACCAACGCCGCGCTCATTTTCCGGCGCTGGTCCGGGAACTGACGCACGCGGCAAAGGGTGCGTCATCCTGTGGCCGCGCTTTTTGCGGTCGAAGGATCGCAGCTTCAGCATCGAGCCCGTGCCGCTGTACTAGCGTCGTCATTCTCGAGCGAGCAGACAGGCTTCGCCCGAAGAATCTCAACGTAGCGAGTGGCGAAACCGAATTGGAAATCTGAGCTACTTCGCGCCGCTCAGGCAACCAATCCCTTGTAACGCAGGTAGAGGAAGAAATCCGTGAACATCATCGTGTGTATCAAGCAGGTCCCCGCGAAAGATGCGCCGCTGGCGATCGCCGGAAACTGGATCAAGGAATCCGACATCGGCTTTGAGATGAACGAGCCCGACAGCTACGCGCTCGAGGAAGCACTGCGGCTCAAGGAAAAACACGGTGGGGAAGTCGTCGCCCTTTCGATGGGACCGGAGCGCGTGAAGCAAACGATCAAGGAAGCGCTCGCGAAGGGTGCCGACCGAGGCATTCACATCGCCGACGACCAGTTCGCCGAGCGGGATCCCCTCGGCTCGGCGAAGGCGCTCGCCGCAGCCATTCAAAAGGAGAAGGCCGATCTCGTCCTTACCGGCCTGCAGAGTGACGACCATGGGTTCGGCCAGACCGGCGTGCTGCTGGCCGCCTTGCTCGACCGCCCGCACGCCACCATCATCATGCAAATTGAAGTGCAGGACGGAAAGATGAAGCTCAAACGCGAGCTCGAAGCGGGGTGGTTTCAGTGGTTGGAATGCCCGTTGCCGGCGGTGCTTACGATTCAGTCGGGAATCAACAGAGTCCGCTACGCCACGCTGAAAGGCATCATCGCCGCGAAGAAAAAGGAAGTCACCACCGTTGCGCGCGGGTCCTTGGGTGTCGCCCACGAAACCACGCAGAAAATCGAAAAAATCTACGTGCCCACGAAAACAAAAAAAACAGAATTCCTGACTGGCACACCCAAAGAAGTGGCCTCGAAACTCGTCGAGAAGTTGAAATTCGAAGCCCGGGTGATCTGACCATGAAAATTCTCGTGGTTACCGAACAGCGGCAAGGGAAATGGAACAACGCGAGTTTCGAAACGCTCGCTGCTGCGCAACAAATTGCCAAGGACGGTTCGAGCGCGGTCAGCGGGCTCGTCATCGGCAAAGGCGTATCTGCCTTGGCCGACGAACTCGCTTCGAAAAATGTCTCCGAAGTCCTGCGTGTCGAACACGATTTGCTCGAAGCCTACACCCCCGACGGCTACTCGATCGCCCTCAAACAAGTGATCGAGTCCGCCAAGCCCGATCTCGTTCTGTTTCCGCATACCTATCAGGTCCGCGACTTTGCTCCCAAGCTTGCTGCCATGATGGGCAAAGGCATGATCGGCGATTCGATCGGCTATCGCAACGAAGGCGGCAGGCTGGTCTTCGTGCGCCAGATGTTCCAGGGCAAAACCGCCGCCGACGTCACTTTTGCCGGCTCCGCGCCTTGGTTCGCTTCGTTTCAGTCTGGCGCTTTCCGCGCGGACTTGCTTGCCGCGCATCCTTTGGGCAAAGCTCCCGTGAACGCAGTCACCGTCACGCTGAGCGCCGCAGAGATTCGCACCAAGCCGCTGGAACTTTTCAAGGAAGCCAAATCGGCCGTGGACCTCACGCAGGCGCCGCTCATCGTCGCCATTGGCCGCGGCATCAAAGCGCCGGAAAATATCCCGCAAGCGGAGGCGCTTGCGAAAGCCCTTGGCGCGGAGATCGCCGCTTCGCGTCCCATTTGTGATGAAGGCTGGCTCCCCATGGAGCGACAGATCGGCAGCTCCGGCCAAACCGTCGCGCCAAAGCTTTATCTCGCGCTCGGCATCAGTGGCGCGATTCAGCACGTGGTCGGTATGAAAGGCGCGCGCACCGTCGTGGCCATCAACAAAGATTCGAACGCCCCGATTTTCGAGATCGCGGATTACGGCGTGGTTGGCGATATCTTTGAAATCATGCCTGCCCTTACCGAAGCCCTGGAAAAAGCCAAGTAGGGCGCGCCACGGAACAGAACCGCCTTTCTTCGAACGTCGTAGCGCGTGATAGGACAAATTGGCCCTTGGTCGAGCGGCGTACGGTGTACTTATAATAACCGATGACCGCCGGGAAGGGAGCATCCGATGGCCAGTGTGGAAAGGTTCCCCTACGAGACCAGACTCAACATTCTTTGCCAGCCTTTGGAAATCATTGATGAACGAGCCCTAGCCGACGCCTGCACCTACAAGTGGTACAACCAGACCCTCTGCCGGGTGAACGGGTCGGTGGTTCGTCTCGGTGTTGTGGAGGGTGAATACCATTGGCACAAGCATGACGATGATGACGAATTCTTCT
>Ga0307475_10000626_pt1 | contig 21227 bp, 13 predicted proteins | sample atmos_gasesECM1C_FD_203317 | JGI IMG/M metagenome (GOLD analysis project Ga0307475, IMG submission 203317) | Hardwood forest soil microbial communities from Morgan-Monroe State Forest, Indiana, United States - atmos_gasesECM1C_515 | ecosystem: Environmental > Terrestrial > Soil > Temperate... | reverse complement strand
CAGCACATGCCCATTGGCGCACCAGTGATCCGCCTTGTACCCCGGAGAATACTCGACCATGCGCACGTGAATCGCGCCAAAATTCTGCGTCCGCCACAACGCCTTGCCGGAATCACCAGCATGTTCGGTCACCGGAACTTCACTCCAGTCCGTAGTCGAGAGAACAGAGGCAGCCATTTCCATGCGCTGAGTATAGCTTCAAGTCACAGCTCAGGCGCCCGTTGTGAATATGCCGCACGAACTTAAGAAACATCCTGTCAATTTACCCCGATCTATGCTATTCTGTTTTTGCGCTTATCACTTCGGTTGTGTTGTGCGGTCCCTCGGTTCTTTGTTAATGCTTCATCTGAGAATTCCCGCCTGCAGTTTCCTCCGTACGTTATCAGCGTAATTTAAAACTAAGGCTGGCTTTGCGAGTTGCCACCTGAGTACGCACCTAAGTGTGTGTGCCGCGAGCAACTCCGCCAGCAAGAAAGCTAAACTACTCAATGCAGAATGTTTCCGTACCTTTTTCAGAAATGCCGCTATCTCCTTATATGAGGGAGAAGCTGACCTCGGCGAAATTTTCCATGCCGACGCCGGTGCAAGCCGCCGCGATTCCGCAAGCGCTCGCCGGCAAAGATGTGCTCGCTACCGCGATGACCGGAACCGGCAAAACGCTGGCCTTCCTCATCCCGGTGATCGAACAGCTCTTGAAGCAAAATACCCCAGGGATCAACGCCCTGGTTCTCGTGCCCACGCGCGAACTCGCCATGCAAGTTGTGGCGCAGTACAACGCCTTGCGCGGCAAGCAACTTATGCCCGCGGCGCTCGTCGTCGGAGGTCTATCCGAAGGCGCACAGCTCCAGGCCATCCGCAAGGGCGCCCGCTTCGTGGTGGCCACTCCCGGCCGCCTGGAAGACTATCTCAACCGCAGGCTTTTTCACTTTAACGCCTTGCGCATCCTGATCCTCGATGAAGCCGACCGTATGCTGGACATGGGTTTTCTTCCCGCGATTCGCAGAATCGTTTCCATTCTTCCAAAAGACCGCCAGACCATGTGCTTTTCCGCGACCATGGAAGGCTCCATGGTTCGCGTCGTGAAAGATTACATGAAGGAACCCGTTCGGCTTTCCTTCGGCTCCACGCTTAAGCCTTCCGAAAATGTTCGCGTGCAGGCCTTTGAAGTGGCCATGGACCGAAAAATGGAATTGCTCCAGCGATTGCTCGCCAAGGAAACCGGACGCTGTCTGGTCTTCGCGCGCACCAAACGCGGAACCGAGCGTATTGCGGACAACCTCAACCGCAAAGGTTTCTCTGCGGCCATGATTCACGGGGATCGTTCGCAATCGCAACGCACCTCGGCGCTCACCGGATTCCAGCAGGGCCGCTATCGCATTCTGGTAGCCACCGACCTGGCCTCGCGCGGAATTCACGTCGAAGACATCGCCCACGTCATCAATTATGACCTGCCGGAAGTGGCCGAAAATTTTATCCACCGCGTTGGCCGCACTGGCCGCAACGGAGGACACGGCGTAGCTTCCACACTATTCGTCAAGGAACAACGTTCCGAGCTCTTCCAACTGGAACGCACGCTGGGAATTAAAATCGAGCGTATGCGCGCCGATGATGGCACCGCTGCTCCCATCGTATCTCACGTTGGTTCGCAAGGGCGCTTGCCGGTAAATCTTCCACGCATCGCCAGCGGCCAGAAACCAGCACGATTCGTGCTTCCCGGCGAAGTTCTGCAAGCTCAGTAAGAATCAGGCACTAGAAAAGTAGAACGCGCCGCCGGCCTAAAAGCCTGCGGCGCGTTTTTTTGCATTACATCTAGCCGTATCTAATTGAACGGCGATCCTACCGGTAAGCACGAATAAAAAAATAAATCGACATCAGCGTCCCGGTAGCGATCACGAATCCTCGAATCCAGACTTGCGGCAATTTCTGCGCGTAGTGCGCGGCTCCATATCCGCCCGCAATGGCGCCTACCGTCATCACTCCCGCCTGTGGCCACAAAATAAATCCGGTAACCGCAAAAGCGACCGCTGCGACACCGTTTATTATCGCGCCCAGAATCACCTTGAGTTTATTCATCGCGTGGATATCCGTCATACCCAGCGCAGAAAGCATGGCAAGATTCAGGATCCCGATACCTCCGCCGAAATAACCGCCATACAACGCCACCGCTAATTCGAATATTGTGGCTCCTACCATAGAGCCCCTGCTGGCCTCGCCCGACATCCCCGTAGAGATGTTCCCGGTCAAGCGTTTGCCGAATGCAAAAAGTAAAGTCGCGCCCAGCATCAACCATGGCAAGACCTTGAGGAAGGTCTGCGCGGGTGTTTTGATGAGTAAAATAGCGCCCGCGACGCCGCCAATCACGCTGGTCACAATGAGTGGAATCATTACCGGCCGGGGAATATCCAGCTTCATGCGGTAAGCGCCGCCACTCGCCGTGGTGCCCACCCATAGCGCCAGCGTGTTTGTCGCATTCGCTGGAACCGGCGGCACGCCGGTAAATAGCAGCGCCGGAAACGCCACGAAGCTGCCCCCGCCTGCAACGGCGTTGATGGCCCCGCCCACTGCCGCGGCGAAAAAGAGAAAAATTGCCTGCTCCAACGTCACGAGTGAGTTTTAACACGAATGCCGCTGGCCCCCTAGCCGCGCCCTTAAATTCGGGACAAAGTACATTCTTGACAACTCGACCAAGCCCATATATGAACGGTGCGTTTCCCGCCTTCCGTCGCTGCAATCCTGGCTCGCCCTCTTCATTGCGCGATCACCAGAGCAAGTCGCGATGGGCGGGGCTACTGTCCCAAAGGAACGTGCCGGCGTAGGTTGTTTCCGGCACCGACCCGGTACTAGGTCGCGTCTACAGGAGGAAGTATGGTCAGCCGGACAAACGTCGTAACAGGCGCTGTTGCGGAGTACAGCATCTGGAGGGTAATCCTCGCTTCCTCCGTTGGCACCATGATCGAGTGGTACGACTTCTACATCTTTGGAAGTTTGACCGCCGTTCTGGCCTTGAAATTTTATCCGCCTGGCAACGATACCTTCGCCTATATCGCCTATCTGGCGACTTTCGCGGTTGGCTTTCTGGTACGCCCCTTCGGCGCGCTCTTCTTTGGGCGCATCGGCGACATCGTCGGCCGCAAATACGCTTTCCTCGTCACCCTCAGCATCATGGGCGGCGCTACCGCCCTCATTGGCCTCTTGCCCACCTACAAAACCGCCGGCTGGTTCGCTCCCATTATTTTGATCATTATCCGCGTGCTACAGGGTCTGGCTCTCGGCGGCGAGTACGGCGGAGCTGCGGTGTACGTCGCCGAGCACGTGCCCGATCACAAGCGCGGCTTCTACACCAGCTTTATCCAGATCACCGCCACTCTGGGACTGTTTGTCTCACTGATCGTTATTCTTCTCACTCAACAATCCATGACCAAAGAGGCTTTCCAGAATTGGGGCTGGCGCATCCCCTTCCTCATCTCCATCATCCTCGTGACCATTTCGCTGTACATCCGTTTGAAGATGAAAGAGTCGCCCATCTTCACGCAAATCAAGACCGCCGGAATGACGTCCGCGCAACCTTTGAAAGATGCCTTCGGCAAATGGGAAAACCTGAAGCGCGTGCTGATTTCCTTGTTTGGCGCCACTGCCGGCCAAGGGGTGGTTTGGTATACCGGCCAGTTCTACGCGCTTTTTTATCTGCAAACCATTCTTAAGGTGCCGGCGAAAACCGCAAATATCATCATCGCCATCGCATTGCTGATCGCCATGCCCTTCTTCACGCTTTTCGGCGCGCTCTCCGATCGCGTAGGCCGAAAATGGTTAATGATGGCGGCCTGCTTGCTCGCAGTGCTCACTTACATCCCCATTTATAAGAGTATGCAAGTATCCGCCGGAAACAACGTCGTTGGCGTAAATTCCTCAAAGAACAAAGTCACCGGCGCAACTACCCTCACGGCCATGACAGTGGATCCTGCCACCGGAAATCGCGTGCCGGCTAAAGACGCCATCAACGCCAACGTTCCGATGCTGGTGTTCCTTGTGTTCCTGCAGGTGATCTACGTTTGCATGATCTATGGTCCCATCGCGGCTTATCTTGTGGAGGCCTTCCCCGCCAGGATTCGCTATACGTCGCTGTCTCTTCCCTACCACATCGGCAATGGCGTTTTTGGTGGGTTGCTGCCGCTCATTGGACTATGGTCATGCGCCGCTACAGGAAATATTTATGCTGGCTTGTATTACCCGATGATTGTCGCCTCTATCACCTTCGTGGTCGGCAGCTTGTTGCTGCGCGAAACACATGGTACGAAAATCTGGGGCGAAGTCGGCACTACACCGCAGGTCGCTTCAGGCGATTGATAGCTTAGACCACTTGCGCCTTGTCATTTAAACGACGAGGCGCCCACGTAATCGGCAGCCTGCAGTAATGCCTCGCGTGTGACCTTCGGCCTCTGCCTTGAGGCGCCACGTCAAGTGGCGTTATGCTCGGTGACGGCACAATTGATGTTCTTCATGGGAGCTCGTAACGTGGCCAAACTTCGCGCAAAACCTCAGGAAAAACAAAAGCAGTCCAAAAAAAATGAAAACCACGGCGAGCGCAAGCTAACCGAAGCGCAAATTGCCGTACATTGGAAGGAAGAAGAGTACTTCCAGCCGTCCGCAAAATTTATAGGCCAGGCCATTCTGAACGATCCCGCCATGGTAGAGAAATTCAGCGAAAAGCATTTCCCCGAATGCTTCCGCGAATACGCCGAACTACTTCACTGGGACCAGTATTGGCACACCACCCTCGATACCAGCGAGCCGCCCTTCTGGAAATGGTTTGTCGGCGGCAAACTCAACGCCTGCTATAACTGCGTCGATCGGCATCTTGAGAAATACAAAAATAAAGCCGCGCTCATCTTCGTTCCCGAACCAGAGCAAGAATCCGCAACGGTAATCACCTACCAGGAGCTATACCGGCGCGTGAATGAAGTGGCCGCTATGCTGCGCGATTTCGCCAAGCTGAAAACTGGCGATCGCGTCACCATTCACATGCCGATGATCCCCGAGTTGCCCATCACCATGCTCGCCTGCGCGCGCCTGGGCGTGGTGCATTCCGTCGTGTTTGGAGGCTTCAGCGGAGAAGCCTGCGGCTTGCGCGCCGCCGATTCTGGCAGCCGCGTACTCATTTATGCCGATGGTTATTTCAGAAACGGCAAATGGGTGGATCACAAGGGCAGTGCCGACATCGCCGTGCAAACGGCGGAAAAAGAAGGGCAGCACATCGACAAAGTTCTGGTCTGGCGGCGTTACAGCGGGAAATACAATTCCGAATCGCCCATGATCATGAAGCGCGATTATTTTGTCGACGAAATTTTGAAGGACTATCGCGGCCAAATCGCGGAACCCGTTTCCATGGATGCCGAAGCTCCCTTGTTCCTGATGTACACGAGCGGCACCACCGGCAAACCCAAGGGCTGCCAACACCGAACAGGCGGCTATCTCGCTTACGTAACTGGCACCTCAAAGTTTTATCAGGACATTCATCCCAGCGACGTCTATTGGTGCATGGCCGACATTGGATGGATCACCGGCCATTCTTACATTGTCTACGGGCCCCTGGCGCTCGCCGCCACCAGTGTTCTGTACGAGGGAGTTCCGCAATTTCCAGATGCCGGTCGCCCCTGGCGAATCGCCGAACGCCTGGACGTCAACATTTTTCATACTTCGCCAACCGCAATTCGCATGCTCCGTAAAGCGGGCGCAGACGAACCCAAGAAATATAACTATCACTTCAAGCACATGACCACCGTGGGCGAGCCCATCGAACCGGAAGTGTGGAAGTGGTATCACCAGGTCGTCGGCAAAGGCGAAGCCGTCATCGTTGACACCTGGTGGCAAACAGAAACCGGCGGTTTCCTGTGCACTACCAAGCCGGCTTTGGATCCGATGAAACCTGGCAGCGCGGGCCCTGCTGCGCTGGGAATTTATCCGGTAGTTTGGGATGAGAACGGCAACGAAGTCACCGCAGGCTCCGGAAATGCCGGAAATATTTGTATCCGTAATCCCTGGCCTGGCATCATGCAGACCATCTGGGGCGATCCACAACGCTTCGTTAATCAATACTACAAAAAATATAACAAGCGTCCACAGAGCAAAGACTGGCGCGATTGGCCTTACTACGCCGCTGACGGCGCGGTATTGCCCGCTGACGGTTATTACCGGATTCTTGGGCGTGTCGACGATGTTATCAACGTCGCTGGACACCGCTTGGGCACCAAGGAACTCGAATCCGCGTGCCTGACTATTCCGGAAATTGCGGAGGCCGCGGTCGTCCCAGTTGTCGACGAAGTGAAAGGCCGCGTACCGGAAGTTTATGTTTCGTTGAAGCCAGGAATTCCGCCGAGTAAAGCGGTGCAGGACAAAATCATCTCTACAATCGAAACCATGATCGGCAAAATCGCCCGCCCCAAAAAAATCCACATGGTGCCGGATATGCCCAAGACTCGTTCCGGAAAAATCATGCGACGTGTGCTGGCCGCGATTTCCAATAATCTGGATACCGGCGACATCAGCACGCTCGCCAATCCCGATATCGTCGCCCAAATTCGCGAGTTAGTGCAGGGCCGCGGAGTCGGACCGCTTAAAGATGGGCCAGAAGACATCAAGCGTTTCGGCGAAGAAGCTTAGACCCGGCGTGAAACAGCCACGGCCGCTTACCTCGGGCCGCATCCATTCCTCACCTACTGTGACTCAGAATCGTTTTTCGTGGTGGTGTCTGGTTTTGCTCTGGAATTTTCGGGTGCTGTAGTTTTCTTTTTCGGTTTTCCAGTGCCCGAATCCGCTGGCCGCTTATCTTTCTGCTTCGGTGCATCTTGAGCAGTTGCAGCGGCGGTCTTCACCTTGCCCTTCTCCGCGGCCGAATCCGCCAACGGAGCCTCGCTCGCTCCCGCCGGCACGGAACCGATTTTCGATGTATCGGTTGGAGCAGCAGTAGCTATTGCCGACACAGTCTGAGATGGGTTCACCAGCGCAGGTTTGCCTGCGCCGGCGCTTGCGCCCGGCGTGCCGCATCGCGCCTGAACTTGGCTCAGCAATTCGCCATCAAGCAATGCATCTTGCCAACGCGCGGAACAAATCTGCGCCACCGACAAACCGATGGTTCCGTGCATCTCAGCTCCCGCAAGGTTTGCTCCGCCAATTTCCGCCCCACGCAACAGCGCGCCGCTCAGAAATGCTCCTCGCAAATCGGCGTTCTTCAAGTCCACATCCAAAAGAATCGTGCCCTTCATCTGCGCGCCCGCCAGATTTGCTCCCCCAAGTTTTGCCGAAGACATATCTGCCTCTTGCATATTTGCAAAAGAAAGCACGGCGTTGTCCATTTTGGTATCGCGCAAATCCGTCCGTGAAAGGTCCGTTCTCAGCAAACGTGCGCTTCGCAGGCTAATCCCATACAGGGTAGATCCCGACAGTTTGGCGTTCGACAGATCCGCATTATCGAAATTTCCATAGGAAAGATCGGCGCCGCGAAGATCCGTGGAAACAAATTGCGCGCCAACTGCATTGGCTGACACCAGAACCGCACGATTGGCTTGCGCACGACTAAAATTGGCCGAACGCATCACCGCTTCACGCATATTGGCGCCGCGTAAGTCTGCTTCCGAAAGGTATGCGCCTTCCAGATCGGCGCGCCAGAGCTTGGCATTCATCAGGAAAGACCGGTAAGCGCGTGCAAAACGCAAATTCATCTGATTCAGTTTTGCGCCCGGCGCATCTGCCATTCCCGCTTCCGTCCAATTCCCGCCGGCTGGCGGCGTGGAAAGAACCGCCTCTGTTAAGTCCGCATAAGGGCGATAGCCCACGGACTGAAATAATTCCGAAGCCCAGCGCCGAATGTTCGCCGAAGAATGTTCAGAAGCGATATCTCGATCCGCCGGTAATCCTCGAATCACGCCGAGCGAAATAATCAGCAACAGACCGCCAATGATCAGCGCCGCGCGCGTGGTCAAGAGCGCCAGGCGATAGAAATTCTTCGATTTCGCAATGCGGAGTTCTCCCGATCGCAACACCCGGGAGACGATGTCCGGCAACCCTGTGGCGGTCGCCACCGAAACGGTGATCAGCAGAACTTGCAGCAGTGTTCCGCGAAAATCCTGGCACACCAGGTAGCGCACCCAAAAAAGCACCAACGTCGCGGGCACTACCCAATAGCCCAGCATCATGGAGATTCCTGTTTCCAGCACCGCCAGGGGCGAACGGCCATCTCGCGGCCATCGAAAATGCTTGCGTATCAAGCCCATCAAAAACCACGGCCCGTCTCGTTCAGGCGTTTGTCCGTCCGGAAAAACGGCTGGAAGCGCCGCGATACTTCCCCACAGGCGCAGCAGCAAAAAATGAAACCGCAGATACAACGCAAATAGCACCAGCGGCGCGCCAAGATAAAAACCTGTCATAGGCAGGGCATTGCCGAAATGTGAAAAAGGTAAAGCGGACGCATTCAGAAGCAGGCGCACATCCGTGGTGAAGACAATCATCAGGCAGCAAATAGCGCTCACCGCCAGAGTCGTAAAATAAAAAAACCTAGCTATTTTACTGGCTTCCGCGATGGGATTGGTGCTGCTGAATTCCGCGACCGACTCCGGCAATAGCGCGTCGAACAAATTCGTGCCGCCCAGCCTGCCGACCCACAGTCCTTCTGCGCCGTATAAAGTAGCGCCCATAAGACTGGCGCCCCGCAGTTCGGTGCCCAACAATATCGCGTTGCGCAAATCGGCGTGAACAAGATTCGCACCTCGCAAATTCGCCATCGACAAATCCGCGCCGGCTAAATTCGTTTTGGTCAAAGTAGCGTCTTGCAGGTTCACGCCGGTCAAGTCAGCGCCTGCGAGATTTGCTCCCGTTAAATCGGCTTTTACACCCGCTTCGCCCCCGGACTCCACCCACATTTTGTGCTCATCCAGAATTTGAGCGAGTTCAATCAGTGGAATGCGCGACGTCTGCATCGCCTCAGAGGACTCATCAAGAGCATTCGAAAGCTCAGAAGAATGCAGATCAGAAGCCTCAGAAGCACGATCCGCCGCAGTCGAGCTACCTGCGTCGCCAGAAACCTCCGTGGCACTCGTTTTCGCAGGCCCTTCGAGCGCAGCTAACATTTCCAATTTATCGATTTCGCTCGCAGACGTTTCAGGTTGATCTGGCGCCTGAATCTCACGAAGCGTTTCCATCTTCGCGGCAGGCTCATTCACAATAGACATCTTTCTCACCATTCGTTTTTCCTTACGGCTGGTTCATCATCTCTTAAGCGCTCCTCTATGTCGCCTGATCCGAAGTACAGGAGGCGCACAGGTGACAACTCACAATCAACGGCCGGTGATTAGTACGGGAATCAAGGCGGGCGAGTAAGACCGAGGGGCGGATCGTAAAAAAATAGAGCCGGGGCGCTTCGCTGAGGGGCCAAGGAGCCCCGGCTTATCCTGCCCGCCTCCGCAGTGTGCGAGCAAGAAACTTGTTACCGCAGAAAAACTTCAAGCCTGGAACAGCCAGCAGTAGGGGGACAACATCTGCTTGCCGGATCTTCGTCTTTACGCCGGGAGAAATTACGCACGTCGCCGTCATTTCTCGCGGGAAAAAGTTAAACCACTAATCTCTAAGCGCGCTCTTCTTCACCGCGCAGAAATTCGTAGCGCTCAATTGCAGCCACTACGCCTACGGCGCCCTCTTCACGAGGCTCGGTACGTTGCACGCGTCCAAGGCACCGCACACGCACTGGACCTGCCAGTGTAATTTCGTTTGGAAGCGTCAGGAGTATTTCAACTGCGGAACCTTCCTTTACATCTTTTTGAAGGAAGAAATACACCCCGCGGGAGCTGACATCGCGGGATTCGGTACTTGTTTCACCAACGGCCGCACCTGTAGTCCAACGAACGGTGAGCGGAAGGCGCATGGAAAAGCGCTGGGTAGTGCGGCGTTCTGAGCCGGTCAAAGCGGACCTCCTGATCGATTGCAGTGTATCCGGGTATCACATTGGGAACAATAGGACTGTGGGTACAAAAGAATTCACAGCTTTGCGGGTACCGATGTACTAGGACGGGTCACTTCTCACCGCAAAAACACGTACATTACACTCAAGTTTGGTCGATTAGCCGGTGGTGTATCGCGTACAAAGCCAGTTCCAGCCGATCCGATACCCCGAGTTTGTCGAAGATATTGTGCAGGTGGTTCTTCACCGTTTGTTCGCTGATGAACAATTTCTCGCCAATCTCTTTGTTACGGAACCCCTGTGCGACCAATTGCACGATCTCTTTTTCGCGATCGCTCAGCAGCGGTTTCTCTCGCCGCGGCCCGGACTCCGAAGACTTGGAGAAGGCCTTCATTACCTCCGCGGTCATGCGGTTATCGAGCCAAATTTCACCCGCAAAAACGCGTTGAATGCTCTTCACCAGCAGATCCGTAGCGGACTGTTTCAAAACGACACCGCGAGCGCCCAATCGCATCGCGCGTACAACGTCGCGATCATCTTCCGCCGCCGTTAGAACGATGACTCGCGTTGGCAGCGTGTCGAAATTCACCTCTTCGAGCACCGCCAGACCGTCTTTATCCGGCATGCGCAAATCCAGCAGCAGAATATCCGGCTTCAATTTAGCCAGCAGCTTGATGCACTCCACGCCATTCTGAGCTTCTCCGACGATGGACATATCCTCGTCGGAATCCAGCAGTTTGCGGAGGCCGTCGCGAAAAATCGCGTGGTCATCCGCTAGGAGGACTCGTATTTGTTGTTTAGTTTTTGCCATGTCAACCGAGCGGAATTTCGATGATTAGCCGCGCTCCATGTCCAGGGTTCGATTCCACCGTCAGAATTCCCCCGACAGTCCGCGCACGCTCCTTGATGGAGATGGGTCCCAACCGCAGGCGGTCCAGTTCGTCTCCGGTGAATCGTCCCGCGAAGCTGAAACCTTCGCCATTGTCGTCGACGACTAACACCAGGGCGCTGTCATCCTGTGACAGTTTTACCACGACATGGGAAGCCTTAGCATGCTTTTTTATATTGTTGAGTGCTTCACGATATATCTGGAAAATCTCGCGGCAGACACGGTCTGGAGCGTGAATTTCCGCCGAATCGATCAACAGGTCCAGCGCCACGATGGACTCATTGCGGTAGCGCTCGGCAAACCCCCGCATCAGATCGACTAGGTCCGCGCTTTGCACCCGCAACGGCCGCAGGTCCGTAACCAGGTGCCGCAGCTCAGCGGACTCATTTCGCACCGTTTGTTGCAAAGCCGCCAGGCTGGCTACCGACTGTTCTGGTGAGGCGCCCACCCGGCGCCGCAGTACGTCAAGCTGTATCTCGATGCTTAGCAAGGTCTGCAGGATACCGTCGTGGAGATCGCGCGAGATTCGACTGCGCTCCCCTTCGATGGCCCGAGCGCGCAGATGCCGTAGCAAGAAGATATTCTCTAGCGCCGGGCCTACGTGGCGCGCAATGCGTTCAAGCCACGCGAGATCCGCTTTTTGGAAGGGATTCCGGTTATCTCGTTGATTCATAAGGAAAATTCGGCCCGCCGGCTGGCCCGTTTGGTCGAACGTCACGCTCATGAGAGAACGCAGCTTCAATTCCGTTTGAGTCGTCCTTGGCAACCTCGGCAGAGTCTTCAATTTCCGGTGGGTCGTCCGGTTCCACCCAAAGCCCGAACCCCCACCCTCAAGGCTGTTCCAACACACCGTAGCGTCCATGTCATCCAGGAGAAATCCGTCACAGCGCGACAACGGCAACGCTTGAGGAATAAGCCGTTCACTTTCCCCGGCCTTCAGGCGCCACAAGAAAATGCGCTCCAGATCGACATCTCGAAACGCGAGCATGGCTTCTTCGGTGCGAAACGCGCTAGCGAGCTCGTCCAGCAACAAACGTAAAGATTCAGCCAGACCTTGGTCAACCTGCATGGTTCCGGTAATACGTGACAGAAATTCATTTTCCGCCACATACCGGCGACTTAGGTCTCCTAGAAACGCCATTCCTCCACCGGCCGCAAAGGTGATCACTACAAGCGCGATCCACCCGATCGCGCGCATCCACCCGATCTGCCCCTCCAGCGCGGTTCGTATTACTAACGCAAGCGAAAGCACACCTGCGATGGGAATCGCGGAAGTAAGACCCCAGCGCGATCCGGATGCGTAACACACGAATAAATATGGGAACCATAAGGCTACAGAAAACGGGCTGATGTACAAAAACACGCCCAACGCAAGAAGGTCGACCGTGAGGGGCAGATGCCAGCCGCGGCTGCGAAAAATCCATTCGGCAGGAATAGCCAACAGCGAAATTACCAGGTAGCCGATTAAAAAACTTAACGCATAGCGAGGGTATGTCGTTGCCGGTTGCTCAATGACCGCGATCAGCGCCAGTAGCACGCTGATGGGCCGCGCATATACAATCTGCCGGCCAAAGTTCATGCGTTCGGTTTCGGGGGGGCTCATGCGCGGGGACGCGTGTCCTCCGCCGTAGTCTAACAAGCGATCCCGCGCTGAAACGTGCGCTGTCGTTCATGGTTTCCTGGATATAAACGTTTCGCCGAACCCGGACCCAAGAATCGATGGAGCTAATCAGTAACTCAGCAGATCGTATCGCCTGGGACCCAATCCAGACCAGCGGAGCACCGAAGCATGGCTTGCAATTGCTTCTGTACCAATGGACAGGTACCTTCCGCAGACAGACCTGACCCTCGCGGAAACCCTCATACGCGCCTCGTCACGGTAAACTTAAATTGCTGTTTCTAAGATGAGCTAAGAGATGACTTCAGAAAGCATGCCTCTCTCACCGAATCGGAGACCTAGCCGGTTGCCGCACCGCTTGGCGCTTGTGTTTTCGTGTGTGCTAACGCTACTCGCCGAGCTGTCGCTCTGCCCGCTCTGGGCGGCTTCCCAGGAAGCCCATCGCGAAGCATATCGCTTGCTAACCCGCAACGAAGGGCTGGCAATCGTCCAAACCATTTCCGATCACCATCAATCTCTGCGCGGTAAGCGCGCAAAGCCCGATTGCTCGCACTTGGTAAACGATATCTATGGCTTGGCCGGCTTTCCGTATCCTTATGCAAAATCCGCTGACCTTTATCGCGGCCACCCAAGCTTTGTTCGCGTAAGCGTGCCCCAGCCCGGCGATTTGATCGTCTGGCGCGGCCATGTAGGTCTTGTCCTCGATCCCCGTCAACACTTCTTCTATAGCTCGTTGCGTTCTGGACTGGACACTGAGGATTACACTTCCGCCTACTGGCGCAGGTGGGGAACCCCGCATTTCTATCGTTATCGTGCAGCCAGCGACGATAGTATTCTTACCGCCCGCCGGACTGCACCGCCAAACGACCCCGAAGGCAACTTTAGAACCCAATTGGTGAGTCAATCTGTCGCAGACGAGCCCAGAACAAATGTAATATCGCGAGACTCTTTAGATACACCTTCCAGCAGCAATGACGACTCGCCCTTCCAATCGGCTTCGAACCCCCAAGAAACTAGCCATTTCGCGCCTTCCAACCTTTCGATAAATCTTGGAAGCAAAAAACCCACGACCGAACAAGTCAAGGAAGCTATTTCCAAAACGTACCAGTCTATGTCTCAGGGCTTGAATGCCGACTCTCTTCTGCACTCCAAATCAACAGTGCTGATCTTCGCTCAATTGCGTCTCGAGCGGCTGGAGTTCAAAGGCAAGCATGGATGGGCTAACGTTAGCATCGATACCGAGGCAACGTTGACTTCAGGCACTCTGGACAAAGCCACCCGCCACGACGAGCAGCGCTGGGAATTACATCACGCCAAATCTGGATGGACGATCGTCGCGCCGACTCAAAATACCTATGTGCCTCGTGCATTTGCCGTCCGCATCTTCGCTCAACAATTAGCTCAGCTGACTGCCCAAAGCGGCAGCGACCTAACTGTCAGCTCGACGTCCGAGGAAGGCCACCTCGCATCCCTTCTGAACATTCTCCTGAATAAATAAATCGCGCGGCTGTCGAACAGAAAATTCTTTCTTCGCCCGCTTCCACCCGGACTAGGTGGGCCCAAATTAAGTTTCCTTACGGTTTCAGCGTCGAGGATTCCAAGCGTAAACTCTAGCTTGACCTGTCTTACATTGACGTGGCCATTCCCGTGGACTTGGCACCATTTGAAACCGCCAAAAAGGTAGAAACGTGACTGATACACAGACTACTAAAACCAGCCTTGAGCCCATCCCGCCACTGGATCTAAGAGCTCAGTGGCTCTCCATCAAGGGTGAAATCTCGGCGGCCATCAACGCCGTCGTGGAGTCGCAGCAATTCATCCTCGGACCGCAAGTCCAAGCGCTCGAGGAAGAGGTTGCCAAATATTGCGGCACTAACTTCGCCGTCGGAGTCGCGTCTGGCAGCGACGCCTTATTGCTTGCTGTTCACGCGGCCGGCGTAGGCCCCGGCGATGAAGTCTTGTTGCCTGCCTTCAGTTTTATCGCTACCGCCGACTCCGTCTCGCTCCTCGGCGCCATTCCAGTTTTTATCGACATCTCTCCAGACACCTTAGCCATAGACCCAGCTCACCTGGAGTCAAAAATTACTCCACGCACACGCGCCATAATGCCCGTACATCTCTATGGTCATCCGGCCGACATGGATCCTATAATTTCCTTTGCTCAACGCCACAATCTGAAAATCATCGAGGACAATGCCCAGGCCATTGGCGCCAACTATAAAGATCGCAAAACCGGCAGTCTCGGCGATCTCGGATGCATCAGTTTTTTCCCCAGCAAAAATCTCGGAGCATACGGCGACGGCGGCATGATTGTCACCAATTCGGAAGCCTATTCGAAACGCCTGCGCGTACTCCGCAATCACGGCAGTCCTCAAAAATATTTCGCCACCGAACAAGGATGGAATAGCCGTCTGGACGAAATTCAGGCCGCCATCTTACGCGTTAAGTTACGGCACCTCGACAAATGGGGGGCAGCCCGTCGCAAAAATGCCAACTCCTACAGTCAATTGCTAAAGAGTGTTCCCGGAGTTGTCACTCCAGTCGAGGCTCCCTGGGCCGAGCATGTTTTTCATCAATACACAGTTCGTGTTAACGATCGCGACCGCGTTCAAACCGCCTTAGCCGAGCAAGGTATCGGCACCACGGTTTACTATCCGACGCCTATGCATTTGCAGCCCATTTTCGCCAGGCTTGGCTATCGCGAAGGAGATTTGCCGCAATCAGAACAAGCCGCGAAAGAGGTTTTGTCGCTGCCCATTTATGCCGAACTCACCAGCGAGCAAATTCATCGCGTCGTCGCAGCCATCCGGGCGGCCGTCCGTTAACGTATTGGCGCATTGAAAAACATCAGGCGTTACGTCTCATAGTATCTAAAACCGCCGACGTCATATATCTTCGACGACCAGATATAGGATTTAGTCCGTGGACCATCGCACATTCACAGTCGCATCGCGCCTCATACTTTCCGTTTTCGTGTTCACCCTCATTGTCTTAACTGCCCGACAAGGCATCGCATCTTACTACTTTCGCCAAAATCGCCCGGGTGCCCTGCAAAAAGCCATGCTCTGGGATCCTGCGAATCCGGTATATCCCGCCGCACTCGCAAATCTTGTTCACCTATACGGTCAAAGCCCTGATCCTGATGCGGTGATCCGCCTCTATCACTCTGCTGCGCGCCTATCACCCTTCGATGCTGGCTACTCCGCCGACCTCGCCCAAGCCAACGACTGGGCCGGGCACACGAATCTCGCGCTTCCACTTTTTCAGCGCGCCCAGCAACTCTTCCCCAACTCACCGGAGATCAATTGGAAGCTCGCCAATTTTTATATTCGCTCCGGCAATACCGGCGATGCCTTGCCCGCTCTCAAAAAAATCCTTTCCTCCAACATCATCGACAAAAATCAGATCTTCGTGCTTAGTGACCGCGCCGGCATCAATTCCGCAACCGTCATTGATCAACTTCTTCCCCGGCAGATTCCCTCGTATTTCGCATATCTTAATTTTGAATCCCAGCGCGGTAATTTTTCCGCCGCGCAAGAAACCTGGAATCGTTTGCTGTCACTTAATTCGCCCTTCGAACCCAAGGATGCTTTTCCCTTCCTGGAAGCCCTAATGAGATCTCATCAACTCGATGGCGCTTCTCAGGTATGGTCCTCGCTTGTCTCCCGCTTTCCAGATCGCATCCCTTCACCGGCTTCCGCCAACAACTTGATCACCAACGCCAATCTCCAAGCCGATATTCTCGACGGCGCCTTCGACTGGCGCGTCTTTCCCGTGACAGGTGTCGCCGTCAGTCAGGATTCTACCGGTCCCAGCCCCGACGCTCGCTCCCTGCGTGTCGAGTTTGACGGCACTCTAAACCTTTACTATGGCTCGGTACTTCAATTCGTTCCCGCCCAACCTCGCACTAAATATACTTTTTCCGCTTTCACCCGTTCCCAGGCCCTCACCACCGACGCCGGCGTAGGCGTACAAATTTCCGACTTTTACGATCCCAATAAAATTCTGGGCGCTACGGAACCGCTCATCGGCACAACACCATGGTCAGAACAATCTTTTTCTTTCGATACGCCTCCCGAATCTCGTTTGCTCATAGTGCGAATTGTCCGCTCCCCCAGCCAGAAATTTGATAACAAGATCGCTGGCGCTTTTTGGCTTAGCCGTGTTTCACTCACCCCACGTCCGGCCCCTCGGTCTCCTTGATCTATGGGGGTTTTTTACCCTAGTTTAGGTACCTTCGTACCTTGAAGCGCGCAGTTCCGCACGCGTATACTTGAACCCGGAGGAGCACTCCTGCGCCCACAGCCAGTGCTAATCTTCGGAGCCTGGTTATGCCAGATTCACTACCGCGGATGCCGTCGAAAGGTTTTTTGACCCCCGAACGCCGCCAAAGCCCTCGCCACCCCGTCAGGCCCACCGAATACATCGAGATCGGTGACAGTAACGGCGGCATTATTCTCGACATCAGCGAAGGCGGCATGGCGGTAGCCTCCGCCCAAGCCCTCGTCGGCAATCAGACCCTATTCTTCCGTTTTCAGCTTCCGCGCTCGCTCGAAATCATCGAAACTTCTGGCCAAATCAACTGGATTGGAGAGACCAAAAAGCGCGCCGGTGTGCGTTTCGTCGATCTTCCTGTGGCCGCCCGCGAACAAATTCAGAATTGGATCGAGTCCCAGACTTCGGGCTACTCCAACGGCGATCAAAAAAATGGCGATCAAAAAGCTAATGGTTCAGCAGTCTCTTCGCCGCCACTGAGAATTTCTCAGGAGCTCCCGCGCCGCGAGCCCGTCCATCACGAACTCGCGCCCGAAGTAACTCCCTTTGCCGGCGGTCATAATTCTTCAAAAAATCTAAATCCTTTTTCCTCCGCGCTCTCTAGTCCCCTCGACGAGCCCGAAGTTGACGAATCCGAGCCGGCGGCCGAAGAAATAAGCTCCGCCGGTTCGAATGCTGAGCGCCCTCCAGAACGGCGCGCCCAAAGCCGCTTCCCTATGAGCGCCTCCACCTACGTGCAACTAAGCGACGCCAACGGCGGCCTCATGGCCAACCTCAGTAAAACTGGCTTCTGCGTTCGTGCCGCCAAGACACTTGAGACCGATCAACTCCCGGTAGTGCGTTTTCAGTTGCCTAACGTCAGCGATTTCGTAGAGTTATCGGCCTGGATCGTTTGGAAAAGTCCTTCGAAAAAAACGATTGGCGCGCGCTTCGAAAGTTTGTCCGACGAAGCGCAATCCCAGATCGCGCATTGGATCGATTCGCAACCATTGCCTAAAAATGCTCCAATCAAAAATCCGCTCTCCCCTCATCTGTCGGTCAAAAGTCCAGTGGAGCAGCGCGCACCAAAAATCCCGGCTCCCTTAACCGCGTTTCCCGTAACATTAATGTCTCCAGACTCCGTCCCTATCCCGGCCTATATCTCCCCGTTGGCTATTTCGTTGGACGCACAGCAACAGGTTCCACCCGTTAATACTCCGCTGTCCGCACCGTCGCTTGCAAAAGTGCCGCCTGTCGCGTCGCCAAGCAAGCCGTCATCTCTTTCGACCGAAAAGACGCTCGCATCAGGTCCGCCTATAATTCCTGCTCCCTCGTCCGCCAAATCGGCGGCACTTACGTCCGCTTCGGTATCGTCGCAATCACAAAAGCCTCTTTCCGCCTCAGTGCCAAAGACCGCGCCCCCTATCGCATCCAGCATCAATGCATCGAACTTCGCTTCCGCCGCAGCCTTCGTGCCCCCGGTCGCCAAACCACTGCGCTCGAACTTGACAGGCAAATCTCTGCCGGTCCAGCCTCCCCCCGATATCTCAAAGGTCCTAAAAAATCCATGGGAACAGGTCGCCGCAGCCCCGCTTCCGGCAACGCGATTCGTGCCTGCCACGCCGGTTTTGCCTCCACTGTTGAACGAGCCTGACTGGTCTGTCGCGCCTAAGCGCCCAACGGGCTATTGGAAAATAGCTGCCATGATCGTGGTAATCGCTGGCACACTTTTCGGTGCCGCAACTCTGATGCGCAGCAAAAAGGCCGCCACGCCATCACAAGAAGCAGCGCAGAATGCTTCGGCTGAGGCCAGCGTGCCGGCTGCAGCTCCCTCTAACGACCCAAATTCAGCGACGACAAACCAACCAACTCCGTCATCTACCGCTTCCGCTTCGAATTCCGGTCCGAATTCACCGCCGCCGCGCGAATTTTATGATGCCCCGCGGAATACCACCTCCCCCAAAGGGGCACCTAAAGGCGACGAGCAATTCGTAGACGAACCGCGCCTCGCGCATTCCCAACAAATCTCAAGCCCGCCCCTACAAAGCGATTCCGCATCGAGCACCGCGAATGACCAGCCTGCCGCATCCGTAAATCCGGTTCAAAAAGGCGGCGAACGTAATCAGGCTCAGCCAGCCGAAGAAGGTGCCGGTTTCCCCGAAGTTGTGCGGCGTGTGCAAACCGCTCCGGCCGGGTTTTCCAACGCAAATGGCGATCCCACTTCGCCGCAACCTACTCCATCCGCGTCTCGCAATCAGCAATCCGACGCTAATCTCGCTTCCGCCGCCGGCATCACGCCAAACTCGTCATCCACTGCGCGTCCCGCCACGACACCGGAAAATAATTCTTCAACTCGACCTGTCTCCATCAATCCATCACAGGAGAGCACAACCGCAGCCGCCCCGGCCTCTTCAACTGCGACTGCCATTCCTAATCCAGTTCCAACCGTCTCGGCCTTTTCTCGCTTCCGCGCGATTCGAACCAGCTCCGATGCCGCGCGCCCCACCGGCTCTGACCTTCAGATTGGCCGCTTAAAAAGCGGCCCCGCTCCGCCCTACCCCATCGAAGCGCAGCGCCAGCAAATTCAAGGAACGGTAGAATTGGAAGTTGTCGTCGGTGCAGACGGCAACATACTAAGTGTCCACTTGGTCAAAGGTCCTCCCGAATTGGCTAGCGTAGCCATGGGCACCGTTCGCTCATGGCAGTATGGCCAAACCACCCTCGGCGGCCATCCAGTAGAGACAGACCAATCCATCTACTTCACGTTTAAACTCACAAAATAATTGAAATGTAGTTAAGGGACGCTGTAGCCGCGCGCAAAAAAGGCCCGGCAAAAAAGTCTGTACTAGGTTTAGCGTCTGACTCTTTGAAGTTTGCTTTTCGCTAAGGCGTCGCCGGACTCACCGAAGAATGTCCATGTCCGGCACCGGCGACCCCTGCCGCGATTCCTACGGCGCCGCCGGCAATCACCCCAATCAAAATATATTCCTTGGTCTTATCCTTATGCTGCACCGGTGGTACGGGGGCCTCGGGTGGCGGTTGCGTAGCGGACGGCTGCTCCGCAGGACTCGGTACCGTCCCAGGCGTGGTCGGCGTAGTCGTCGGAGCCGCTCTCGGTGCTGCAGCTGCCCCCGACGCTTTGGCGATATCCAACTCGCCCGACGGCAAAATGTTAACCGATTCTCCAGATTGCAAAACCCGCCCGGTTGCGCCTTCCAGCGGAATCAACCCCACACTGCCTTCCAGGCACGTAACCGTAAACGATCCATCCGCATGTCGCACCACTTGCGAAGTCGACTGCTGCGCCTCAATCACCGGCGCCACCACATAATTCCCCACTCGCAACGAAACATCCGTCGCGCCATTAAAAGAATTCATCACCACCGACCCCGCCTTCAATTCCGCGGAATATCGCGGGTCTGGCGGAAAAACCGTCTCGCTGTTCGAAAGAATCTTAAAGGCCCCTTTTCCACTGATCGAAAACGCCGCCGAACCTAGTTCACCCGTCTTCAGCGTATCGCCCGGAAAAATCGTCAAGTCCGCCGGCGCCGGCACACCATTTATATATACCGGCCCAACCGTAGTCATCGAGCCCAGCGCTTGATTCTGCGCCTTCCGCGCAGCCCGCGGCGCACCCGCCATCAACGGCAGCGCGCACAACATTCCCGTTGCCAGCAGCGCCACTCTCATCGGCGCATTCATCGATCCCCTCAAAATTCCACCAAGCCGCGCCCGCCAATCACCTAAACCAATCACCTAACATTTAGCACCAGCCAAGCCAATTGTCTATCAGCTTTCCTGCTGACCAAGTTCAATTTTGGGAGCCTCTGCTTTAGCAGACCTGCCTGCAGCTTTTTTGCAAGCCTCGTGAACCAGATTCAGTTCACCTCTGCGCGCCCTTCGCAGTCTCGAAGCCGTGAAGTAATCCTACACGCAGGGCTGCTGACACCTTTACACTCTCCGCGCCGCATCATTTTGCGGTATTGTTTTTAGTGCGTTCGTGAACGCTCGCGCCATGACCACGCGCTTCTCATGAAGATCCTGCACATCGTAAAAACCGTCACCGGAGCAACCTGGGTCTACCACCAGGTGCGCGTCCTGTGCTCCTTAGGTTTTGAGATAGTCGTCGCTCTACCTTCCGCCACCGCCGGCCTAGCCCCCAAATACCAGGAAGCAGGCGCCTCCGTAGTCCCCATAAATCTCGACGTCCCCACCAAGCACCCCTGGCAAATCTCCGCGGTATTCAAATCCTGCAGAACCCTGGTCCAAACCGTGCGCCCCGACATCATCCACACGCACCACGTCGGCACCACCCTGGTCGTCAGAGCCGCTCTAGGCAAATCCTCCGCCATCCCCCGCATCTTCCAGGTCCCTGGCCCACTGCATCTCGAGCATTCATTCTTCGCGCATCTCGACACCTCGCTGGCAGGCCCCTGCGACCATTGGATTGCTGCATGCCGTTGGACCGAGAGCAAATATCAACAGCTTGGCGTCCCTTCGCAGCGCGTCTCTCTCTCCTA